>Ga0194135_10002048_pt1 | contig 12183 bp, 14 predicted proteins | sample LitLau_LLRF_2013_FD_134024 | JGI IMG/M metagenome (GOLD analysis project Ga0194135, IMG submission 134024) | Freshwater sediment microbial communities in response to fracking from North America - Little Laurel Run_MetaG_LLRF_2013 (version 2) | ecosystem: Environmental > Aquatic > Freshwater >... | reverse complement strand
TTTGTCGCCTATGGCCCAATTCCGGCGGCATATAAATCATTCTCCCGATTTTGTACTTTCACTAAACTTTTACTCTCACCACCACCCACGTAACGATGCGAAGATGCGATGATTTACTCGTCTCTCATCTTCCAATAAATTGAATCAGGCTGGCTGCTACATCCTGTGAAATTATTGAACTTCGATTAATTGTTTACTTAGTTGACGCAATTCATAAATTGGAAAGTCAATTTCAGATTAATCAATGAGAGCATTCCATTCCAGTTTAATTTCAATTGTTACAAAAAAATGACAACCCAGAAGCGCAAGCTTAAGCAGTGTAGTGGAAAGTGAAATGCAGGAACAAAAACGCACGCACGCGCTCATTCAGTCAAAGAAAGAGAAAAAGAAATAACTCTTTGATTTTACTTTGCTGTGTGGGCTGTGTGGGGTCAATCACGAAGCTAATGGACGGAACTTACTCAACTCCGTGGCAAAAGGAGCAATTTTCTGCAGTTGGACAAAGGCTCTGTGGGAAACAACGCTTGACAAGCTGCTGCATGTAGTGGCCATCCACATCAACCAACTTGCGATTCCTATAAACGCAAATTAAATATTTAGTTTTATATACTGTTTCATAATTAATTAATTCATATAACTCACTTCCAGCAAAACGCATCCAAGGCATTGGTAACTTCGCTGAACCCATGGGACTTGCCGAATTCTAGAATCAAACCCCCAATTTCCAGGCCATTGTCTTCTGTAATCGCTGAAATGAGTAGTTGTAAGGAAGTAGACTTGAGGTCCTCCATCAAATATCGATCTGCCACAATGTAGAGTTCAATTAGGCCGTCCACTTCCTTATTTTTGAAAAAGTCACAGTCCCCTGTGTAAAGATACTGGAGGAAAGCAGTCACTGTCTTTCCTGTCACGCCTTCTACTTGGATCCGCCCTTCTGATGATTCCTTGGTCCCATACTCAAACATTTGATTGAATACTTCGCAAGTGGCTAAATAAAAATATATGAGATCATTGTCAATTAATAAATAGAATTAAAGACGGTACCTGCTAGGATGACCTTGTGACATGGGAAGATTCTGTCATCGGCATGAATCTCAATATCTGATAGCTTCTCAGATAGGAAAAACTTTTGAAATCGGCTCGGGCGTTTCTCTCTTACATCCGGCTTGGGATCCAAATTCATCAGTTCCTTATTTGGAATCACATCGTCTAAATTTTAAGAAAAATCCTTGAGTTAGGCATAAATTGCTGCTAATTAGCTAATTCCCAGCATTAGAAGAGGAAGAAAGCCTTCACCGACTAGATTTGCTAAATCATTGAACTTCTTTCTTACCTCCGTCTACTGAAATAGTGAAAACGATTTCAGTCAATCCAGCTATATCAGGAAACTCGGCGTTCCAGAAACCGGTAATCCATTGAACAAAACAGTCTTCCGAGTGACATGACAGTTTCTGAATGTGCTCCCAGAATTCGACTACTGCATTCCGTGAGGTATCGCCTGAATAGACCACATCAGCCTTAACGGAGACTATTCGGAGCTGATTTAAGCCAGGGGGGAGTCGCCTACGTTTACTCTCATGTGGAACAACCCTCATGGTATCTATTTTGTCTTCTATAAAAGACTGGAAGTAGATCTTGCTATTAAAGAAGTTAGCAAACATTATTTAATAAGTCTCATTTTGATTACAAATTAAAACTTACAAACAACTATCAATTACGCTTGAATCTGGCCCTCTTGTTTCAAATGAAACATATTCAAGGCGCGATTGTCCACGGAACAAATGCGCAGTGTAAATCTGATTAAATAATGGAGGCTGAAATTTCCAGATAAACTGATCCTTCTCCGGAAACTGGAAAATCTTCCTAAATCTACAACTTTCTCCTGACATTTCTAAGTAGAGTAGTGTGAGGAGTGTGAGTGTAGATGCTTTATGCTTCCTTCTGCTTTTATTTATTATAAATTGTACAAAACTATTTTTGTACAGAAAATTTTTGAGGGTTCCTCACAAAACCCTTAGGCAGAAATTATTTGACAAAAAAAAAATATGTGAGCCGGGAGCCGGCGCATTCCACAATCCCAATAGAATCCAAAGAAAGGTTGGTATCCTGTTTCGGCCTAGCAGAGGTCAATTATTGATCGGGGTAGTGGTGACCCTCACGGCCTCAACTTAAAGTATAAATCAACGCATAGAAATATATTTTCAACCCGGAAACTTTTCAAGTATGCTTTTGGTTACCTTTCGTAAACTTGAAAAGCAAATTTACTCGGCCATCAGGACCTGGGTTTGGCAGTGCCACATGGATATGATGCCGTTCTTCATCTTGGCCAACAGCCTCTTCTATAATCGGCGTAAATGACCTCTGATCGGATTTCGGAAATTGAATCTGCTCCAACTTGACGTTCGAAGAGCACTTATAAATCGTCATGCTTACTCTCCTTGGAGTGTCGCTGGATTCAAATTTTACGACCCTGTGAAACAAGAATTTTAATCAATTTCGGCACAAATTTTGGAAACTTTGTGAAAGAAATAGAAAAGTTTTCATGATTCCAATATTTTTCATGCTGCAAAGTGGCTTCAAACTCGCCTATGTTGCTAGTCGTTACTCACAATTTTTACGCTAAAAGTAAAGTCGAAAACTTACATTTGTATTTCATGAATTGGAAAAACCCAATCGATGCGTGTCGGATTTCTGGCAAACATGTTGTGGACACGTTCCATGTCAACGGTCCCATAACTAATGGCCATTTCAACCGTCACTGGCTCAAACGGGATCGCCTGAAATCAATTTGCAAAGGTTAAAACAGTGTGAATAATGTTGAGCAGCATGAAACAACATTTGTAATCATTTTACTAAAAGATGAGACGGTTTACCTCAAATTGGCATAGGTAGGAGGACATGGTGCAATATTCAACGCTTGACTCTTAATTCCAAAACTAAAAGAAAATGGCGGCCGTTGACTGTGTGCTTGCTTGTTCTTCGGGATTGCAAATCAATCTCTGTTTCCAGTCAGCAGAGCCACCAATCCAGGGGATCTGTCTTCAGTTCTATGCTTATTAATCCCTTATTTGCTTCAGGTGGAATGCACAATTAAACAGTTGAAGATTGACAAACCACAGTGGGAGAAGTTTAACTCGAGGTAAATTTTGCGAGTAAGTGGAAAGTGAAATGCAGGAACAAAAACGCACGCACGCGCTCATTCAGTCAAAGAAAGAGAAAAAGAAATAACTCTTTGATTTTACTTTGCTGTGTGGGGTGTCAGTGTCAGTTGTCTTGTCAGTAGTGCAGTGGCTGGTGTTGGACCTGACTGTTTCACTTTTGTAGGTTCATACTTTGAATTACTTATTTGTTTACATCATCGTCATCAAGTTAACGACAAGAAACATGATTCTTCATTGATTCCCAGCTGCAAGCTTCGTGAGTTTTTTTTTCATTTCAAAACTACATTATTATAAGTCTACCAGTATATTATTACTCTAAACGTAAATCGTAATCCTTCCTTGCGATTTAGGTGGCTGAAGGTAAACAACCCTCCCATCATTTCCAAGCCTTCAGTGCTCTGCTCGTGTGTGTCGGTTCTGTTCGGTGTACTGTCGAAGTGCAATGGCGGCATTCGTAAATGTGACAGTCAAGATAGACCCAGAGCAGATAGATGAAGATGAATTCGTCCGTCAGATGCTAATGAAAGAAATCCATTCACCACCTCCCCCATCACCACCACTACCGCAACCTCTGATGAGAACTGAATTTGCCCATGATGATGACGAACTATCAAAGAATAACTTAGCAAGAAGAAACGCTGATAATGGACACCAGAACGGACATCTGCGAGATGTGGATCGACTTGCTGATTTGCGTTCAAAATATAAAGAAGATCTGGACTCCTACAATCTGCAAAGCTGGTATGTGGAAATTAGCAGCAGGCGTGACTGGCAAAATATTTTAAATTATACTGAACTCCAATTTTCTCCAGTTTATTTAATAAAGTATTATTTTTGTAGGTTGGCATACAAATTCTTGTTGTCATTCGAGTTCTTTACTCCATGCGCTCAGAAGCTGTGGACTCAGGTTTACTATAAAAGCAAGCTCCTGCCTGAAGATGTTCTCAAAGCATGGTAAGGAAATCCATAAGTGAGCCCTGCCCTTCCTTGCGATGTAGCTACATCTTTGATTTGTTTGGTTTGATGAATTGATTATCGATCATTATTAATTCCAAGGTACAAGAGAGTGGAAGGAGCAGTAGGAATTCACTCGAATTTATTAGACAGTGCCCTAGCCGTGGTTGAGAGAGATAATAGCCGGAATGCGGATGTCAAGCCTCGTCAAATGAACGAAAGCGAAATGGCTGCGCCGCGTAATGCAAGTCAACAATTTCTTCTGATACGAGAGACGGAAGCAAATAAACTTGGATTGAGCTTGACCACTACAGCCAGTGTGATGGAGTCACAGACTTCGAGTCTTCAGCTCTTCCTTCTCCCCAAATTCGACAAATCGGATGAACAGTTCAAAAAGCGAAAGCGTATGGGACTGGATCAGGAGAAACAGGATTTTCCAGATGATCTAATTTACTGGATTCCTACGAGTTCCGAAATTCCGTTCCAGGTATTTCAGAAAATAGCCAAGTCAAGAGTTACAAAGAGGACAGAATTTCGATTGAACACGCAAGCCTTGAAAGTCCGTTACGTGGAGTTCATGACGAAGGCATTCATCAAGGATAGAAGCCGCCTCCAACTCCTCGCTGCGGTTTTCACTGCTTTTGGTCCGAATCTCTTTACTTACCCAATCCGAGTGATTGAGCTCCTCCAAAGACGAAGTGTGCTGCGAACTGATTTAGACCTTCCGATCTTCGATTCGACTTCAGAATCCAAAACATTCCCACCACTTGATCATCCTTTTGTCGCCACCACCGTGAGGTCAAAGGAGAGTCGGAAGTCTCATAATACCATATCGTCAGAGGCTCTCTCTCGGGTCCGGAGTTTGATTACAGATCTCCCAAAATCAGCTTCACGCACTAACACACGCACATCAGCTGTAAATTCTTACAGACAGCATATTTTTTTTTTCATTAAAACGAGAAATCTAAGTTATACTGACCGTTTCTTCTTTCAGGACTCACGTGAAGCCCCAGCACCATCTCGATCTCCACCACGGACGGGTGTCAAAAAAAAATCGGCGGTAGGTACCCGAACCTGAAGACTTTCGCATCGCGCAGTTTTATTTCACGCCTCATTTTATTGAGTTTACCCATTTTCTTAGAACTTGACTCCTCTTGGTTCACGAAGAGGGGCTGAGGATGGTGAAGCTGCGTCGTCGTCACTCCAGAAGTCCTGGAAGTATACCGCCTGGCAAGAAACATCAGAACAAGGATTGAATTCATATGGTCTCAAGGCCTTGAGTCAAGTTGGGTTCCAGGAGGCATACAAGCGTCATTTGCTCAACTCTAAGGAGCCAATGAACAATGATTTTACGCTGGGAGTGCTTACCGGAATCTGCATTTCAATTAAATCTCAAGAAGAGCAACAGATGATGCAGAAAACATTGCAGGCAAAGGTTCTACCCGAGGCGCCATCCGCACCAAGGTTACGCTTGAGTCCATCGGAAGCGGAACCCACGGTCACTGCAGGCATCCAGCCGAAGCCTCCGGTACACGTTCCTCCACCTGCCCGTGTCTCTCCACCTATCCAAGAGAATCAATATTCTGGTGATCCTCGTTTATACAAACTCCGTCCAGAGATTTGTCCGACCACTGCAGGCATCCAGCCGAAGCCACCGGTACACGTTCCTCCACCTACCCACGTCTCTCCACCTGTCCAAGAGAATCAATATTCTGGTGATCCTCGTTTATACAAACTACGCCCAGAGATTTGTCCGGTCACTGCAGGCATCCAGCGGAAGCCACCGGTACACGTTCCTCCACCTGCACGTGTCTCTCCACCTGTACAAGAGAATCCATATTCTGGTGATCCTCGTTTATACAGACCCCGTCCAGAGATTCGTCCAATGATGCCTACGCCAACGCCACCAACTCATCTTGTTTCCTCTCAACGTCCACCCAATCGGTCACATTCCGATTCCGACCAAAATCAGGAGTCACTCCCACTACTCCAATATCCAGCAACAAGGGCTCCGGATTTTAACGGTTACCCAGGACTCCGCTCGATGCCCCCACTTCCACCAGGACTGTTTCCACTAAATAAAATCTCACCCTCTCCTACGCCACCACCGCAGATCCCCCCTTTTGCAACAATGGCTTGGCGCCATGATCACGTTAATCCACAGACTACGGCACTCAATACCTTACCTTTGCCTCAGACTCCGACTCCACCAACTGGGTCTTCACAAGCGGGCTCCCAACCCAACGCTGATTCTCAGTATGGAATGTTTCTTAGTTCAAAGAAACGTCCCATTCCACCACCACCAGTGATCCCTTCGCCAGCCCATCACTCTGAGTTACTAGGAAATGGAGACAGCAAACAGGAGCCTGGATGCGATGAATTCGACAGCCGCCTAGCCAAGAAACGCATAGTTAGTTCAAGCGTGGGTTCCTCCTCTGGGGAATACTCGTTGGTCTTCGATTACGGACATGGGGAATGAATGGATGGGCAATTATGAGGGGAAACAATCTCAAAATTAAGAGTGTCACACCAGTTAGCATTTTAGTTTTTTCCAGGTGATCGAAAACTCAACGTTGTAGTGCCTTTTACAATAATATTATTAACATTTGGGTTTTGTTTTCAAAAAGTAGCTTCTTCTATTTTACTTCTTTATTCCACTGTAATTTTTTTTTGTCAGATTTCGAATTTGCGACGGTAGTTAGTTATCCTCCAATCCAAACTTTTCATCCCACATGGAATGAAAACAAAATTCAAAAATCGTAATGTTTCATAGTTTAACTAATTTCATGTTTTCCTTCCTCGATTGTTTTATTTCTCATTTGTTAAATAAAGATGTGGAGCACAAGAGAAATCAAATGAAGGACGCAAAAGTTTAACTTCAGTAGCGTTAGGAGTCAGGAGTATTCAGGAATACAGTGTTCAATAATTCAGTCAAGTCAATTCTCACATTTTTTTTTACAAGTTTCAGGACTTCATCGGAACTTTTCTTTCTGGAAACTAATTCAGGTTTTTACAAAGTTTTTTTCACCAAATGTGAAACTTTTGTTTTCGGCAGAATACAAAGTTACAGAAGCCCGTGTAGGAATGAGTAAAAAATTTTCAGTAAATACAGTTTTTTGACACGAACACGGTAAACAGAAGTTGGGAACCAGATACGAGACTTACTAGACTTGTATAAATATTTCTCCGCTTCTTTTATCTCTGGTTCAATACCCAGTATAGCTTTTAACGATTCACATTGAGAGCCATGATTGAGTCTCCCATGATGAATCTCATCACACTTTTCATGACTACCATTTTGAGCTGTTGCAGCGGCCAATTTGAGGTAAATTGTAATACATAAATCGAACATCCCATACCAAATAATTCTGATTAGTCATTAATTTAGTTTAATAAAGCCTCGGTAATTTGTAGGACAGAGATATCCAGGAGGCCATGTTGGGCGTTACCAAGAAAGTACACGGGGATCATTGCGTCATTGTCCTCGTTTCCGACGAGTCCTTGCCCACAGCAGCGGCAAACGATTTAATTCAGGTAGCAAGCAAATTACTTTTCTCTAATCTGCCCCAAATTGACTTTCCAATTTTAATCTTACTCAACTTTTTAGAAGCTCCAGAAGGATGAGGAGCGTCCATTCCTTGCGTTTGACCTAATGGGCGAGAAAGAGAGGAAGAAGGAGAAGGAGAATGAGAGGACTGATCCGGAAGATGGCCCTGTTCAACAGATTTCCGGCTACCTCCACAAGCTCTACCGCCTGAGCCGATGTTACACGTTCCTCGTATGGATCCGTGATCCAAACATTCTGTACCCACCAGGTATCAACATCCATCCAGGTTGGAGGTCAGAGGACGTCGTCATCCTGGCAGCTCATCTCCCCGATTCCCCTATGAAATCCACTCTGCGGCTCTGGGGAGCCATTCCAAATATTTTGGGTCTCCGTCGCCCTCGTCACAGTATCGAAGGAGGAGAAGGCAGCAGAGTCAGCATATTCACGGTCTCCCCTTATACCAAAACCGGGAGCCCAATCTTAAATGAAGTTGACTTTTGGCTTGTGCATGAAGGGAAATTTGAGAGGAATGTTCCTTTCCTTTGGGATAAATTCACTTCTTTTGAGTATTCCCCAATCCGGTTTGCAATCCTCTGGAAAGCACCCTACTACATCTTTGGTGATGTCAATAACCCATTCGTGGATGGAATTGACTACCGTCTGCTCCAGTTGGTGTCGAAGCACCTCCATTTTACCTTCAATATCACCACTATTAGCTCTGCAGGTACGAGCGGACGAAAATTTGATGGAAACTGGACCGGGGCACTCCACCATCTCCAAACAGGGCAGGCTGACCTCGCAGTCGGAGGATTATCAAGCAGTGGGCAGAGACTAGCTGACTTTGACTTTACAACGAGCTATTATGCCGATGCATACGTCTTCATTAGTCCCATCACAATCACTGACCCAATTGTGCTGGATATTTTTGCAAAGCCTCTGGATCGGGAAGTGTGGCACATTCTCCTGCTCACTTCTCTCTTTGTTGCAGTTAACCTCAAATTTATTTCAAGGCTTGAAAGGAAATTTGGTAGGAAGGGTGGTGTGATGCTAGTAGGAAGTAGGGATCACCGCTACACTTCCTTTTCGCACAACCTTTACTTCCTGTATAACGCATTTTGTCAAAAACCATTTCCACATGTCCCATCCTCCAATGCGCTCAGATTCAGTTTCATTGGGACGTCGCTTTCTATTACGGTACTTGGTAAGTAAGGACATCCAAGCACTTCGTTTTTACTATAAAAAAAACGTTTTTACTTAAAAAAAATTGTATAAGTTTGACAGGGATAATTTTTGCGGGATCGTTATTCTCGCAACTATTACATGCTCGAAGGGAGGGACACATTGATAGCTTCGCGGAAATATTGGAATCCAAGTGAGGCCCGCATAATATGTTTCCTGGAAGCATTTACTGGAGAAACGGGAGACGCTGGACCCAAGTGGCGAAACACAGTCTCTTGTGAGAGCTTCGGGCCCAGCGTCTTCCGTTTAAACTGGAACTTTGCCGAACAGGATATTTATTTTTCAGAATGCCAATATGTATAATGGACTATGATGGAACCCTAAACTTTGGGGTCGCAATGTCAACGGCGAGGACTCCTCTCAAGGCCATGTGGGCAAATGGTACTTTTGTGGACCATGCCAGCAGTATTCAGTGTATTGAGGACGTGGTTCGAGGGAGAGGAATTTATATTGACTCTTTCTCTCGTCTCCATTTTCTCGGAAGGTCTTTGAATCACTAAATTATAAGTTGAAATTTAAAAAATATGTCAAGATTATGTAATGTGAATGTCGGTGGGTAGATACGAGCATACGGGTGTCAACGGAATTAAGTTTCATTTCGGACGGGAGCGACTCCTCTACCAAACCAACATGGGGTGGCCAACCCGGAAGCGATGGCCATTCTTACCAAAAATTAGTCAAATCCTGAGCAGGGCTGTGGAGAGTGGACTCGTCGACTACTGGATGTCCATGTTTAAACGAGGCTACTTTGGTTGGGATAAGGAATCTGCGGATGTAAGTGTAAATGCTTATAAAATGTGACATTTTCTCCGCTTTGAATTTTATGTGGCCGCCATCTTGTTTTGGGTTTGCAGCTGCGGCAACTGGACCCCAACTTCCGATTCCCACCCCTCCCAAATGGAACCAAGGATATTGACCCAACGATCAACTTGTCCTCACAGCATGGATTTGTGAGGTTGGGCTTGTTCCAATTCAACACCTTGCTGGCCATGTGGGTTCATGGCATGATGCTCTCCATCTTTGTTTTCATTTCGGAATTGGCTACGCATGGAACCTGGACGACCGTCTCCTGGATAAACCGTGTCATTCGTTGGGGCATTGCACTTTTCAAATCAAAAAGAATAGAAAGCGAGTTACGACTGTTTGAGAAAGTACATGAACGGTCCGCACCCACGCCTACGACGGCTGCTGGACGACGGAGAACGCGAAAAACCAAAACTAAACGGCGACTAGTGGAAGGCGTGCAACATTTTGTTTGGGCTGACCTCACCAACAGTGACAGAGGCGGGGTCATTGATCCTTCCCAACCTGCCAAACCCGGGATCAAAATTAAGAAAACCGAGAAGAAACTTTAATTTTAATTTAAAACCTAAGATCAATCATTCATCTGTTTTTGGAAGATTATTAATGCTTTGTTTCGATATAACTTGAACTCGTGGAACGTGATATGAAGTAAAAAAAAATGTAACGGATGGTTGACCCATAACGCCCTCCGTCAACATAAAAGTGATTATAATTGTTTAATAAGTGAGATTATTCTGGTGTGATTTTCTTATTTTTGGAATTCTAAAATTAGGGTCAAAAGTTTATAACGGGAATCTTATCTGAGCAAATACTACGTCACGGGGGTAACTTCCACGGAAAACCTTCCATATCCATACATAGCAGATTTTGGTTCATTTGGGTAATTTGGTCTGTTTAGTTGCATTTGGATTTCAAAATCATCGCATTCCACCCAGTTTAGCTCATTTCAGTTTCAATCTGCCACTTTGGTCATTTTAAAATGACGCCCTTCCACCCAATTGCTTTTTACGGAGTCCTCCTGGTTGTCGCCTCTGCTTCGTCCTCACCAAGAAAAGGTACATTACCATACAATTTCTTATTTACGCGTAAAACCGACGTGTGATTCTCTTGATGAGTTTAATTGATTTAAGAAAGGAATGAAATGTTCCAGGTGGTTATCAAGTGGAGGAAGAGGTGAGGACGCTGGATGAACTCTACGCCGCAGCCTTGGGAGAAGGTGGGAATCTCTTTGTCTATGCCGGCGGAGACTACACTGGACAATATGCAAGAACAAAAGAAGCTTTCATGAGCCGCTTTCCAGGAATGAATCTCCAGCTAATAGTAGACTACTCCAAATTCCACGATGCTCGTATTGACTATCAAATCTCAACGAACACGGTCGTCTTTGACGTTGCCCATTTGCAAACAATTCAAAACTACCCGAGATGGAAGGGACTTGGAGCTCTTCTGAATTACAAACCAATTGGCTTTGAGCGAGTTCATGAAGAGTTCAAGGATCCTGATGGAAGTTACTATGGAATTCAAATCAACTGCTTCGGCAACACTATCAATTCTGCTCTCCTCCCGGACAACTCCACATGGCCCACCGAAGCTCGGGATTATCTCAGGCCCGAATTCAAAGGAAAGCTCATCGCAACCTACCCCAATGATGATGACGCCATTTTGTTCCTATTCAAACAGATTGTGGACAAGTACGGAGTCCAATACCTGCACGATTTCAAAAACCAAGAGCCTGTCTTTGCCAGAGGATCCCACGTCGGAGGAAGAGAAGTGACGGCTGGAAGATACCCAGCCACATTCACGTCAGGAGGCTCATTGAGAAACGCCACAGGCTCAACGCACTTTGTCTTGCCAAAGGAAGATCCCTTTGTGATGTGGCCCCAGATCGGGGCAATCTTTAAGAATGCACCCCATCCGGAAGCAGCCAAGCTCTACATGAGTTGGGCCCTGGACAAAACAGTGCAGGAAGGTCATCAGTCCTTCTCTGTCCGTGATGACGTCCCCTCACCAGCCGGATACGAAGACGTTTTTGGATACAACAATGGAGACCCTTTGGCTTTTGGACGATTCATGGCGGATCGGAGGGCGGCGGAAACATTCAGGAGTCAAATTGGAATTGTGTTCGGAGAAGTCGTGGGAGAGAACACGGCGGGTTCGAGCAGGTTCGGACTACATCCCGTCATGGAACCCCCTGTCAACTGATTCCATTAAAAAAAATGTTTACCAGTTTTACTAGTATATGATTCATAGTTTACTGTCCGCCCATTCAATTGAAACGTTTCAAAATTGAGAGAAAGTGAAATGCTTGTAATGAAAGTTTAGGGTTAGGCACCATTCCCAATTTCTTTGTTGTGCTGACTAGACGTCGATACCGATTTGGGCCTTGTGAATTTTGATTTCGATGTGATGTGCTTTTGATTTGTGAGGATTTTAGTAGTAAGTTTCAAACTCAACCCAGCCTTTGTCATATCGGCGGAT
>Ga0194135_10002047_pt1 | contig 12185 bp, 9 predicted proteins | sample LitLau_LLRF_2013_FD_134024 | JGI IMG/M metagenome (GOLD analysis project Ga0194135, IMG submission 134024) | Freshwater sediment microbial communities in response to fracking from North America - Little Laurel Run_MetaG_LLRF_2013 (version 2) | ecosystem: Environmental > Aquatic > Freshwater >... | reverse complement strand
TCTTCACGGTAGTGAGTCAAGTTCAAGGGCTACCGTCGGGTGTCGGCATGCGTGAATACGATGAACGATTTACTGAAACTCTAAAAAGCTGTGCCGACGCCTGCTCAATGACGCTAGGACGGACATGTGCAACTAAGGAAGACTTGATTGAATTCGGATGCCTGCGAAGACCAAAGGTGGAGTGAATATTTTGTACGGGTTACCAACATTTGTAACTTAACGAAATAAAATTGATGAAAGAGACTTACTATGTAGCGTGTTCTTAATCTCTAATTCACCACCTGCCGCGTCCTTTTTCTTAAGCTTTGAGAGCGAATGAGAGAGAAGAGTGGGCGACGCCGACGCGGCTCTTTTTATATCCACTTCTCACTTTACCCATCTCATCTACGGAGCCGTTTGACTAGATGAAGCGGAAACAATCTGCTGCTTTCTTTCACTAGCTGCTTTCAAATGACTGTCGTTTATTATTCTATATAAATTAATGTGCAATTGAAACCAGGGTAGAATCACCCGTCAATAACGACAACTGCTCGGTCATCACATTTACGGCAACCAAGGTACCTTGCCAGTTTTCAACTTTCCAAGTTTTCGCGAACACAAACAAAAATTGAACTTACAACCCAATTCTTTGTTCTTATTGAACATTTGAACAAATCAAAATTTCTTTGATCTTATAATAAGAACGATTGCATTCTCCTCTCAAACGGCGTCACTTTGTAATTATATACATTTATGAAATTGAGCAAATAAAGTTGGAAGTAAGGCTACTACTACTGTGTGACAAAGAATGCGAGAATGTTTAATTGTTTCCTGCTTCCTAAAATGTACTTTAGAAAGAACGCATCCCAAGAAATTGAAACCGCCTGCGTCTCACCCGTCATATTCCATTAAAGAATCACTCAATGCTCATTACATAATTTGCAAAACTCCAGAGCCAGACCATTCCACTTTGTTTTAGAGTTAACATGGATTGCATCTCACTTCCCCCACTCACCCCCAGAAGTCCAGTCCACTTGTTTTTAATGTTAATTTGGTGATGTAGCTCAGCCCTAAAAATAAACACGTTTTTTATTGGACTAAATTAAACCATCTCTTTACGCCTTATGAAGGCTATCACGTATAGGTTATCATCAAGGTCTGTCGTACGGGAATGCAGAGAGTTTAGTAGTTTGCAAGTAATTTCATAATTTTCAATGTCGTCTCCACGTTAAAATAAAGTTAGTGAATAGTATTGCATTTTTGGAACGAGAAGTTAAATTCTGTTGAACAGCGTTTATTTGGCATTCACACTGGTTTTACTGTGTTAATTCCACTTTTCTAACAACAAACTAATAATCGAGGATCAGAGTCCCCAGAAATGGGGAACAATCCACTAATCCAATGCTGTCAAACTGCCAAAAACAATTTGTCAATTTTCCGAGGTAAGTTTTCATGAAGTTGTTTTAATAATTGACAGTGAATACTTTTTGAGTGGTACATTTTTTCAGGTATAAATGAAATTTTGAGGGCCATGTTAGTATCGATTTGGAATTTGAAACATGTGACCGTCCTAGCCTTGTTTTCCCTGTTCGTTTTCGCCGTGCTTGGTCTTCATTTGTACATGGGAATTCTAACTCAAAAATGTATTCGGAATTTCTCAGAAGATCTATCGATGTCGAATGATATCGAAAGGGAAAATAAAATGTGGGCCCATAATTCCGACCCATCCAATTGGAAGGCGGATCCCGGAGTTTGTGGGAACTGGACTATTGCAAGGTAATTCGCGTATACCTCAAGGCAAGTAGAGAGATTTGCACAATAATTGTTAATTAGTTAAATATTGTTAATTCATTTGTGCAATTGTAGCTGCGATGAAGGCTACACATGTTTGGGCGGTTATGCCACTAACCCTGACTATGGTTACACCAATTTCGACTCGTTCGGGTGGTCACTATTGTCAACATTTCGGCTCATGACTCAAGATTTCTGGGAAAGTATTTTGGAACATGTAAGTTTTCGTTAATTTGTTAAATGCTTTGCTCGCATTCAGGATTCGTAACATCTTTTTCTTCTTCTTTTTTACGTTTTTTGAAAACAACGATTTTTCACAAACTTATCAAAACCTGTTACCGTTCTTTCCCCCCATTCGGCATCGGCAAAATGCTTTTGCTTGTGCAGCGTCATTCGATCAGAAAATCGACCACTTCAAATAGAAATACCAATAGGGTTTCTGGCCAATTCTTTAAGCGCCATCAGTAGGTTATTTATTATCTTTCGTCCAGTGCTATGAAATTAAAAATAAAAATAAATATTTTTCTGGGATTGAGGTAAATATGCCAGCAATTTTTTGATAAAATTTGTTGGCAAGATTTTTTATAAGCATGGATTCTATGAGCAGGAAAATTAAACTTGTTGGATTTTTTACCAAAGAATCCGCGGAATGAATTGTTCATCTGTTGAATCGCTTTGCCACATGTGCATTGATGTGGGGAGGACTGTAATCATCACGAGGGCACTTTTGTTAGATTTACGGTAGTTAAATTTTATACCAGGGTAAAAAACCTAGTAAATTTGATTTTCAAGCCATTATATACCCGATGTGAGTAACTCCTTCAAAGCTATGATTCAATTGTTAACATTAAAGATTTACTAAATTTCCAGTATATTGTTCTTTATCCTATCGGCCACGTCGAGTGGGTGCTGTGTTAGAACTGGAACACTATGTGGCGCCGCCGCGACAATCAGGTTTTACTGTTTGCTTAATTAATTAACTGAATACTGTTATCAACAATAGGTCTTGGGGGCAGCTGGTTTATGGCACGCGTCTTTTTTCATTGCAATTATCTTCTTCTATTCATTTTACCTGGCAAACCTCATCGTAACCATTGTTGTCTTGTCTTATAAAAACATTGCGAAGAATACAGGAGACAAGGAAAGAGCTGACGATGTAAGTTTTTAACTAATTTGATAATTATATATTTCCAAATATTCCGTACTTTATTCGATCAGATTGTTTGTATAAACTTGAAATATTCTGCAGGTTGATCATCCAAACCAAGGACACGGATGTGAATTCGGGGCTGTGAATTGTAGCAGCTTTCAAAACTGTGTTCGAAGGATTGTCCTAAACCAATTGGCAGAATTTCTTTTTACATTAAACGTGCTTTTGAATGTTCTTCTAGCCTGTTTTGATGATTTTGGAAACCAGCAGTTTGATGGATTCCGACAGGTTCTGCATATAGGCAATAAGGTGAAGCATCCCATCTTGTAATTTTGTACTTCATATCTTTTTTTGGCAGTTTTTTGCTACAATTTCATACGAGAAATGATGTATTTATTACTTTTCTCAGATCTGCCAAACAGTCTATATCGTGGAAGCTGTACTGAAAATAATCGCCATGGGTCCTAAAACTTATTTTAAAATCGGAAACAATATTCTCTCCTTTTTCCTTGCTAGTCTCTGTTTATTTAACTTCATTCTTGATGATCATTATTTACCAACAATCATGAAATTTCATATAATGATCACCGTGATCGTATACTTCAGGATGGTAAAAAAACGAATCTTGTGAACATGAAGGCACAATTTAATACGCTAACATGCAATTCGTGATTTACATAGTTCTATAAACATTTAGGTCCGAGTGCTCCTCCATGCTCGTCGTTTAGGGAGATTCAATTTATTTATTCGGGTGATTTGGAAATCTATTGGAAGTTTGAGCAGTCTAATATTTGTCTTGTTTCTCATCTGCACAATCTACGCCCTACTAGGAACACACCTCTTTTCCAATAACTATTTGGGTAAAACATTATCGAATGCGTGGAATTCAAGCTAAATTTGAAATGAGCATATCCCGCATTTCTATTTTCAGAGAACGCTGGAAGATTTCCTGGTAATGAGTTGCCGCGATGGAACTTTACAGATTTCTGGCATTCTTTTATGGTTCTATTCCGTGTGATCTGCGGAGAGTGGATTGAGACCATGTGGGATTGTATGTTAGTTGGGAATTCATCATGCCTGGTCTATTACATTCCAATTGTTATAATTGGTCATTTAGTGGTAAACTTTTCTTACATGGTTCTTCCTAAATGGTTCCAGTTTCATTTTGTTTGTATGAATACAGGCCCTCACCCTTTTTGTCGCCATTTTACTCTACAATTACGAAACAGAAATAGTAGCGCCACATACCGCCACAACCGAAGTCCAAGCAATCCGACTTGCTGCAGCTTTTGATTGGGTCAGGACATTATTTGTCTCCTCAAAAATCACGACAAATCACGACACTCAATGGCAACCAGGCGTCGGAAATGCCTCACTCTTGGATTCGGAAATAAACTTTAGCGAGGATGAATTGAGGCTTCAACGGCACGCGTCAGATGAACAGAATACGGAACACGGGGATATGGTGCCGTTGAGTAGAACGGATGAAGTGGCGCGTGTATCAGTACCACCTACGACAAGGCAACTAAAATTCCTAGGAATTGTGCAACATAGGTATTACGAACTGGTGGTAATTGGAATTGTATGCTTGTCTTCAATTTTTCTGGTGATTTTTATATTTTTGAGCTAAATGCGTATGTATTCTCTTAGAACTAATGATTTTTTCATACTTTGTAGACCCTTGAGGACATCCATCTTAAGAAAAATCCAGGTTTAAAAGTTGCAGTAAATGTGATGGACCGCCTTTTCACTTTAATATTTCTGGTTGAGATGATTGTCAAATCCTCAGCCCAGGGAATTAAAAAATATTTTGAAGGTGCATGGAATAGGCTTGATTTCGTGATTGTCGTGGTTAGCAAAATCCGAAAATTTGTCAATTGAAGCCCGGGTTTCTATTTAAATTCTTACATATGACCCACCGGCTTCTAATGGAGACCTGGCAACTACTGGAGACTAGTTTTTATTTTCAAGCACATTCTTTCGGAATCTATACCACACTTAAAATTAAAACAGTAATATTATAAACTCGCCGAAATTGATAAAGGTTTAGAAGATTCTGTGGTCGTTCCTCGCAAACGATTACTCAGAAAAAAAATTTTGGTCGGTTACTTTAAAAATTTTTACGGGTGCCCTATAGGTCTAATCCAACTTCCGACCAATCCATTGATGTTGTGAGGGCACAAACTCTGAAGGGGTTGACCATAAGATCACGGGATCTTCCTAAAGTTTAAACTTAATTTTTTTTTATAATGTTTACGCTAGTCCGCCTGCTCCAAGTTAAAAAGAAAATTACCCACTCCCGACCTCCATTTGAGACCAGCGTATCATTAAATTCAGAATCCGGCTTTTAATGGAGACCTGCTACAATTGACAAATTTTTTACGTCAATTATTCATCTCAGTTTTTCTGGTATCGATCTACCCGTCATTTTGATTTAATTTCACTTAACCAGGTTACAGTCTTTAACGTTGGATACGAATTTGCTGGATTTGCAAGTATTCCGCTCTTCAGCATGATGCGATCTCTTCGTGTCGTTCGGATTTTAAATAGTCTCTCCAGATGGGAAGGAATGCGGGTAAATTGTTCGTTACAAAATCATTTCAATCTAAATAACGTAAAGGCCAATTTTTTTTCGTTTCTCCCCCTGTTTCTGATGTTTTCAGATTGTGCTGAATACACTCTCTCGAGCAATCCACTCCATTTTGTGTGTGATCCTAGTCACTCTGTTGGTTTGGCTTGTTTATGCCATTTTGGGAATGCAGTTCTTCAGCGGAAGATTTTATAAGGTTAGTAGGTTGTCCCATTTTGACGCGTCTGTACTGTACGGTAACATTTGGTGGTATTCACATTGCCGCGGAATTGTTTCTGTCCTAGTGCATCGATCAGGATGGGAATCAGTCCCATGGCCAATGGCCGACCTTACTCTATGATGCGGCCTTCATACTCAGCAAAACCCACTGCCAGAACGCTAATTACACATGGGAGAATTCCGCCATGAATTTTGACCATTTAGGCAACGCTTATTTGTCATTGTTACAAGTGGCAACGTTCAAAGGGTGGCTTAGCATTAAAAACGATGCTATAGATTCAACAATGGTAAGGGTTCCCATTTGGGAAATTGGAAACTTGGTATCCATAATAAATACCCAATTCCATTATTTCTGGCAAACAAAGGTGGACGTGCAACCACTCCCAGAAGTGAACTTTGGCATGTACATTTACTTCGTTTTGTTCACCGTCTTTGGCTCATTGGTGACACGGAGTTTATTTACGGTCGTCTTGATTGATAAGTTGAAAGAGAATCTGAAGGTTACAATTTTTTGGAACGACTTGAAAATATTTTATTAGCACTTAATATCCTAATCATTTTTCACTTCAGATGATTGGAAATGAAGAGAATTTCAACCAATCAGTGAGAAGATCCAAGACAATAATTCCAGAACCAACTGTGAGTAGCCAAACCTCGCACCTATTGGGTTTGCCACTTTAATTTTTCAGTTTTACAGTGGAGACCACAACTGGCCTCATTCAAACTCGTGATGAGCCCCAAGTTTGAAATGTTTTTCATGTTTCTCACATTCCTAAACGCACTCGCGATGGCAGTGGATCATAGATCCATGTCTATGGTAAAAAATCAAAATTATTTACGGAACAAGATTGTTTGTATTTTGTCTCCTTTTTCTGAATTTAATGACCAACAACGTTTTTTTTTTAGGCCGAAGAGCATATCCTGACGGTCTTGAACGACATTTTCATTCTCTGTTTTGTCGTGGAGTGTGTAATAAAAATATTCTCATTGAGAGGGCACTACTTCCATGAGCCTTGGAATTGCTATGACTTTGTAGCGGTCGTTCTATCGTTGTTGGGTATGGAAATCAACACCAGGAATAAGCATTGCATGTGCAAAAGGCAGAACTTATTTGCTAAAAAAATTGTTAAAATATTTAGGAACGATATTGAATGACGTCATTGCTAAATACTTGATATCCCCAACTTTACTTCGGTTGGGACGATTTGCAAGACTTGGGCGTGTAATTCGTCCGCTAAAATTTGTAAAAGGAATTCGGATCCTACTGGATACATGGTCCATGTCTTGGCCTGCTATTTTCAGCACCTGTCTCCTGAATATCCTTGTCATGTTCCTTTATTCCATAATAGGAATGTCACTTTTCAAGGACGTTAAACTCGCTGGGGGACTGAACTCCATTTCCAATTTCAAAACGTTTTATAATTCAATGATTCTTCTTTTTGTACTTTCGACAGGTGCAGGTGAGGGTCCTGAGCCAATAGGACAAGGTCTCAATTCCCTATGTTCTAATGGATTTAATGAATACTATGGAATTACTAGGTTGGGATGGAGTTCTAGACGGCTTACGGACAGAGACGGATTGCGAACTGCCAGAGGGAGAATTTGGGCAACCAGGGAATTGCGGACATCCAGCTCTTGCAATTTCTTTCCTTGTTTCTTATCTTTTTCTCAGTGTTTTTATTATCAAAAATTTGGCGACTGCTATTGTTTTTGGGAGCTATTCACAAATCATAAAGAATGAGGACGAGAAGAACGATCATTTGCAACGTCATTTGCCCTCTGATATCCAGCAATGAAAGGCGACGCAACAGAATTAATTTGAACTGGTCGTTTCTCTTACGATAGAGCAACATGAGGCAGATGACTTGCTATAATCTTATTCCCTAACGTAATTATTCAAAGTTAGTCGGTTAAACTGCTATATGTTCAATATATGACCGGTTCAATCAATTTAGTTTCTGGAATATTTGCTAAATTCATATTATTTAATGTGCAAATTGTGGGCTACCTTAACATTCAATACATTCATACATTCATCATACATACATTCAATAAAACGTGTTTCTTAATTCTAGGTTTTTATACAGGGTGTGTGCATTCATTTAATATATTTTTAATATGTATTCCGGTTGTGTCCGATTCCTTTGTTTTGTACATTTCACAGGGTTAATTTGAAAGGTTCTGCTCTCGAAAGCAGTCTGCAAAGACGTCTCGAAAAGTTTTCTGAACTAGTAGTTGATCTCGTAGTTCCTTGCTGGTTTCCATATGAAAGAACATTCCATTTGGATTCTCTGCATAGAATTTGGCTGCATTGAGATTCAAAGTACCGCCCATCTCTTGAATGTCATCCGGATATTTAAACAAGTTAAATTTCCAAGGGTCAACCTCAAAGCAGAGCTTGGCTCTTATACACTCCGCATATGGATGGAAGGGAGTTGGAAGCTCTCGTTTTGTGGAGCTAAAAATGACATCCGCCGTCGTGTTAAGGGTCGATTTGCTGAATCCGTTGGAAAATCCTGGGGTTCTTGTAAACCTTTGCGAGAGCAACTGTGAAGGCGTTGAAATAATAGAAATGTTCTTTGCAGAGATCCACGTTGTTTCGATGATTCGGTCCAGAACAGGATTCAATCAAAAGGTCAAACACGATTTCATGGGTGTAATAGTCTGAAGGTCGGTGCGGGGCCTGGAGAATTGTTTCGGAAAAAGGCTCCTGCGTCCGAATGATGTAAAGGCAATGCCCACGACTCGGGTTGAGCTCCGATATCACAGCATACGCCACATTTCCCTCCGGAACTGTCCTGGCGTGGAATCCGATGGATGACCAACGCAGGATATCGTCCGACCTCAGACTTCTTGTGCGAAGTAATGAGGAGAAGAGGCCTTCGGCAGAATGAAGGCTAGCATTCGATGGAACTTCATACACCGTATCTGACACGTATGAGTTCAGCATGATGGATCTTAAATCTTCCCCCTGACGTCGGACAGGGTTGAAATTTTCTTCATAACCCCTTCCGGAGACACCGACGACAACTAGAGATTTCAGAGGACTTGAATTACAATCAGGAAAAAGGTTAACTCAGTATGGGCAGCTAGGAACGAAGTGCAGAGCTGGCCTCTAATCGCAAGCGTTTCCGCGCAATCCTAAATCCTGATAGGGCCAGGGCGAATTCTTTCAGTTCTAACAGAAATTCTCATCCGAATTCTTCTTAAATGATGAGTAATAAGAATGAAGTTTGTTATGAGGGTTCATTTGGGGCCTGTATATTTTTGAAACTGAATTCGCCCCAGTCCATCAAGTGAGTGACCATCAAATAAGATCACCAGGAAGCGTTGACACCATTTAAAACGGCAGGAATCAATGTGTTGTGGCAGGCAGGCTTCTACGGAAATTTTATTTTTACGAGCAAGATTACTTATTCGAAATTCATATGCTTTATTTTCCGCAAATTCACTGGTTTGCTCACCATTATTCGTAACGCTGACGAGGACTGCAATACCGAGAAAAGCAAATAAGCCCGAGTTGGCACGGAATGCCATGACAACAATCCCAAATGTGAGCGGGGTGGCGGAAGTCTAAAAATTCTGTCCAATTGTTAATAAACTGGTGCCCAGCAAAATGGTAAATCGACTGGGAGATTCAAGTGGATTAGTAGAACACTCCTAATCTGGAATTCGAGTGGAAAAGATAAAGATAAACTAGAAAAATTTGGCGAGCAATAAGCGAAATAATATTACGTGACAGTTTTTATGATTCAATGTTTTGATTTCAACAAATTTGCCTGGGGAAACTGTCTTGCACAGCACGTTCAGGTAAATGTTTGTAACCTGCTTCTTAAATTCGGCAACTTGTAGAAAATTGTAATAAATGAGCAAGGGATAGCTTCAAGCATAAATCGCGGAAGTTTTATGAAGTGTTTACGAAATATATTTATGCCTATTGTTCCGGTTACATTGTCAGTTGACGCTGTACACGTCGACAGATGCTGCAAATTAGACCCAGTACATTTTCTTTACGGATTGATTTGTAATTTTAAAGCTAATTACACTACAGTAAAATTTCAATTAACTGTATCTGTGCACCGTAGAGACAGAAATCTCAATGTACATTAAAATTAGCTGGAAATTGTTGTTTTCGCAAATTCAAATGACAGAATTACCTTTGGAATTAATGAATTAAAGAATTTTCGGTTAAACTCAAATCAGCTTCTCTCAACACAATTAATTCCTGACGAATTCGCATTGCTGTTGATATTCATTTTTGAAGGATTGAAACATTGGATGTGGATTGGCAGATATAAGCGGAACTGGTTGTACCACGTCAAAATGTTCCACGAGGAGTCCATCCTTGAGTCTGTAAATGTCAACCACGGCATCATCCGATGACGGTTCAGCCCTACTCACCACATTGTTCAGAGCATGAATCCACACGAGATCTCCTTCTGCAGCCGCTCTTTCAATAAATAGTCGTTTATTTGGAGGCGTCCCAGGCGGGAACTGTTTTGACGCCCAGGTTAGGTACCCTTCCTTTCCATCTGCGAGGTTGGGATTATGCTGAATCAAATCTGGAGCCACATATTCCTCAATTGCAGATAAATCCCGTTCACCAAAGAGTCGGTAATAAAAGTCGAAAACTATTTCCTTATTCCGAATTTCCCGTAATAGATCTCTTCCCACTTCTCCGGCATTATTTCCAGATTTCGTCTCTGCACCCACGCCAACAAATCCTCCCGAAGCCACCACAATGACTAATAAACGAAAGTAGATGCAACTTTTTTCGTAATCCTTTATCCTCGCCATACCGAAGGATTTTCAGAAGTTGTTTATTATTACCAATAACTCCAGCGAAGACGCCGTACGTCATTTTTCACCCCGAGTGAATCAGGTGATGGAAGAAAATTGGACAAATTGGCTGCCTCTTTCTTGACCCAATTTATGCGACGTCGAATTGATTTGGAAGAGGACACAGGCGAGACTGTACTGATATTTCTTTTGTGTACTCACAATTTCCGAATGAGCGTTTAGCAAAGCAGGAAACGCTTTGAAACCTGGCAGTGGAATTCTGTAGATCAGAGTTTATTCAGGGTTAAAAATGTAAAATGCAAGCAATTTGTTACGCCAGAAAGCAAAGATGTTCTGCACGCGAAATGCGCTGAGTCACTTCTTAAAAATCCTTTTAGTACTTAACTGGATTGCTGAGCCGAGAAGTCACCTCGGGTTATATTTTGGATTCTCGATTCGAGAATGAGCACAGCTGTTAATATTTTATGTGATCGTTTTTTTAAATTTTAGTCGGATAAAAATTTGCTTGACATGAGCAGGTATGGGCCTCACACCATTTTCAAAAAATTAAGAAAGGACGAAGTGAAACATTTCACAGTTCAGACTTGTCTTGTCAGCACTTGCTACTTCCGTTAATTTTAATGCTTCCGCTTCATAACTTGTACATACAGACGCACTTGAGTCGATGGAAGAGTTTTTGTCGATCACAAACTGCATCAAACAATTGTCCGCTTTTTAAATTTTACGAAATAAATTTTCGTCATCGATATTAGTCTCTCTCTCTCTCTCTCGCTTCCGCTGACTCTCCATTCAAGTAGCAATTGTGGACGATTTATGCGAGGCTTTTCTTTTGAAACCTGAGAAAATTAAATTCGATCCTTCTTGATTGATCTTGGTCATTCAATTTTTACCTATTAGTCAAAGAGCCTATATTATGAATGAGCAACCAAATATAGTGGCAATGTCTTTCCAAATCCATATCCACTGTTTCATATTCCAAAGTCCGGATTCTCGTGTCTGGTTTGATTGGATTATACGGCTAATTTTAGAGCTTACGGTCTTCATTGATTGTTAGCTTAAAATCAATCAACATTAGTGTAAATGATAAACTAATCAATAACACGAAAGACAATTATCCTTCCTCGCTCTGGAAATTTTATGGGAATGGTTCAGATTCATTCATTTGCAATACGTTGACTAGGATAAGCCACTACAAAAATTATTATGCGTTCACTTGCGTGTTTCAGACCTCTCAATGCTTTTCTTTCTGCTTGAAGATAAAAAATGAAATCTCGTCGCTCCAATGTCTGCTATTCTATGATTCATGCTTTCTGATTTGTTATTTGAACTAATTATAAGATTCGAGGTTGGGAAATCTATTGTTGTTTATTGCTCAGATTTAATAGCTAGAGTAAATTCAAGATCCAATACAAATTAGTGGTTAAGCTCCGTCCTTTGCGAAGGGTCATCCCTGAACAATGGACGGATTCAAACAATGAGTAAATTAATAATTGAATTCAGTGAGAATGTGATAATTCGTGCTCTTAATGAATAAACCAATGAGATGTGGCAAGAGAAAAAACAAATGAGAAAGAAATTAGGCTTACATTGAAGCATATCTGAGGATTCTCTTAAATAACAATAAAGCATGCGGTAGGGACAATAATTATTATTCAT
>Ga0194135_10002046_pt1 | contig 12185 bp, 11 predicted proteins | sample LitLau_LLRF_2013_FD_134024 | JGI IMG/M metagenome (GOLD analysis project Ga0194135, IMG submission 134024) | Freshwater sediment microbial communities in response to fracking from North America - Little Laurel Run_MetaG_LLRF_2013 (version 2) | ecosystem: Environmental > Aquatic > Freshwater >... | reverse complement strand
TCTGTGCTCTGTAAGAGGTATGTACTTGGGTTTTTTCTATTGCTGGTGGGATCTTTTTTGACTTTGAGCCGACAACAACAGTTTTATATATTTGTTTTTTGTTTATATCTAATTTGATCATAATGTTTTTAGGAGAGAAGCTCCATTATGATGAGAAGAATGAAAGTTAACCCTGTGCCGTGGGCGCTTCCTGGTGATATAGACTGTGGAGCATGGAGAAGACTAGACGCATTATTTTGTAGTAATGACTCACGTTATCCTGTCAGCCCACATCAATTTGTTACCCCTACGGTAATTTTCGTAGGGAATTTATGTAAAGTTATGAGTTTCTGTAATCATTTAGTTTTGATTGGTTTTTAGGATAGACTGGAAATCATTTTGTGTCACCAATCGTTCCTCGTTCGAGTTACTGATTTGACTACGTTTATAGAACGGTGTCCAGCGGAGGCTCTGAAAGATAACTTCCAACTCATTGTTGACAGCATATTTTCTAATAGAAATAGGGAACAAGCTTGGGATTTAAGATCTATGCGTCGAGCTGATCACCCAAGAGAAGCTGCAGCTGTATTCAAATTGCTTGCACCAAATGGTCCTATGATGTCATTAGCGTTGAGACTTATGGATGACCATAACTTCTTGCTAGAATTTCCTCTAGAAGGATTGCCGGTAATTATTAAACGCTCATGCTAACTTACTATTTAATAATGAACCTAGGTCATAGTTTAATAACTGTTTCTCGTGTATTCGCAGCCGTATCTGGTTCAGAAACTTCAGCAGTTGGATATTCCGCCATTTTTTGCAAACAAAGTTGCAGTCATGTATGACTTACATCGCCAGTGTAATGTGATCCACCATCTGCAATTAAGTAAACACTTAAGCTTGGTATAGGGATTTGAAATTGATTGCGATTCTTATGTTTGCTGATTGTATTGTTTTGTTACAGATCCATTTGAGTACTTCATGTTTTCATTCGGATCAGTGAATCTCCTCGGTGTAAATACGGGAAGAACTGCAGACTATTTACATGGATGGGCTGTGCTTCAGGATACTTTGTACACAAACTTATTGGAAGAATATTTGGTATACTTCTTCCCTTGTGATGGAAGTGGTGTCCCCGGTCACAACTTCAACTATGCGCCAGCGGAAAGTGTATTTCTTGCGAATTCCCTGCTAAGGTACTGGAAATAAATTTTCATTTGAATTGCGATTGTATTTTATGAATTTATCTCAACATTTTTTTTCATTTGTACATTTTTATTAATTAGGCAAAATTACTCAAAGAAGCCATTTTATGGCATGAATTACTCGAATGACCTCGGTTCGCATGCAACGGAAGAAAATTTGCCCAAGCTTTTCAAGGCGTCTATTTTGCAAGACCAAACTACTCCAAATGTAAATCGAGACAATATTTACCACGCGACGCATCCTTCTGCTTACAAAGAAGTTTGGCGAAGTGAGACAATTTTGCATTGCTTTGTTGAACTGTGGATGAGCGCCCCAGAAGACTGTTCTGTTTTAAAAGATGGCTCAAAAAGCAATATCAGTGCCGGACCGGTAATTTAATGTCTAATGTTAATGTTGCTACGTAAAATGTAAATCTAACGTTAAATTCAACTGCTTTAGTTGGCATTTGGAGGGTTACCTTCGGTCGAAGTGGTCAAGTCAGTGCGAATGTTAGTTCGACACTTGCATTATTTCGTCAATTGTGTTAACTCACATGCTAATCACCCTATGGAAGACATTAAGAGGTATGTAAAATGCACAAGAAGCCTAATCGATATGATAAAACCATGTGTTTAAATTGTAATGTATTCATTATTTTTATTTTCTATGAGAAGAACCTCATTTCCGGTGTTCCAAATAAAGTTATATAAATTTCTGAGGTTTACATTTCAATATTGGCCACTGGATAACTCGTTTCGTATCGTGTATGAAACCTGGCTAAGTTATATTCAACCTTGGAGATACTTGCGATTTGAACGCAGACGGTAATTTTTCGATACTTCTATCATGTTCAGGTATTGCCTCAGGCAATGTTTCGATTACTTAGGTTATGTCATTTTACTGTTTCAGGCCAGCCCAAAGTGGCAAAGAAAATGAAGTAGCAATTGATTGTCGTTGGTGTTCATTCATTACGGATAATATCCTTTACTACTCTAAACTGTTTGCCAAAGTTTTAGAGAGGCTGGAACGAGTTGATCTCACTGCGACAAAAAATGCACTGATGTTTTACCGGATCGCAAAAGTGCTCACGAGTCAGGACACTCTAAAGTCGATACTAGCAGAAATTGAGGGTTACATCCATACTTATCTTCAACAGTTCCCGTTATTGTCTAACCCAGTTGTATCACCATCATCATCAGGCTTGAATGCGAATAGAGGCATCAACTTCTCAACGCCAGCATCCACAAGAGGCTCGTCACTTAGTGCTATGCTTGGGACCACCAGAATGTCTCCTGTACAGGGTTGCCCGCCATCACCATCATTTGTAACTACATCAGGGCCTCAAGACTCGGCTTTAAGTACATCAGCTGTGAAAGTTGCACACCTGAAACAAATTTTGAAAGACTTCGAAAGCCCGTCGTATGCTTACGAACCAATATTTTCACCATCAAACATTAAAAAGGTAGAATATTTGTCAGAAGTTTAAATACACAATTGACGATTTGTGATTACAAGTTTTACTCAAATTCAGGTTTGCAGACTGCTGCGCACGGCGGTTGAGGCTCGAGATATCCTGGCAGCTTCTGCATCTAAGTTCAATGAAGGTGCATATAAGTCTCAGAGTTTCTTCCAGTGGTTTCAAGGAAATCCGTCTCCGTCTCAGATGGCTATTCAAAATGCCAATGAGCGAACTAAAGCTGCCAATCAACTTGAATACGGCAAAAATCAGTTTTCTGCATTCTTCGATGTAAAGTTTTTCATTATGCGTATTTTTTTAGACACGGAATATTTTATAACCTCTTCTACTGATTCCAGATTAATCAAGAGTTTTTGGCTGAACTACCTCGATCCTCACAGCCTTTTTCACGAAGTATTTCAGACTTATCTGATGAGTCTTTCGAATTGAACGGGCGGTATATTTGTGTCGACAAAATATCTCGCAAGGCGTTATTACCGTCGGACGTCTTGGTTGATGATTCTTTTATTCCTATTGGAAACCCCGATCTCACATTAATAAGAAGTGACGAAATAGGATTTCTTGTGAGGCTTTTATTCTTGCTGTCAGAAAAGTTTAATAGCAAGGTAAATTATTTCAAGATAACAGATACTCATCTCATCAATATAATGCATTTGTATCAACTGCAATGTAAGCGTTTGTTTTCTAGTTCTGCGATCGAATCCCACGTGTCTACTTCTCAAAGGGATGGACAGGACGAGTCGCTCGAGCAGTTCTGGCGGAGCCTCTAGAATATACAGTTCGCGGTGAAGGCCGAAATAAGCAAAAGCGTCACTCACGATATTTGCCCCCTAGACTTCAACTTAGATTTCTTGCGTCGTACTACACAGTTGGTTATATCTTCTTAGGATTTGTCCTAGGAAACATCTTGGGAATGACTCCTCTTCAATGGATCTTTATCCCCACATTGCTGTATTTTGGGTTCATAATAGTTAGAGCTGCAAAGGAGCCAATCAACTTGTGGTGTGACCTCTACGAAAAGTATCTTCACCACGAGCGCCTCAAAGAAAGTGAACACATAGGACTCCTAACTGATCTAACTCAAGTCAAACCTAAAGACCAGTAATTGCTACAAATGCTTTCAAATAGCTATACAAATACGATACGACTAAATTTGACTCACAGTGTATCTTGCTAGCATAAATATTAGTTATATAATATTGTTATCTTAATGTCTCATAAGCTGTAACTCGGAAAAGCTGTAATATCCATGCCGAGTTCTTTTCTTAGTTTAAGCTAACTGTAAAATAATATTGAGAAAAGTTCTAATACGGAAAGACTTGCTATAGAATTGAAGCATTTCCTGATAGATATTCTTGTATCCAATAATTATGATTAACTCCAATTGACTACATTGAATTATTTATGAAACAGGTTGGTATTAAACAAACTTTCCTAACATTCGCACTTGACCAGGTTGGCTTTTTAATTATTTTGAATTTAGAATTATCAAAATTTCATACTACCATTTCACTGATAGACTGCAACTTTTCATGTGAAATTGTACCGTAAACTTGTGCTATGGGTTCATTCGGAGTCGAAGCCCTGGACGATGATACTTTGTTGTGTGATGCTGGGGCTTGCGTCCCTTTAACGCAGGTGAGAAGACTTTCATCTCCGCCGGGAAAAGAAGATTTTCACCCTCCCTTCTCTGTCCAGACTTCCGCACAGGCCGTTCTTTAACTTATATTTTATTCTCTTCCCCACCGACACATTTTATTTTAACCATTAATTTTTCGGTAAAATCCCGTGGTTGTAATTTTTTATATGTTGAAATCAAGATTTAGTGCAGCTGCAAGATATACGGTCCTCTGAGTAAGTAAGTAATGTACATAATCAGTTATATAACGGAATCTCCGTTGAAAGAAATACATTGTTTCATTGCGGCAATTTTTTTCTAATTTCTTTGTCCAGGTTCGCCTCCAGTCCTACTAAAAACTACAATAGGTTCAGATCTCAACTATATACCTCAAAAATACATCAACACTGCAGTTACTTCTATTTAACTAATCCAGCAGTTTAATTTCAGATTATTTAAATTTTTTACCGTTTATATTGTTCACGAACTGATGTTTTAGTATTCCTTGTGTCTACGCTGCAGAATACGTCTTTTAATCTCTTTTAATAAGATTGATTTTTAACGTGTTTACCCTTCATCGTTTTTGAAGTCACTCAAACTAGAGTCGGTAAGTGTTTTTTGTTAATTTCATGAAGAAAAATGCATTAAGTGGTACTATAATATAATAGTAGTATATATGTGTGATTCAAATCAGAAAGTTTATTATCAAGAATTTTAATAGATGTAAACAGCATGACTTTTTCTTGAAACAATAATAATTAATGCTAAGGAATATGTACAGAACTCGTAAAAATATTAGTGTATTAAGCTTAAAATTCAATGCATGTTACATATTGTCCATTAGAATTGTGTGTTATTCATATTAGTCATGTCATGACTGAATTAATGAAGGATATAATAACATAATGAATTTAGGCATCATCTCGGATAGGAAGTGCAGATATTTTGATTCTATCATTAAGATCTCGTGGTTCCGTGATTCAATTGCATCTCTAGATCTGCGCATAATGAATTCACACTTCCTGTCATAATCTAATGAAGGAAAGAGAAGTTGATTAGACAAGTAGGAATCGTTATTATTAATAATAAGTGAGCATCTAATTAAAATCAACGGAAGAGAAAGGCTGTCATGTCGAGTCATTTCAAACATAATTTAATTCACCTTGACTTTATCTATCATTGGTAGAATTGGATTTCTGATTGATTTTGAATTTGATTGAAGTTGCTTTTATTGCTACCTATTATATTCTACATATTATGTGTGGGTACTCGATTCACATAAGGGGTTTTTATTGTTATAAATTTATACACACATACAGGGAGGCCCACGTAGTTTGGTCAGTTCTAAAGTTCTAAATCTGATATTGGTTCTCCCAAGAGAGCCAGTTAGTTGAAATGCTTGATTATCATTTTTGAGACGGATTGTATTCTCGTAGTGAAGAGCGACCAGTGGATACAATATATAGTGATATTAGTTGTCAGTATAATTTCCCTGCTAAATTACCGTAGACTACTGACGTGAATCTGTACATTATTCCATAAAGAATAGATAGAACAACATAATATGTATATCTCTGTATCTTGATGTTAGTGCTCAAAAGTGTATTCGATGTTTTTAAATTATCTGACATGTGTGCATCTCAAACTGAAAACAACTCGTCACATTTAACTCAATAAGAGCCTGACAGACATTTGGTGGACTTATGCCAACTTCTGACTTTCTTAACAAAAGATTTTTCGTCTTGATTTGAACCTCATTCTATGAAAAAATATTAGCTGGATTTATTGTGAATGTCGGTTGAGAGCTTTAAAATCATTTTGCTGTTTCAAGTTTCTATTTTTCCTAAGCTACCTAAGATTGACTTTTACCAGCTTCTTTCTATTGCCCTTCAGATGAACCTCTAGTAGTTGCGTTACTATTTTCAGAATTAAATTACAGCAACTATGCCAATCGACAAGGCTCATGGCTTAAGTAAAAAAGTGTTGTTTTAACAAGCATTTTTGACAATTTAACAAGGTTAAAGACAATTATACAACTCTGATTGGCACTTGGATTGCAGGACCAACAATTTATCTTAGAGAGCTTACGTATATTGTACTTCTAGTTGTGGAACTACGCAGCATTTTTGAGGTTCCGATTTGTGCATGGCCAGCAGGTGCATATACTGACAATTGTAGTGAGAAAGCTATGATTTTGGTCAGACTCTCTCAGATGATCAAAGTTAGTGTTTGCAATTTACTTAAACACATTAAAACAGCCATCTCGAGCTAGAGGCGTGAGAAAACGCCATCCAAAGATCTATTATTAAAAGTCTAATGAATTGGAATAATTCATGAGTTTCCTTTGTGTAAGTATACATGCTGTACAAGAGCAAAACATTCCTGTGATAACATCAGGCACTCCCTCAATTATTGTTCTCTTTTGGGATTACCTTTCAAAGTTTGAATTAAAGCTTCATCTATTGTCAATATTTATTTTTGATTAGGGGGATCGCTTTTCTTATTGTTGACATACCCATCTTTATGAATCTCGTTGGATTTCAACTATTGTTCTATTATCTTTAACTTTTGAGACAATTACTTCGCAGTATTTACACGTCCGGAAAGCGAAGATTATTTTTGTTTGCAGTTTCTCAACATGGTCAGTGTAATATTTGACATTTAACCTTATTCCAAATTTTATCGTTCATAGTGTCACATTTTAGATAGTACCGTCCGTACGATGTTTTGTTACGAGATAAAGGAATTGGAAATTGTTGCTACACACCAGGTGCAATCCACGTAGAATAAACGATAAGATTTTCATTGAAAGATGTTGATGTTTCGAATTAGTGTTTGAATTTTTTATGCTCATTCATGCCTTTTACTAGCTATATTTGCTATATATTCTATCTTTTGACCAACTGAATTGGTCTCTGGAGCTCAGAACACCATTAGAGAACTTAGTGAATAATTTATACTCTCACGTTTGGACTATTTTCTCGACAAGTAGTATACATGTCTTGCGATTTTATACTCAACCTTATATACGTTATATTACAACTTCCATTTCTATTATACACATTCATGAATATATGTTGTACACGATAGCAAGCGAATTTATTAAAGTTTGCAGTACAACACTACAAATATCTCTTTCCGAACATTTCCAAGTAGCATCAATCACTGGTGGCTCGAACAGTAAGGAGGTTGGTTCTACGTGTACTAGAAAGTAGAAACACATTGAAGCACCGGATGTTACCATTGAAAAAAGTAATGAATAGTTAATGACAAAAGAACAAATCTTTAGTATATGATACTCTTGTTCTTCGTTTTGAATAGAAGTCTAGTTTAAGCACTTTCCTACACAGAGAAACTTCAGTCTTGTAGTAGAACCCCAGAGAGAAGGGGTCTCTCCTGACTCTCCATCTCATTTAGACTTACGAGGTATATGGATTTTGGGGAAAGTGCTTTCACGTGTTTGTCAACTCACCTACAAGCCTACTTAGAGTTCTGTGGTATGTACACTCATTCTTTTCAGCTTCACTGCTTAACTTAGAATCAGATTGTGAAAATTGTCAAAATTGTCGATTTCGTACTTACAGACGATCACACTCTGATAAATCGTATGAAACATTTGAAAGTAATATTCATTACATTACAAAATTAACAATCGTTTTTCTTTTCACTGTAACTCACACCAAATTAATACATAATTAATAACAAAGCTTGTTAAATCACTATTTGTTATTAACGGCTGGTACTTACGAGTAATGATCAAACCTCATTCATATTGGTTCACAGACAGATTGAAATATGCAAATATTTTATCACATGCATAAGTAATTAGTTATTGCGGAAACAATAACAATCTATGCTTGTGTAGGAAATCAATAGTTTTATGATTCAAATCTTAAAAGCAATTTTCGAGTGAATAGGCTAACCTGCTTCATTTTCTGCTCCATTCGTGCTGCTTTAAGTGTAGAAGGGAATCGAAGATGAGATCATTCGTTAGACTTTCTATGTACCGTCACATTTTCTGTTGCTTTATGGCGTTTTTGATATAGTATGTTTTAGTTTTAGTATAAATTATCATTTTCAGGCGTTATCAGATCCACGCACTATTCCTTCCCCTTAAAAATTACTAGGATATCAACCTAAGATGTAGTGCATTTCATTTTCATCGCATGTAATTAGATGTTGTACGTAACCAAATAATAATAAAAATAAGACTAGCATAGGAAACAAAGCAGAGCAGAGGAAAGATGATTGTCCTCAACCAACCATGTATAACATGGTTAAAAAAGTTCACGTCGAACATGGATGAATGATTTCAGTTACAGTTATTTTTATACATAAAGTGATCAAAATATGAGTAAATCACTTAATATGAGCTCAAACGATGAAAAACCGTTCAAGCAATAGAGAGACGAGTGATTGTTTGAAATATCAGAATTGTATTCTCTACAATAGAAGAAGTGTTGAACTTTTAGTGCAAGTTTTATTGTTATAGTTTGGTGAGAGTGATATTAATTTGAAATGTAACACTTTCAAACGCATACTCACGTCGTAAAAAACTAATGTAATACTGTGAAGCAATTTCATACTTGAGTTAAACATTGTAAAATATATTGTAAAAGTTTGTAAGAAATGCTTGACACTATGCAAGCATTTACTATGACTAGAATTTAAAGGAATTATTTGACTGCTGACAGGATGTACTAACTGCTGTTTGTATTGCAGAGTTTTCATGCGTCAATTGGCTTTCAAATTCTTATAAAAGTCTGATAGAATTAGAAGTTTCGTACGCTTTGATTCAAGAAAACGAGTTAATACCCACCCTAGAATTGAGAAGATGATGTTAGTATCATTGGGCCGATGAATTTAGTGAACATGAAGAACTAGCAGCAAAAAAGTTTTGTCATCTGAAAGTGTAACAAAGCTGTCGTCACTTTTCCACTTTTATCTGATCTGGGAGTTGTCCCAATAATAAGTAATCTCACTGCAGGCTTTTACGATTGGAATTTTTGCCATACCGTTGTACTAAATAATGAGATTTAATTTTGTCCATATTGTACTCTCTACAGTATTTCTATCCTGATACAACTCTTGTTTCACTTTGAATAAATTCATTTTTGTTTACTAAAAGGTAAAATTAAAAAATCGTCGTAGTCGTCATATTGTTTCAATCGAGCTTTATTAAAGTTTGCGAAAATAATGGAAGTTTAGTACAGTAGTTGCATGCATGTATTTTTTTCTGTGCTCTTAGTACATGTCATAAATATGCAGTTAAACTTGCATTTCTGAGAGCACTGTTCTAGATTACAATTCACAGGTTTAAAGAAATTGCATTTTGATAGCCGGATATAAAATATTAGTGATTCAATCACGTCTGCATGTGGTTAGTGGGTAGCACACCGCATCAATTTAAAATCGTAGATTAATAATGATCAGTTTGTTGGGCATGTTTGAATACAAAAAGTAGTTATGCCATGCCAGTGCCATGCATACTCGCATACCTTTAGTAAGTCTAGTTTTACCAAATACTCTAATTAATGAAGACGAATCGAATGTATAAAGCCAAATTTTTCTAAAGTCAACCCGATTTGATGTTTTGTGTCTACGTGGTGAATTATGCAATAAAAAGTGGTTATTTTTTATGAAACATGCATTCATAATTATGTTCCTCGCCAGGGATGTAATTTGAGAGTTTCCTTGTGTGTGTGGGACTGTCGAATAGTTTAAGTGTATCATTATCTCCCTCCCAGCACTCATTCACTTTGAACTTATTTATGCATTCAAGATGTCTCGAGAGTAATTTTAGCTTAACTACACCCACTTTTTTACCGATGAATATTCAACCAAATTTTGCATTTCATGGTACTTTTATGATTATTCCTCCTCCGCATGCTTGTCAGAAATCTTGTCGTGTTTTTGTGGGGAAGGGCAAGTTGAAGTTTCGTATTGATACATTAACCTTACCATAAGTCAATATGAAATAGAACCCTAATGTGTATCGCACCCAGTGATGAACGTAGATCAGTGCTTGTTTGTATCTAAAGCTCTCTGTGAGCATATATCTCATATTGACATATTCATTCTATTCGCTATGCAATGCATCGTGAGACTACAACTGGGAGGTTTTGTTTGCTGTGTTTTTATTAGAAGATGAATTGTTATGGATTTACCTATCGCCTTAAGTGCATTTTAAGTTTAGATTGTCAGACTAGTTGAATATTGAGACTCTTTAGTGTGCGATAGTGATAATATGATAATATTCAATGAGCAGAGGGTGGAGGGGGCATTAACAATAGAGATTTTAAACTTATATTAGTGAGGATGCTTTTGTAGTATGCGAAGATGAAGCCTCTAATGAACTTTCAACCAAACGAACTAAAAGAAAGTTGTACATTTGGATGACATCATCATCGCTATATCTCTGAAACTTAATGGTCTTTCTGTGAGCATGCAAATTCAGTTCATTATTTTTCGGGTCGAGAACAGTGACTTTTTGTCTGAGAACAATTATAAATGGAAAATAGAATTCAATCCCTCTATTTATTCATTATGTCGTCAATAATATATAATATATAGTTGTTTGCTATTAGACAGTATTAATTCATTTGTTGTGCTGCTTAAGAATAAGACGAGAAGCTGCTTCTTAAGGTCAGATTCTTTGAAACTTAATAATTTACTAAAAGATCTTGCAACAGTTTGGCAACTTCTCGTTAGTCTGTAACACTGTAACAGTTTTATAGATAAACTGTCACTGTGTTCAGGGAATAGTTTAGACTCCAGTATATTCCACTTTTTACACGAAGTTAGTTAGCTAACTTGGATTTGTGCTTGATGACTGGCAGGAATTGCATCTGAAAGACGACACGTAGTTATGCACAGTGCATAAAAATAGTGAAAATGCTATCAAAGACCCCTTTCATAGCTGATTTCATGAAAGCTTGACGAAGAAGTAACATTGTAGCAAGCTTAAATGGGTATTTTATAACACACCATCTTTGCATGTTGAATGGAACGGCTTGAGTAAAACGAGCATGGTATCACACTGGTTAATACATATATTTTATCAAGTACAAATCAATCATTCTTCATTGTCGTTTATCTGTACAACCTTAGTTAATAATTTCTGGTAGGCGAATGATAATACGCTATAGTTTAATTTCAAAACATTTGATTTTATCATGTGATTGGAAAGTGTGCTTTAATGTGTCTATATTAGGTAAATCGACATTCAGCCAGTCTCAGATAGAAGTCAATGGGGCACCTTCTATTAATTGACTATAGGTTATGACTTGTAAATTGTAATATTATTATATTGCAGTAAGCACGGGTTCAATCATACAAATTCAGTCAGTGTGTTTGCAATGGCACTAATGATTGCTTTAAAGAACATACAACATACCTACTTTGTGTATAGAAAGCTCTGACTGATAATGACTTGACTCACTTGACTTCTACGACTTCAATCGATCCATCAATCCACTGAATTGTATTTCATACCAAACATATGAAGGACTGGCGGATTTACACAGACATTATGCATCTTATCAAAGATAATAATAAACAATCTTAACAATCTGAAGTATCAATGGATCAATGGGACCTTTGTTACCAGTAAAGAGTAAACTTTAGCATTTAATGCTTATAGTCTCTTCTTATGCGAGCTCATTACAGATTCGTAATGAGATTTTGATGTTCGACTTGTCTAGTCTCTTCGCCTGTCTTTGACATAATCATAGTGAGAAACCGTTCTTGCTGATGACACTTGAATTGAATCGTTCAATTCCGCAGAAGGATTATTATGAGATACTAACCAGGTAAGTCCCTCAGGTGCAAGTCGAGTTGGGGATCGTGTTATATACCAAAATCTTCAGTACAACGCGTAGAACAAGGATCTGAAGTCGGTTTTGTGTTAAAGTGAAATGGGACCCT
>Ga0194135_10002045_pt1 | contig 12189 bp, 12 predicted proteins | sample LitLau_LLRF_2013_FD_134024 | JGI IMG/M metagenome (GOLD analysis project Ga0194135, IMG submission 134024) | Freshwater sediment microbial communities in response to fracking from North America - Little Laurel Run_MetaG_LLRF_2013 (version 2) | ecosystem: Environmental > Aquatic > Freshwater >... | reverse complement strand
CATGCACATGTGCTCCGTCAATAATTAAATGTAATTAACCAAATTCTTCTGAGAGACTACTGTTGAGAGAGGTTTAGTAAGTTGCCAGCAATTATGAAGTCTGATTCGTAAGTTAATTTGTTTCATTTTTTTTTATTTCAATGTTTTTCAACTTTTGAGTTCCATTCCAAATTCTGCTGATCCTCTTTTGTTCCTCCAAGGTTGCTGGGGTCAAGAAGACATGGAAAGAAGAAGCCAAAATTGGACAGCAGTGACGAAAGTGACAACGAATCTGAGGAGGAAGTGGATGGATACCACCAAGGCCAAACTACTGACGCCGGAAGTACTGTTGATGAAAAGTCTCATCGCTCTCTGATTCAATCACTAAAGTCTTCTCTCAAGACAAAACGGTACGTTTTTACCAACTAACTACTAACTCGAAAAGTTTGAGAAGCCGGACCGGTCTGGTCTAATTTGTGTGTTCACCCTTGTCTGTCCTTATTAGGAAGCGATTTCGCGAAGATGACGAAGAGCGGGACGTTGTCGACGCAAGTGGGAAACTAGTACTAAAACCCTCCGGAGTTGGGACTACCAAGCAATCCTTTCTAGATTTATTTGACGACAAGGATCAGGCTGTGCTCAAGCAGGTCAAGGAATCAATCAAGAACCCCAGCAAAAGGAAAGTGAAGGGAGAAGTAAAGGAAAAGTCACTGTCCCTTACAACAAGTTTGGAGAAGCCGGCTGTCAAACGAGTAAGTTGAGGTAGAGGTTGAAGGATTGGTGTTAACTCAGCCGCGATGGAGCTCTGTGGCTCTGTCTACTTTGCTATATGACATTTTTTTTTCTTCTATAGATCCAGCGAGAGATCCTTTATAACAACACCAGTAAAGAAATTAGCAAATGGAACTCGGTTGTTTACAAGAATCGACTTGCGGATCAGCTCGTATTTCCACTTGTGGGAGGGAAAGCACTCAAGAAAGATGCCAAGAGCAGTGCCAGTGCCAGTGACAACTTTGTGGTAAGTGGAATCTTGAAGAAATATTGTTAACCTGGCTTGTCTGCTGGTCATTTCATGTGAACTACCCATACATGGTTCTGTTTTGTTCTTTCACTTTCAGCCGATGACCCCACTTGAAGAGGAAATAGCCAAACTCGTTCACGGAGAGGGGTACGTTGAGAGACGGAGAGCGGAAGTTTTTGGGAAGATAGCAACAGTTGATGAAGGAGAATCCTACGTGCGCACTGTCGAGGAAGCACTCGAGCGGCATCATGAGCTAGCCCGTCTCCGAGCTCTCCAGTCTTATGAAATGGCAAAGGCAAAGCGTCAAGGGAAAATCAAGAGCAAAAAGTACCACCGACTTCAACGACGAGAGAAGATCCGGAAGCAACTAAAGGAATTTGAGGAATTACAAAAAACGGACCCGGAAGCGGCCCTTGTCAAGCTGGAAGAATTGGATCGGGCACGAGTGGAGGAGCGGATGAGTCTCAAGCATCGAAATACTTCCAAGTGGGCCAAGGCTCAAGTTGTCCGTGCCAAGTACAACCGTGAGAGCCGTGCTGAACTTTCGGAACAACTCAAAATCAGCAAGGAATTGACAACCAAACTTGCTGTAAAGGATTTTCTATAATATTCTCTATCACTCGAAATTTCAACATTTAATAACACCATCTTTATTTTCACTTTTCTTTGTTTTCGTCTGCAGGTATCAAGTGACGAGTCGGATCCGGACGATATTGATTTGGAACTCCCTTCCTTGGTGAAGTCCTCGCTTGACAATCCATGGTGCCTGACTGGGTCCCTCAAGGATAATGACAAGGTCAACTTGTACTACACTGGCTATCGAAAGTTCTGGGATGATGTCAACGAACGAAAGGAACGAGAACGGAAAAGAGCTGAGAGGGAAGAAGAGAGGCAAAAGAAATTGGAGGAAAATGAAAAACGGAAACAGGCACAGCTGAAGGTGGTGACACGTCCAGCCGAGGAAGAGAATGACCCCGACCCCGATCCGGCTTACCCTCTGACCCCACCTCCAGGTGTAATGAAAAAAGTGAAAAGAAGAGCAAAAGCAAAGAAGAATGTGAAAATTCCGCAAGCACCACTCGTATCTGCCAAAGACGTTCCACAAGAGTTGAGTGTGGACGATCTGGACGAACTCCTCCTCATGGCCAATCAGAAACTGAAAGAAAAGATGAAAAAGGAAGTGAAGCGATTAGGGAATAAGAAAAAGCCCAACATTAAAAAGAACCGGAAGGGGAATGAGGACGACAGTGAGAGTGAGAATTATGAGAGGAGAAACCGGAGAAATCAAGATGGAGACGCTGATGAAATTCGGGATTTGAATACTGACGACAGGGAAATCAATTTCGAAGGAAGGGATCCGGAAAGTGAGGAACTGGTTCCTCCGCTCCAGAATATTCCAAGTCCTGCGAAGGAAGATCCTAAAAAACCCAAAACGCCGGAACCGGTCATAGATCCTGCCCATTTCCTGGAGATCCGGAAATCTACAAAGTATGATATGAGGGAGACGAATTTGGATTTTGGAGATGATGAAATCCTCCCAGCAGGTGAAGATGAGGAAGAAAACGAGGAAAGGGAACATTTGAAGATGATTGCGGAGGCATTCGAAGATGATGATTTGTTGGGAGAGTTTGAGCGGAGGAAGGCTGACGAGGTGGAAGGTGGGAAACCCAAGGAAATTGATTTGAGACTCCCCGGCTGGGGTGAATGGGGAGGGAAGGATTGCAGACCATCAAGGAAGAAACAAAAGTTTATCAAAAAGGCACCACCCGCTCCACCGCGTAAGGATTCCGCCCTTCCCCATGTCATCTTGAACGAGGGAGGAGATGCGAAGGTTCGTCAGCACCAAGTCAAGGAATTGCCCTTCCCGTTTACTCGGGTGGCGGATTATGAGAAAATGGTCCGAGCTCCGGTTGGCCGAACTTGGGTCCCAGAATTGGCAATGAAGGATTTAATTGCTCCCAAGGTTATCACTCGGCTAGGCGGAGTTATCCAACCCATCAGTGAAGACGTCCTCGTCAAGTCCAATTCCCGCAAGTCCAAGACCCTTAAACTTATCAAATGAATCCATAATCTACAAGTGCAGTTTCCTTTTTTCACATCCCAGCATCCGTTGTTATTCCGTGATTCTAAAATGGAAATAAATAAAAGTTGTTTAAGTCTAAAGATTGGATATGTGAGAGTCTATATGTTCTGGTTCCTGTTGATTCTTATACAACAAGGGAAAAGGGAATGTTGATTGTTGTTGATTTGATATTATTGGATCGTTCCTGCGTCTTTTAAGTTCTGCTCTTCTCCAGAGTTGATTGTTGGATTCATTTGCTTAAGTACGTCCGTGGGTTTGTAAGGTTTTAACTTGTTTTAAGTTCACCGTTGAGCTTGCCCTGAAAACAGAAGGAATCGTAGACATCATCGCCTTTCGCCTATCAAATCTAATTCCGACTTAATGTTGTATTTAGAGATCTCATAATTAAAAGTTCAGTTGGCGTACATTTGAATTTGGATTCCATTATCCATTCCTGGGCAGGGCCCTCATCACAAGATGCAAGAATTGGGGTCGTCAAGTCATCCGAGTTGGGTTTACTGAGACACTTCCCACTGGACATGTGTTTGAGGGAGCGTGTGGCTCGGTTGTAGTTCCACGCCTGGTTACCGCCTAGTCCGTGACACCGGACGAGTTTCACTGCGGCTGAGGCTGCTCCAGTTGAGTCAAGGCAATTGTCATCCGACATCACTTGCTGGCGCTTCGTGTATGCAAAGACCTAATCGAACCAGAAGTACAGAATTAATAAAAAATCGTAAACGTCAAGTCATTTTTCTAGCCGACTTACCTGATTTCCACCTAAACCGTGGCAATATCCCATTCCAAGAGCTTCTCCACTCTTGTGTCCCATTGTGTCTAGACAGTACTGTGATTCCTCATTCCGGATCTCCCCAAGATGGTAGTAGTCCAGTGGCATTGGAGATTCGGGATAAATGTTCTGCAAAGATTCCGTTCATTAAAATTGTATCGGAAATGGCACTTTATTGGAAAGGCACTGCAGTTATCGTGTTTCCAATATGTGTGTGTAGACTCACCTCCAGGTACCACTTGAAGCTTTTGCAGTTCAGTTTCTTCCGGAGATTCACCCGCTCACTGACGTCCCCAATGTCGACATTCCTCGCCCCTGTGACAAAGAATTCATTTGTTAGGATCACACCCCAAAAATGCTCAATTTACGACTACACTGTGATTTTGCATTCATGACTCAAGCAAAGCAACCAATGAAGGCAATAAGGCAAAAGAAGCTGCGAGGAGTGAAAAAAGTGAAGGGCGTGATAGGAAGCGGTGGGCAAATCATAGAGAATCTGCGGCGATGGTGGTGGTGGCGACACGAGAGTGACACGGTGCGGGTGACCCGACACCCGACGAACCAATCAGTGAGATGATGCTGTGGTGGTGGGTCTCCCAATGCAATTGATTTCAAAATATTTGACCTGGGAACATTGAGAAGTAGAAAGACCTCCATTCGTCCAACCAGACTTCGGCCAAGCGTCCATTATTCTTGTCCACAATGTGGGAGGTCCCACCGGGAAAGGAGTAGGGCGTCGTACGACGGAAGACATGGCCAACTCGGGAACAAGGGGTGATGACCAGACGACCTCCGCACATCCACACCTTTGAGAAATAGGAAGTGGCACAGTGGATTTGGGAAAGGCTTACTCTCGGGCATTACTCATTTCATTATCATCACTGTGCAGTAGTTAGACGAACGTTGGCTCGACACAACAAAACAAGACAAACACAAAGAGAACAAAGAAAGCAAACAGAACAAAGAGTAAGGAGGGTACAGGTTAGAGCTACCCAGGCCAGGAGCGGTCGGGGTCAAGGACAAAACGAAACTCATGAATGCAAAATAAGGAAAAGAAAAGAAATTAACCTGGACTCATTTCAAAATAAAAGTGCTTCCAATCATCTAACCAAACGTCCGCCAAACGAGCCGTGTTGTGCAATATAATTTTGGACACACCCCCAGGGAACGTATACGGACTCTTATCCCTGAAGACATGGCCAACGTGGCTACAAGTGGCAATTTTCAGAATGCCACCACACTGCCATACCTTTTGATAAATTCGAGTAATTCTCATTAGTGCTTGGTTTTGGGAGATTGGTGAGGGTGGGGCAGTTGAGGTCATCAAAGGTCAGGATTACTCGAGACGAAATGAACTAGGAGTGAGCAACCTTACCCTGAAGGACATTTCTAAATTCTCTCCACCCCAAATGTCCATTCCAATATCATAGGATCCAATCTCATAAAAGTAGTCACGATCAATGGAAAAGAGACCTCCAGCCATTGTTGGGGTCAAGAGTGGAAGGGTTCTATCACCGCCTCTTCGCTCCATTTCTCTCTGAGGAACACGGTACCTGAATCACATTAAATTCAGTCAAAATCTCTACTTTTGTCGTTTAAAACCTGAAAAAGGGCAATTTACCATCTAAAGTTGAGTTTCCAGTTGAACCCGCCCCATGTCATGTCACTGGCAGTCACGTACTCAAAGTTATTGTCAGAGATTACATCAATAATGGGACAAACGACACTTTTCCGATCCTCGGCAATCTCTGCCAGGAGCGGCTCCAGCCAACCTTCAGTACACTGGAATATTTTTTTAGTAATTAGTAAAGGCCAAACTTCCAAGTCCGCGGAATCCGATTCGTTTGAAAGTGCACCTACCTCACAATGAGCGTCGAGGAATGTCAGAGTTGAACCCTGTCAAAAGAAGACCATACAATCACTCTTCATCCGCCTACACAGTACATTTTAATTCAAAAGTTCCCGATGTTTCTAACATTTAAACGAAGCTAACCTTTGCATTTTTGGCACCGAGGAGCCTGGCCCGAATGAGACCAGACCGTGTTCCTGTCCTAAAGAGACGGACAGACACCGGAAGAAGCTTCTCAATGTACTCCTCCAACTGTTTCCCAAGGAAATCCCGCTCGGAAGCATCATCCACGAGAATGATTTCCTTGAGGAGGGCCTTTGGGGATCTATTGATGACAGAATGGACAGTTCGGAGAAGGGTAGACCAGGCTTCATTATGGAAAACTATGATTATTGAAGTGTCCGGAAGGTATTTCGGATATTTTGTAGACTTGGACTTGCACCTGAAAGAAACAGTATCAAACGTCAATTAAAGTCATTTCAAAATGTCCATTTTACTAATTAGAAAACCAATTGTAGTTCAGAATTAAGGAGTGTCCTTACCCTGCGAGCCTCACGTCGGGTAGGGATCGGTTGAGTGAGATGACATCCGACGCAAGGACGTTGAATTGGTTGAGTTTGAATTGATCCTGGGCGAGACGTTCCATCTGTGCGGAAAGTTTCACTGCTTTTCCCATTTCTCCCGGTTTATTTGCAGTTTCTGGCACGACGGGAGCTGGCTCCCAGAAATGGAGCTTATCCGAAGAGTACACCGAGGACATGGGCTACGACCACAAGAGAACAGAATGAAATACATTTTGAATTTATTCGGGGAATGATAAATCTTAACCAAACCAAACCAATTACCGAAAGCGCTTTGCTTACCTTATCATTTCCAGCACCGCCCCGATGATGCCCCGCGTCCACTTCCACCTCATTGCTATTCTGACTATTGACATTTGCTCCCCGGTGGCTCATGTCACTACCGCCATGGTGGACCAGAGAATCTGCTGAAGGTCCTCCTCTTCCATCCCCTCCTCGATTAGCCCCGTCCGTGTAGTAGAGTAAGACCACGATATCAATTAGAAACCATATCAGGGAAGTAGCTAAAATTATCTTGCATGTTTGCAGTCGTATCCTCATCCTTGGAAATGTATTATGGCGGGGGTGGTGGCGCGATGTCTTCCTCGTCGTGTCAGTGATATGCTTCTGCCGAGATTGGTCACGTCAAAATGGCTGACCCTTCTCCCCTACTTGCTACGGGGAGTAATAGTTAGCAGTGAGCAATTAAGTAAATGACTTAAGTAACAGCAATAGCAGGTGATCCAGACTGACAAACAGGTCACTTGTCACCATACTTCTGCCCACAACCTTGACATTTGGTATAAGTATATAATTAAAAAAAACTTTTGTAGTTAAACACAGACTATAGCTTCTATACGTACGTTTAACTAAATTATCACAGAGATACGAACGTTCGGGCTATTAAGTGGTGATAGTAAGTAATAAATTGTGATGATTATGAATTAATTGATTGATGGTGCGGAGGAAGAAGAGGAGGAGGCATGTCCTCCATGTCCAGTTTACGTTACCACATTCCTTGTAAGAATACTAACTGTGATTAATTCGGCTGCACCTTGAGCTAAGAGATCTAACTGATATGATTCTTCTTGCTTCTTAACAATTAGTTTGTTCACTAATCACGACTAATCACCTGATTAATGTAAACGAATAAAATAAATTTACAAACTAACTTATGGAATGTCTGAGTTTTCTGCTGAAGTTGAATGTTGAAGTTTGGGTTTTTTACTGTGAAGAAAAGTCAAAAGTTTTGAAATCCGCCGCACAAGGTGGGAGATTAGCAACAAAAGAACAAAAGGAAAAGTCAAAGACACTTTGGGTGGTGCTGGCGGGTACGTACGCCAAGATTCCCTTTCCTGCAGGTAATCACACTAATTGGCTTCGTAGTTGTAAGAACTTGCAAAAAAAATCTTGGCAAAATGTGATTCTTTGGGATGAAGGAGATCACATTGAAGGGGAGGAAGAAGATGATGCTCTCGTCTCAGGTAGTTTTCCTCTCACCGGCGGAGTGGAGTCTGACTGAATTTACAATTGAATTTCAATTTCAATTAGCCAGAGACAGGTAAGGGAGAGATGAGGAGAGTGCAAGATGCCATATGCATAATTCTATCTTCACGTCACGTCACGACCAGAGCCAGAGTTTTCGGCAATAAAAGATAATGAGGATGAGATGTGGATGATAAAGGATGACACGGCAGAACGATCGCAGTGGTGGCGGATTAATTGATGGATTAGGAAGCCGGAGTTTGGGGATGGGGATCCTCCTTAGTTAGTTCATAATTTATTATTAATCAGACCCCTCCGCAAGTGTTCCGTTTATCATATTTATGGAACCAGAAAAATGTAACAGTTTGGAGGTCACGCTACACCACCACAAACTGTCACTGCCACAGTGCCACATGGGAAGTCTACGAACAGCAGAACATAAGAATTCAACATGAATTCAATTCAGCAAACGTTTTAGGACACTTTGACTGAAAAAGAATGTAAGTAAAAGTGTCCGGGGTGAAACCGTGAAGCGGTGAAAGTTGTAAAAATGAGGAACAGGAAGAGAAAGCGGAATGTTCTAAGCTGCATCTTTTGTCTGGTAAAACAATGCCAGTAATAACAAAAAATGTTCAAAAAGACCAATCAGAATGCAAAACAAGTAATTAGGGAACAAGTAAATGAGACGTTCTCTTTCCGTATTTGATAAAATAAAACTTGGTCAGTTTTTACATGCTTGGATAAGAGAAGGGGAGAGTCAGGCATATGCCGGTGGTGCTGTATAAGAATAATGCCTGACGTTTGAATTTGCAATATTGCGTTTATTGAGAGTCCTGCATGTGTGTGACCTCAGTGGCAGTGACCTCGACTGGAAAATGGGGACTTTGGGACTGGAGACTACGGAAGAGATGTACCGACGTCGTTCCCTTTTCATTTGTTTCAGAAATTGTAAGGTTGGAAGTATTCCAGGTTATTTCAGTATTAGTAAGTGTTCGTATTAGTAGAATTAGTAAGTATTCCAGGATTAGTAACTTAATGATTAATGAAGTAAAGCCCATCGATTACTTAATCGATGGAGATGAGTATAACATTTTTAAAAGAGGGATGCTTCGGTTCAGCTCGTCGAGTTTCTGTGTTTAGATGAAATTCATAAATTTGAATTTAAATTCAAAATGGTTTTATTGATGCTCCGCCATTCCGTTTTACAAGTTGAAGAAGTTATAAAGGGTCCTTAGAATTCCAGTTCAGATTGTGATGAGACCGTGACTGCTATGTGCATTAGCGGAAGTGGATGGTCATAAATCTTAATTCCTTGTCTGATAATCGCATCAGTCCGAGACGAAATGGATCTCCTTGTCTTTTAGATTCTTTGGGGAAAGTGGATGAATAGAATGGAATGGAATGGAGGAGAGAGGAATAAAATAAAAACTACTCACTCAGCAGGATTTTATTGGCATCCCCAATCCCCACCCCCCGTTTCAACATCCGATGGGAACGGAAGGAGAAAGAAGGAGCGGCCGGGACAACCACGGAGAGGGAGAGAGAAAGTCAGAGACAACTTTCCACTTCACTTCCCAAAAACGATCAAGGGAAACTTTTCTCCACTCACTCACTCGGCGGCGGCGGATGGATTCATAGTCAGTAAATTGAGAGGAATAAAAACATCCTTTTCACAGAAGAAGCTCAGCGGATGATGCCATGATGGGAGGATGACAGGGAACTCGGCTGGAACAACTCTTACTTAACTTCCAAAAACAGTCAAACGGGGAAAGGAAACCCTCCCCTTCATTTCTCTCTTTGACAGGGCCACACGGAGAAAGTAGGGAAAGCAAGTCTCCATACTCGAGGTCCATTCCAGTCTCATCTGTATCCAGTTGGAGTCAGAAACTTTCCCTGTCAACAAGACAATTGAGAATCCAATCCCGCATTTTACTGGATTCCGTTTCCCAAATCTTCATGGACAAACGACCAAACGACAATTTTTGGTCGAATTGCAAATCGACCAAATCCTTCGTTCCTTTGCTAAACGGCCAAACTACCTGACGAAGATTCCCCCAATTATTTAGAATTTACTAAAATTATCAACTAGGACAGAAGTAATTATAGTTACAGTATAGGATAAAAAATATCTCTTGAGCAGGGAGGACATATCGAATTTGCTCCTACGATTGAATAAATGACGACCCCCCTGCCCTTATCCCGTGACCGCTCTCCCATTCATTGATCTTCCACCGGATCAAACTCAGGACAGGGCCCGTAAGATACGAATTTTAGACCTAAGGAATTCATTTTACAAAACAAATTATTATTATTTTTCCAAACTGATTTAATCCTGTTGGTGGCTGTTGGGGCCTTACGTGGATTGCATTTGAAAGCGCAGGCAAGCGTACCTGGATTCTGATACGTGATCCCATTGCTCCCTGAAAAAAATAATAAAAAGTATGCAGTGTCCTCCACCGTTGACCTTCGACAGCCGACGTAGGTTGCATATATCACGGAGCTATGCAGTGTAAACCTTTTCATAATCATAACCAATTAATTGCATATGTTCAATTTATTGTAAATCATACCACAGACGGGGATGTTGTGTTGACTCGCAAAGCAATCCGGGCATTTCGTTTCATTGAACTTGACCACATCCCTGGAGACTATTTCCTCATTGGTTAAACTCCAAATCAAATCAATGGATAAGATTGGGAGGAGGAGGAGGAGGAATAGTTTGGCCTGCGTATTGACCTCCATTTGACCCGACTAAACTGGAAAATAACTATTCAAGACTACAGGGACGAAACTGAAGAGATTGACAAACGCCGTTTACTCTTAATAAATAAAGTTAATGAGAACTTAACACAAACTTTTTAAGTTCAACGAATTCTGCTGCAATGCAACCGAATTTAGTACAGGATGTCATTTCATTGTTGACTCGCAGGGATTGCATAATACTAATTTGGCTCCGTTCCAAAATATTCAATTCCCCTCTCTTGAGAGGTGGAGAGTTATTGTCGTACTTTATGGAATTCTGTCGTTTGGAGGAGGACATTCGAATGTCAACTCTAATTTCCGCAGGACTTGCTCAGCCTGGATTTATGGTCCAAAAAGGGAAGTCCCACTCCGACTTTCTCTTCAAGTCCCAACAGACAGGGAGGAGCCAAATGGGGGAAAGGAGGACGCTGGACGGGGACATGGGAGCAGAGCAGGTGCGCAGAGTGAAAGTGGAGAAATCCAAGGGAGTGCCTAATGAGCCTCAACTTCCACCACCACCTCCCTCCCCCCGCCCGTAAGGAAAACAGTCCAAGGGATGAAAGGGAGGCAGGGAGATGGTTCGGTTCTTTCCAAATGGAAACTGACTTTCACCCGCCAGGGAGTGAGGAAATCGGAAGGGAAGGGAGGGGTGAAAGTGGATGAGGGAATGAGGCGAGGAAGATGAATTGCCTCTACTTCCGTCCAATTCACAAAAAAAATCCAACATCATCATCCTCACAGACGGAGGGAACTTACGAGTTAATCATCTTGTCAACTACTCAACTACTCAACAGACTTGCACTTTCTAGTTTACATAAAATAGGAACTCATGAGGGATGAATAAATTTCTGGAGAAACGGATCACTTTCTCATCCGAATAGTTTTTTCTTTCTTTCTTTTTCTGTTCCTTTGATAACTATGAAGTTAAAGTGTCCCAAACGTTTGGCAAACTGCAACTGCTGGGGACGAGAGAGCTTCCTGTCTTCATTTATAAGAAGAGAAAAAATTACATGCTGTATATACTGGATAAAGAACTTGACTTGAACAGTGTTACTTTGGTCAACTCTGTTTCTGTAAAATTTAATGGTTTCGTTTTCCGGGTAATAATATGCTCCTGCGTTCATCCTTTTCTCCAATTTTTATCAACCAAAATCAACCCCATTCCAACTTGTGGTTTCCGTTGATTACTAATTATACGTACCTCCAAAAGAAGGAGGACAAGACAAAAGTAAAATGTTTCAGTTTTTAATTGAAATCCCGATGAAACGGAAGCAAAGATCCCGTTTTCCTGGTCTTTTAAAGAAAACTGTTATAAATAGGCAAAAATCGTTTGAATTCAAGTGATATATTGATGCTTGAAGAAGTGTGTGTCGATTTAATTGACAAGATCCCATTCTCATTTTCATCAATTACTACTTACAACCTGAGGAATCTCCGAATACAGAATAGGAAAAAGATCAGCAGGCGAGCTTAAGCTGGAAAAGGTAAATGGAATTCCTTCCTGAATTTTTATTATTAGCTCAACCTTTGTGTTTCAATTCTTCAACATTTTCGCGTTTGCCGAAAAAGTGACAACAGGGACACGTCGATTCCACACTACGACTAAAAATGACCCTAAACTTAATTAAAATCACAATTTTTTGCTGTTGCTGGGCGGCAGGCGATGGAATTGACGTCACTCACACCACACATGGCGGTCTATTT
>Ga0194135_10002044_pt1 | contig 12190 bp, 7 predicted proteins | sample LitLau_LLRF_2013_FD_134024 | JGI IMG/M metagenome (GOLD analysis project Ga0194135, IMG submission 134024) | Freshwater sediment microbial communities in response to fracking from North America - Little Laurel Run_MetaG_LLRF_2013 (version 2) | ecosystem: Environmental > Aquatic > Freshwater >... | reverse complement strand
TTAGATGAAATGCCGTAGAATACCTCCATGAAAAATTTCACCACTCGCATTGAAGTTGACAAACTGGTACTGGTGATTCAAATATTGTAGACAGTTGGAAGACTGTATTGTGTTTATTAAATACAAACTATAGGTGAGACAGCCGTAGTTTGAATTGAAAGAGTCCCAGCAATACGGTTGAATGTAAGAGGGATATCACTGTCATCACAGGGATGCCTAGAAAAATAGTTGCTGTAAAGATGGAAGATAAGATCAACGTTTGCTTGAAAAGAAGAATCCTTGTCAAAACAGAAGAAACGATGGAAAACTGATAACTGATTTGCTTAAGATAAGAAATATACACTACTGCGAATTGTGGAAACAACCTAAGCTCAATAAACGGAAAATTTTCTGAAAAAAAAATTAATTACATTACAGTAATTAGCCCTTCCAAATCTTATTGATTTCCAAACAGAATTTATGGTTTAACCTACAAACTTCGAATCTTCGCGACTTGATCAAAAACTCATTCAGACTCCACTAGGTTTATAAGGAAAACATTCAAAGTTTTCATTTTTTCTCTGAATTATCCCGGAACTCAGATTTCACGGTTTAGCCCTGGTCCACCCAGTGGTAACGGATTCATTAAAGTTACTGGAAATCAATAAAGGAAATCAATTCTGAAAAATTGTTGGAACTTTTTTGGTTTGAGTGGAGACTGCTGGAGAGAGGAGACCCTTTTGAAAGAGTTCGTGACAAGATCGAGAGGGAGTGTATCAATAGAAATTCAGATGAATGGAGACGCAGAGATTGCGGAGAGAAAGAATGGAAATGAAAAAAGGGAAGTCCTTTGAGCTACCCAATTACTTTCCCTCCCAGAGGAGAATGGCAGATGAAGTAAGGGACCCCAGCAATGGAACCAGCCCTTTCTTGATGATGCTAATAATCCCTTTCATAGGGCAAGACCTTTTCTCCATTCACAGCCTCACAGCCCTCCATTCTGCATTTAGGAAATTAGCTTAAATAAATAACATGGCAGTGCAGTGGCAAGAGTGAGAGAGAACCAGGTTATTAAAAGATCCGAAAGACTCCTCAAAATCACGTTTCACCTAACACACATGCCAACACCTAATGCCAATTATTGAAAAAAATTTCTCGAATTTTGACTATTTCCTCGCTTATTGAACATCCTATAATCCATAACGAAATATAAGACGGACATTTTCTTAACATTAACACACACATTATGTTACAATTCATTTCTTTACTTCAAATTCAAGCGCATTGGAAACGCTGATTATCCCAGTAGATTATAATTCATTTAGGATTTACTTAAATCACATTATTACAACTTATTAGGCACTTATAATTTTCATGGGAAAATCTTGGTAGAACTTCCCCCTTTATTAATACAATGTGCTTGTGCAATGTGCAATGTACAATTCGAAAAAGCTTTTTGTAGGAACGAGTTTTTCAAAGAATGAAATTATTTCCAAAGATGATTTAATAACTTAAATATCTTTTGAGTTTTCTCAAACAAATATTTCCGAAAAACTTATCTTTTGTACAAAGAAATAATTAATTTGATAAGTCGTATGATTTAAAATGAAATCATATTCATACAAATATTTGACACTATGAGTATGACTCGGTCAATTATGCCCAACTTTTGAGCTGTTTTCCCCACAAAATTCAATTCAGTTTCTTAAAAATCAAACGTACATTCTGGAAAGTTGTAAAATATTATTAACTTTCCAATGGAGACGAACAAGCGTTCCCAGTAATAAGTGAACCCCAGGGTCTGTAAAGAATGGGTCCAGTACAGAATGGGTTAAAAATGTTGTAAACACAAACAGCCAAAATCCGAAAACCTTCAAAACTGCATACAGGCTCACGTAATAAGTTCCAATATATCTAAATTAGCTCATAACCCAACTACAGTGCCACTGAATTGGATTCAAGCATTTATTCTCATTGAGAATTTAACATGTCTGTAATTTGTACGTTGGCCATTTTGTGCGTGATTCTGATCATTCTGTCCCACCGGGTAGGCCTGAATTAGCAAGACATGATTTAGAGCATATTATGATGAAAACGGAATTTCCTTCTGCGACCATATTCGAAGTTGTGCACCATAATCATATCATTGTGGATCCGTTATCTACAGACAATGACCATACTCATTCATAGTGCAAGGCGATCAGACTAGATACCTGCTAGCGTGAGTGAGTACTTTAGTTAAGTACAATGCGAACGGTTATTTAGGCCGAGAGTCTTCTTGACTCCATTAGAAATTTGAAGCAATATTTGATTTCCTTTTCAAATCATCCTGAGTGTTCCATGCTGTGGAATAAGGACAAGAGAACGGCTGTGGTCTGTCACAGCCTGAGAAATGAAGAGACTGTGGAAAGACTGCGTGAGGGTAAGCTGGAACTGGGGAGAGGGATGTGAGAGGATAAAATGTGCAGCGCATGGAGCTTGGAGCAATACCCGCCATGCATCCGGGTTTTTCGGGGCGAGTGAGGGTGCGAAGAACCAATGGATGACCCGGACACCACAGACGCCTCCAACCTCACGCCCTTATGTGTATTCCACGACGCCCGACTTCTCTATTGATTCAACGCCATGATTCCAGGGACTCTGCTCAGGAAAGAAGGCAGGAGGGAAGGGAGCGAGCGAGCGAGCGGAGGGGAGCGAGCCTAGGAGAGAGCGAGAGCGTGTTGAGTTTGAGAGCAAATAAACTCGAGTCTCACACCAACTTTCTCCTTTGTCTCTCCTCCTTTCTCCCCTCTTCCTCTCCGCAGATCCGCTCTCCACAACGTTTACGGCTTACGCACTCGGCTCGGCACTCACTCCTACTTCTAAAATATTCATTTGAATTTCGAATGATGAAACGAATATCCAAGGAAAAGGATCCCGATATCATGATTCACCATTCACCCTACTACTCACTCCTCTCACTTTCCTTCCTCAAGGGACACAGCATGAAGACACCCTCCAAACAACTAACAGGATCAGAATATTCAGATGTGAAATCCTTCCAATCAACATCCCAAAAAATTAATTGTTGTACCCACTCCCATATTCCGATTTCAAAAAGAAAGAAAGAATAGAAATAGAAAACCGATAAATTAAACTTACAACTTCCGGATGGTTCCGTGCGCGCATGGTTCCATTACCCGTATTGATGGAGTAGGTGTGGGGCAGTGATCCAATAACTTTGGTTCTTAACTATTAACGTCCAGAAAAGGAAGGGAGAGAGGTAAAACCTCAAGCTATGAACGGGAGAAGGAGATTTCTGAAACTAACTATCTAAATAGATTATTGAACTCAACAATCGATCCTCCATCCCAGAGCCCAATCCCAAATCTTCCCATCTCTTGGATTCATCATTCTTCTATTCCTACCTCATCATCATCCTCATCCTCATCAGCCTCACTCCCTACCGCTCGGCCAGATGATAAAAGATTATCTTTCCTTATAGACAATTTGAGGAGAAAAGAGAAGTCTAGTCATCCAGGGGAAAAGGCCAACACAATCCTATCAATATTAACAATAGGATTCCTTTCAATCTGCCCAGGCGGCTCCTTTTCCTTACAATGAGGAAAAAAGATCCCTTTCGGATTTCGGATTTTGCAGAATCCTACCACCACGACCACCACCACCACGTCTCCCTCATCTCCTGACAGCTCTTTTCATTAGTATTATCCTTATTACGTAAAGAGAAGCAGAGGATCCGCTTCATCACATCAATTATTGAAAAAAAAATCAGTCTAGCGTTAACGTGCTCCCCCAGCTGAAGCCCATCATATTTCTCACATTATATACTCCACGCCCACTTCATAACCTTCCCGCATCTACATCTGGAGATTTTGAACCCAAGGCCAAATTAAACTTTACCCTCAGCAGAAGAACAGGGGAGGTGGATGGAAGTTTCGACCTTTCTTTTCCTTTCTATATCCGCTCACCCGCACAAACTTTAGATATTCAGCCTAGCTCCTTCAAAAATGGAGATAATGACGAAGATGAAATGAGATTAGAGAAAGTTAAAAAAAAATGGATACAAAGGGACGGGCACGGAAGGAAGGCGAAAAGAAAGTGAAGAGGTTGACAAGAGTTCCAAGAGATGGCGAACGTGAGGGAAGCATCAGTCTCCGCCGCATCTCTCACCCCCTCGCCTTGTTCGTTGTGCTTTATTTTTATTTTATTATTTTTTTAAATTCGTTGCTTTCCAATTGCTTTCCTTACTCGAAACATTAGTCTGGCACTACTGTCACCTCATTCCATTAATCAAAAATAATTCCGTTAAATAATAATAAGTTAGAGCGACTAATTCACCAGTCATTCCATCCTGAATTTTGGTATTTTACCGTAGAAAAAGATTAATGACTGTGATGACATACGGAGTCCCAATTTCCATTGCCCATGTCATTGAATAGTGGTCCCAGGCCCTTACTGACTACACTAAACTGGCTACTGAAAAGGACCAATACTAGCAGCGGATAGGATCTGATGATAGGGCTCAGAGAGATCATGAAGATAGGGGACACTCAATCACTACATTACCATACAATGGAATTGTTTTGTTTTTTTTTAATAAAAAATGAATGTGGGAATGACGATGTACTGCCAAGAAAGGGAAAAGTGCTAATCTACCTTGTGACTGAAGATGAAAAGACCAAAGTTAGTTTGGTCACTGTCATTTATCTTTAATCAACTATATACTAAACAAAGGAGCTGGGCTTGGGACTGGGATCCATGTGAGATGTGACCTGTTCGACTTTGGAGCAGGAGCGGAGCGGAGTGACATTCTCCGCATGCCTTGACACGGTGACACTTCCTCTCTGGCATAATGTCAACTCTTGTGGAATAGTAATCAGTCATTCCCAACCAATTCCTTCTCCTCCCTCTCAATCATCCTCCTGTGAAACTAAACAATGGAAGACAAACGTCTTCATCACATCTCTCCTACACTCCTACCTGACAGCCTACTTCATTGTTCCCAACTTCCATCCAATGCATTCTTCAATCCTCCGTCAACGGATTTGACGCTGAATTATGAGAGTCTCTCATTTCATCGGCCTCATCCTCCCCTCTCCTCCGTAATCATATCATGGGCGGGTTCTCACTATATCCACTAATGAGGAAATGACAATAATTATTACAGACAACTAACGAAAGTAAGGATAGGATTTTTGTAGACTCGTGAAATTATCGAGGTGAAAGGGAAAGTTTAGTTTTGGATAAGGATGATAAAGTGATATCCGTTCGGTAGCAGCGGCAAAATCCTAAGGAGATTAAGCCCCCCGCTTGACATGGGCTGTTAGAAATAATGAAATTGAGAGTCCAGTGCGTGTGGTCCAGGTAGGTTCAGGTAAGGAGCGTATCCAGAGGGTCAGCAGCGGATTTCAAGTAGCTCGTATAGTAGCTCCTACTCCTTACCACCACCTTCCTAATGGACTTTCTGGGAGAAGAATAAAGGGAAATCGGCTCCTGGTTAATAAGCGGAGCCGGTAGTTATGAGAACTCAGGTTTGACAATCCCTGTATCCCTGATAAGGATAAGCCCCTCCGAATATTTAGAAACAAAGGCCGACGGGAAGGAAAACAATTGAACGGAACAATTAGAACAGAGGGAATGGGTCTTTGGAGGGAACCGCTGTCTCGGACCCATTAGAGCCACTTAAAGTGTCCACCACAAATTCTCTCTCCCTTGCCTTCCTCTCTCTCTCTGCTCCTCATCAGAGAGGACTTGGACTAATGGGGAAATTGTCTCGAGTGACACTTTTACCTTTTCGCCTCTCAGGAAACAAATGTTTCCTCAAGGTGTATGCCACCACTTAAGGAGACACCTTAGCCTTATCCTATAATGCGGCTGAATTGAAATTCCCACCCTCCGCCGTCCTCCATCAGTCCCCTCCCCAAACTCCAGACACCGCTCGTTCGTTCCCGTCATGGTGGTAAGCTGGTAGAGGTAATGGGAATAATCGGAAAGTGATAGATGAACAACTTTTTCAGGATAAACCAGTCAACCTCCTTTAAAACGACACCATTACCCCTATATCTCTAATATGCTTTAATTTATCCCTTCGCGGGAGATCCATCCTCCATCATTCCCTGCTCCTTTTCCCATGCCGGATGTCAAGACATCCGTGTGTCAAAAGTGACGGCGGAGAGTACCTACAGAATCCATTTAGCAAAAGCAGAAACTCCACGAAGTTGTTCCTCCTCCTTTTTAAAATTACTCGGAATAATTGAATTCACACCAATTAATCAATTTAAAGGAGCAACTTTTCCACTTTTTAACTCTCTCTCTCCTTCTCAGTCCAAACAAAAAAAAATCCCAGAGAGAGGAAACTTTTCAAGTTGTCTAACACATGAGAAAGTCCTCAATGCTGCTGGCAGACAGGAAAGGTAAAGGTGGAACTGTTAAAAAAAAGTCTCAAACTTTGGAATCCACCAGATTTCGTAGAACTGTGAAAAAGTTGTTAACATCCATTATTTATAATGACAAAAGGACTCGGGAAACGTCCCTCAGGAAAAGAACTTGACATGGAAAGGAGAGAAAGTGTTCCGCAAAACAAAATCAACCAAAAAACGCAAACAAAGTTTTGTTGATTTGGTGAAAGCTAAGTAAGTAATGTGTAAGTATCTTTGAAAATGCCTCGGCCTATTTGGAAATGAATGGAACTTCTCTCCCTTGCTGTTGCTCTGCCTTGAGTTTCTGGGTTGAGTAAATGGGAAGGAGTGACTCTTTGAGGAAGCGGCGTATGCATAACCCCTGACCTCTCACTGTGAAGTGAATCATTAACTGATCCTGATTTCTAATGATAAACTAAAACTGAGAAGCAGAACTCGTGGAAAAAAAGAAGGAAGCTTTGATTCTTCCCCCGGGAGACAAAAGACCGGCGTCATTCTTTATCCTTCTTCCCTGGGAAGACAAAAGAGCCCGACAGCAGATCAATCCCAATCAAAAATTCTAAAATCATGCCCCACTGAATAACTAATATTGCGGTCCCGAGCTCCGGTCAAACATTCCTAGTCTGTTTCTGTTTGACTACTTAGAAACAATTCCAATTCTTCACAGCACCATACCATCTCATCTCCAACTTTGATTCCACCAAAGAAAGATCACGCTATACTTCAGCTCATCGATTTCCTTTGTCTTATTAGAAGTCACTCTACCAGTAAAAAGAGAACTCAAAATGTTGTGGAACTGTCAAAGATCTCATGCTATGGTGGTGGTATGGTACCAGCATTTTTATAGCCTGCAACGTTTAATTAGCTGGCTTGGAAATTTTAAAAGGGATTGGAAGTTTTCTCTCCGAGGTCAGTTGGGCGGGTTATATCAAAATGAGGATAAGGTGGCAGTGTTGATTCCTAACTTTGATAATTGAGTATTATTCAAAAAAAAATATGAAAGCCCGTATCATCCTAGTAATCTGTCGCGTATTGGTAAAAGATCTTTATTCGGAAAAGAACTACATCTAGTCATGCGTGGTGAGTTGAAGTGTCGGCCTCCATTATGAAATTCTGACGAATTCGATTGAGCTCTCCGAGAGGTGAGAATAATGGCAGGGGAGAGATGCATGAATCGAAAATACAAAATAGGTTTCCAATATTGCATGATGCAGAAGAGGAAGAGGAAGGGAAGAGGAGGCTTCCCTCAGGACGTGCAAGAATTAAAATAGGAGAGATTGAATAGAAGCCGTTTGAAGGAGGGGTTTGTAAGGAATTCAATTCGTTTTATATTGTGTGATCCAATTCTTTTGTCCTTTCCATCCCATCTTCCCGAGGAGAGAGGAGGGAAGAGAACTAAATCTCCTGTCAGCTGGAGCTCAATATGGCCCTTGAAGGCGTGTTCTCTGTTCTCTCCTGCCTGGCCCTTTTGATTATCCTTTCTCCACACACGGCCTTTCTCCCATCACCCGTCATTCCCATCTTCCCTCATTTTTACTCACACCCCATCCATCCCTCAAAAAGAAAGAAAGGAGTGAAGGAGAGACTTCACTCAAAAATTAAATCAAATCCAAATGAAATATCCCCGTATAAAAAGTAATTGATCCGGATCCGGACAGTATTAAGTTCGTCGACGGAAATAAACTTAAAGCCGGAGAAGGAGACAATATAATGGAGGAATGACGACCCAGTGATGAGGTGAATGTCGAGTTGGCGGGTGTGGTTCCTGAAAACTTAAAACTTGTCAAAGCTAATTCATCAGTTTTTCGTGATTTCTGTAGAGAATGAAGTTCATCCCTTATACAGCGCTGCGATCAGTGCACTCACATCTACGACTGAGTTTCCGTGGCAGTGACTGACTCGTAGAAATTACTTTCTTTGGAAATTCAGATCACACAGTTCTGTAATTCTATTTTTTAAAATTATCAATGTGGATATTTTAAGACGAATCACATTCACAATGAATCCGCAAATAAGAAAGTAGAAACGCCATCCCATTCGCTTAGCAGACAATATTTGATAAAAAAAAACTTTAAGCGTCGGAATATTCGTTCCGTTCTTTTAAAATTTAAAATGGAACAAATCTAAAGTAGTAATAAGTTCAGTTCAGTTCAAATCAATTTATTTTTAACAGTCTTCTGAATTCAACAACCCACACAATGTACAGGCTAAGCTGATCGATCTCACATGCATTGGGCTGACTACTCTACTACAGGATAAAAAGAGAAATATAAGTTAGAAGTAAACAAAAGTATCCTTATCCTTACGCTTTTGAATAGTTATCCCGCAATAAAACACGACCGGGCGACAACTCCAAAATTTTACTGAACTTAGAATTTTCTATGCGAACCCTGGTATCCATTTTTACCTTCTTCGAAAAGACAATCCAAACCCGAAAATAATTTATTATAAACCAAATGCTCTCGAGAAACAAAAGGATGAAATGCAACACGAGACTAATGATTCTCAGCAAAGGGTGACCTCGACCTTTTACCCTTCGTGGAAAAATAACTGCGTAAATACTTTTATACTTATCAGCGGCATACTATATAATACCTGTGGAAATCTTTTATGATGTCAGAAGACGATTGGACGGAAAAGTTAACTTTTAGGAAAATCAAGAATGACACATTAAATGAATCTAAAACGTAGGTATAGGAATACCAGAATATTAAATCCTCCTTTCTTTTATTAAGTGAACCAACTCCTTCCTTTCGTACTAACTCTCGACTACTAGAAAAATCGTCCCAGAAAACTATTATTCAAAATACCACACAAAAAAAATTCATTCTCCACACATAAATTTTTACAAGGAGGAGATGGGAGTGAGACAGACATTATTGCCCGTTTACAATTTTTAAAACAAGGAGTTGTCTCTGTATGGAAGACCTAGGCAGCAGAAGAGCCCGAGTGTCGGGATTCAACGGAATAAACGTGTCCAAAAAGACCCAGAGACATAAATACAAGAAAATTAACTCCCAACACTTACTTCCTACACCGCATTCTACTGCATTATTATTATTATTATTATTATTATTCCTCAAGAACATACCTAAACTAAACAACCAAACAACTTAAAAAGCGTTTCCCCTTTTGGGAAAGGGAATCATCAAAATTTTGAACTCACATCTAAACTATTTATGATCTTTATTACAGTCTCGTCAAAAAGCAATATATTATTCCATGGTACTACAAAACAAACAATGTTAAACTCAAATCCCCATCCACAGGAAATCCTCGACTCTGCATCCTACTACTCTACTAACTTCATTTAAAACGTATCCCAGCAACAGCAGCCTGAATTCATTACTTTCGGAACACGGAGCAACTCTCTTTTCTGCCCAGAAAATCTCCCGGAAGGATATTAGGATTTACTACTACCCAGACAGATTTTTATGAAAATCAAATTGAGCTTTTGTGGGTTTTCAATTATTGGATCCAATGATAAAAAACATCATGACGTCGGTACGGTAAATGATTCACAAGTGAAAAATGTACGCCTCTGAGAGTGTCAATTGGTGCTGTCATGATCCTATGCCCCATTCTACCCGAGAGAGTACTAGGAGGTTCTCACTTGTCAAGATTCTTTTGGCCATGGGGGAAATGGACGACTTGTTTTGTATTTTTAGAGGATTGAGGACCAGGGAGAGGACCCGGTCGCCAGGTCAAAGTCATGAAGGGGATGATGGAGGATCTGAAAGATGTGAAACAGCGGGAGCAAGATAATGAGTGAAGATAAAGACAAGGAGAAAGAGCAGGGACAGAGATCCGAGGGACGGGATGGGACACAACGTGAGAATCCGTAGACATGACGAGTGTAATTTTCTTCCAAAAAATCTCATTTCACTTCTCATCATCTTACCGTCAATAACCATTGTCTCCTTTTGTCTTCTCTCCTGGGATCATGTCACCTAATACTTATTCCCCTTTACACCGGCAATTTTACTACCCCTTCGTCTCATCCTCTCTCGTCTCTACTACTCTTGTGTCTAGAACACTACCTCTTCCCAAAATGCGACGACGCTTGGCTCACAGCATGAGACCTTCCACTAACCAGTATTGAACTCCAAAAACAATATCCACCTCAAAAAACATTTCACCATCACTTCACTTATACGTCCTTTTAAAAAATATTCAACATTTCCTTCTTTGTTCAGGTAGAAGTTACATAAGAATGTTCCCTCCTGTATTCTTTACCCCTCCTTACATAAAACAAAAGGTATGTAAAGCATTCCAAGGTGGAAAACTATCCTGTCCTACCATCACTGTCCTCAACATTAAGATTTATCCCTTCCATCCAGCATCCCACACAAAAATTACCCAATGGGCAAAGACCACCAAAATTATACAAAGACTCGGTGAAAGCCAAAGATAAACGGAATTTTAAATCTGACGGAAACAGGAAACTGTCTCATAAGTTTAAGAAAATTATCTTAGCTTTTCAGATCTATTTATCTTAGCTTTTCAGATCTAACTCCTCCTGTGACTACTTCGTTCAAAAAGGAGCATAAATCCAGAAACTGAGATTGTATTCTATTCTGCGTTTTGTTGGTCAGATATTTTTTTTTTCAAAAAAATTAAGAGTTTTAAAACTGCATTACGGCAAATGACGTAAACTGCTAAACAAAAAAGCAAGAAGCCTTGGTTGATAAAGCGAACGGAAGGGGAGAGAATCGAGACCCTGTTCTCACCCGCTTCGTGTCTCTGCCATGCCAAACTGGCGCAGAGGAGAGCCAAGCTCTTGCCGGATCCGGTAGGACTCTCTAGTAGGCAGTTCTGCTTCAGTTTCAGCCCTTGGATAACCTAAAATACCCAGAAGAGAAGAAGTAGTGAGAATGACAAGGAAGCTTCGGTTTGCGGAATCTTGATTGACATGAGATTAGGAAAATCATAATGCAAATTCATAGCTTGGAAAGAATGAACACACAACTGGGGCAGCATAGCTCGGATGGAATCCAGAATTAATTCCAAAGCTTCCCTCATTTAGCATGTAAACTTACTTTGCTCATCATTGCAATCTGTGATGGGTATGCCTTGGTAGGGAAGTGGACCTGAATACCACCAATCATGTAAGAAACTGGGGGTGGTAGCTGAGGATTCCCCAGGGTAGGTTGAGTTGACATCTTGGATATCCAGTTGAATAACCCGAGTCACACCTAAAAGTTCAGTTATTTTAATTAATTTGAATAACATAGTTTACTCTACTAACTGCAAAGTACTTTTTGAAAGCCCATCGAATCGGGTAACCAGAAGGAACTCCTTCGAACGAAGGAACGAAGGAAGTTTTTGGCAGGGCTAAATTGTAATCTAAATTGCTTAACTTAAATCTATAATTCTTCATTTCATCATTTCAAATACTAGGTTGCTTTTCTTTTCAATTACCTGTAAGATCCTTTCCAGTTAGTCTGCTTTGACGCCGTGGCTTAGAAACTATTCTAGTTAACAAATTCCATTCAAAACAATGTCAGTAGGCGAGTAAACTGAAAAAAAAATCGTGCAAACTATTCTAATCGTTTGCTCTCTGTCTGTTGTTGCTGGCGGCGGTGCGGGCGTGCTGTGCTCGGCTGGGGTTCTTGGTGGTTGAGAAAAAAGAGGTTTTTTCCCTCCTTCATTTTCAAACTCGGCACAACTTTCCACAATTTCACAATCTTGTCTCCCGTTCCCCAAGTTCGGACTCTTTCCAAAACAATCACAAGGAAAAAACATAAACCAAAAAGGTGAAGTCAGATGGAAATTAGTAATTAATGTTAGAC
>Ga0194135_10002043_pt1 | contig 12191 bp, 2 predicted proteins | sample LitLau_LLRF_2013_FD_134024 | JGI IMG/M metagenome (GOLD analysis project Ga0194135, IMG submission 134024) | Freshwater sediment microbial communities in response to fracking from North America - Little Laurel Run_MetaG_LLRF_2013 (version 2) | ecosystem: Environmental > Aquatic > Freshwater >... | reverse complement strand
TTGTGGCTTTAGATCTAGAACCACATTTATTTCTCTTGTTGCTTCTGTACACGATTTTTTTTCACGATAGCAATGGGTTGAATCGAAGGGTGATTTTTTTAGCCCATGTCTTCTACTTCGGTTAGCTTAAAAGAAGTTCGTGTGCAGAGCCGTCCTTCAGGTTTAATAATAAAAACAAAGCAAAATGGCAGATTCAAAAAATGTGTTTCAATCTGTAAGTTTTTTGATTAAATTACATTATTTTGGACGTTTTCTGTGACAATTATCATATCAATTATTATTATTCTTCTCTTTATTTTATTGGCCCCCTGGCTGTCGCCTTAGCCATACAGGCTATATCAATTATAAATTCTGGTTTTAAATTTTATTTCAGGACTCCGATGTCCACATTTCCTTTGAAGACCAGCAGAAAATTAATACTTTTGCCAAATACAACAACCGGAATGACGAATATCGTACAGAAATTAAATATAAGCAGGTACCTACTACGTTTTAAAAATAATACTGAAGTGGAGTGGAAGCTGTAGATCATAGAAATATCAGTTCAGTTTAGTCAAAGTTCAACCAATTTTTCACCGCCGCGCCCTGACCACTGTCGGTCTTTATTGTCCTGATATCATTCAATACGCAATACCTATAACTTTTTTCTAGAATGAGCTGAGTAAAATTGATGATGCTGAAGATGAATTGATGTTGCGAAGCGATGAAGACGAAGAACTCCCAGTTGCTTATCGGATGGGGGATAACTTCTTCTACATGGCTGGGCCAAAAGTATTGGTAAGCATCCATATTTACTCGTTTATTAACCAACTATTAATAAATGTGCCAAGGGCTATTTAAACGCATTATCTTGAGGTACACATCGATTCGAAAGTTCGAAAGCTAATACTCATCTTTCCGTGTGCAAAAAAATATTGTTAGGGGTTAACGCGACCGGTCGAAAAATTGAAATTACTGCTGTTTAAATTATCGAAGATTTTACAATATTTTATAAACATGGGCGAAACCACAAGACCGTATTCCTAGGAAAAATTTACAACCCATCGTGTCGAGCCCTTAACCTGCCTGCAAAGACGGAACGGCAAGATACATTGTAAAGACATGCCTAAACGTAGTTAAAGACCCTGACGGTCAGAACAGGCTGAGACCAGAGGATGCAGAAAGACTTGGTAGAAAAATAGTCCCCCATAGAAAAGCACCGATTTAATTCGTTAAACCGAGGTTAAAGAGTACCGATTGTACCTTTCGCCCGAAGCCGTAACCCTGAGGCGGCTTATACCTAACTCCCGGCTAAACTATCTTTGTCGACTTCAACCTTAGTAGCGAAGTTATGAAATTCTTTTAAAAAACTTAACTGATTAATAATTTGTTTGCAGGATAGTCTAAAGAATGCACGAGATAAAATCAATCGAGAAATCAAATCAAGAGAAAACGAGTCGACTACATTACAACAAAATATGTCAGATCTTAAGACGCAATTGTATGCCAAGTTTGGATCACATATTAACTTGGAAGCAGACGAATAACCTTGCATTGCTTATTACTTGGATTCTTTCACTGATACGTTTCTGCTCGCCCAATCTCGTGTGATCACAAAATTCGTTAGAGGTGCCACTCTCGTTTTAAGGGATACAGGTGTCGTATCTGCTACCTATGCCATTAAAGTATAAAATTGGTTTTCTTATAACCTATAGTCCAATAAAGTAACCCTATCTATAACTATGTTATATACCAAATTTTCTAACTACACACACTGTTTCCTGGTCCATGCACCCTAACCTTCTGTGAGAATTTTTCATTTCAATATTATGCAAAATGATACAAATGTATTATCTCTAGATGTGATTTTTGTAGGTATCCATTCAAAAAATGATACAAAACTCATTATGTTTGATAACAATCCTGAGCTTGTGAATAATAATAATTGCTTTTCTAATCTATCTTTTTCCTAAATTCTTAGGTTTTAGGCACCTACCTACCTATATAATGTGACCTATAGCATAGAGATTTGTAGTAAGATATTAAATAATCTTTGCCTATAATTAACAACTTTTATTAAAGCTCTTCCCTTATTCTAATTATTAAAAATAATTGTTTTACTAAAAAATAATTCGTGTTTAAACTTGGCGGGATTCGTGGCAGCAGAAAACCTGACCCACTTCTTTTTCATCCGCCATTTTAAAACCAAAGAAATCATGTAAACAATGGGGGGATGGGAACAAAATCATTTTATTTCCGTGGCAATTTGGGGGAAATCACAAATTCGACACAAAATATCAGTTGTAGCCATATCTACGGACTTTCGGCATTTAATCACAGGATCATGGGATGGCAATGTGTTTATATGGAGTTTAGACGTTGAAGGTCCTTTGGTACCAAGGTATGTTTACTAATTATTACGTGCTTTACCATTTCTATGGATCTACTGATTGATTCATAAATCTACCTATTTTCCTAAGTATCCTTTGTGGCCGTATATAGCAGACCATATAGTTGTAATCATTTAATTATTAAATCTCTTTAGTTAGATTTCCCGCAAGTTTTGATACGCCTTTAGGTACCTATATTTACTTACAAATTTGATAAGATAAGCGAATTATTTATTGTTCAGTATCTGGAAACAATAATGTTTTGTTTCAATGAGCTGGCACGTGAATACTCCCATCCTTGGCAGGCAAATCTTCTTACGCAAGTCTAAATCATTAGTGTGTGGATTGCCTGTGCATAGAATGACTCGTCCCCTGGGCTAGGGCGTTGGGTCTACAACGTTTACAACTCTCTATAGGTTAACAAATTGAATAACGTGAAACTTAGATTTTAATTGTGACTATCTAAATTTCAGATGGATTGTAACTGGACAGCGAACAGCTGTGACAGCAATAGCATGCTTTTCGGACTTCTTTGTGGCCTGTCACATGGATGGTACAGTGTGTCATCATCAACTACCGAGCGGCAACAATCTCAAGAACTCCAACGATCAACTTCATGTTCATACGAACGCTGTTCCCTTAGGAGAAAAGGAAGTAATCTGTGGAGGCTACTACCCTGACATTGTCATTTTGGACGGATATACGTTAGAGATTACATTACGTCTGCAGAGTAGAGAGCAAGCCGACTGGCTGGCATGTTTTAGGTATTTCCCTAAAGAAAGTGGTACTCAAGTTCAAGGTATTACAACAAATGGGTTTTTGAAAACGTGGGCCATCGGAGATGCAGAGGAAGGCGTGTGTCTGGAAAACAGTTTAGGGCCAATGAATGTGCGCCATAGCAAAGCCATTTCTTTTCATATGTCACGGAAATGGCTACTTCTAGTTACAACGTCACAAGTACTTGTATTTGATGTGGCTATACATTTGCTATTCAAACACACATCGAATGATGCATTGGAAGGCGGCGATTTTTACATGGACAAGATATTATTCTGGACTAAGCGGGGCCATCTTTATGAAAGCGATTTAAAGACGAAAATCATTAAAAGAATATTGACTGCTAATGGAATGGAACTGCATGTACCTGGAAATAGATTGATTGTTATTCGCGATCATGTTTACTTTGGGGCTGCTGATATTACAGGCTCGGTGTGGATCTGGAAGCTACAGATCGAAAATGATACGGTTGTTCCAGTTTTAGTTACGACTGGCGATGCGAATCAGCGGTCAAATGACACTGTGGGCCTAGTTGATGGTTTCGGGGTCACTGTTTTATGTAGTGTACATATCTCCCACCTCAACAAGTTCATTGCAGGTTGTCAGGATGGCAAGCTAATGATTTTTCCTGCGACTGATTTGATATTAAACCACTTTCTCGACAAGTCAAATTGTAATCCCGATATATTATCCGGGCATCAGGCTCCAGTTCGATGTTTGCTTTATCCCCACTTAGAGGACAGTAACTTCGAAGAAAATATTTTAGTAAGCGGGGGTGATGATTTCTGCGTATGTTTATGGGATATTTTGAAGAAAACTTTGTTGCATAAATTTTGCGTTCATTCGGGCCCAGTGGTAAGGCTTTTGCTTCCGCCTGGAGAATGCAACATTCGAATGGGTGGATCGGTGTGTAGCGTATCCGTTGACCATTCCGTTGCCATATTGAGTATTAGAGATCGAAGGTGTACATTTCTGGCATCTCAACATCCATTCCCGATTGTGGCAGTGCGCTGGAAACCATGCCATGACTTCTTGGTAGTCAAATGCTTCGATGGATCCGTGTTTGTTTGGGAACTCCGAACCGGTGTGCTTGACCGTGTGGTATGCGGAGTTGCTGCGGAGGAAGTTGTCTACGGCTGTGATGTTCTCCACGAGGATGTGTTGTGGGACTTTTATACCGCTGGGCCTACAGCTGACGAACTGCCGAGGCAGCCTCTGCACCTGTCGCTTCCACATAGAACCAAGCCCGTGGATATCCTCGGCTTCCTCACTTCATCACACATCGAGTCTTTTCTGTTTATTCTTAATGTAAACAAACTTTGCTCCCATCTGCAAACTATTCTCCCGCATTCGTCTGAAGTAGATGATTCCTTCTGTAAAATACACGCGTTAGCCAAACCACCCGCTCCTGTGGGCGTACAAAAAGCTCTGAACAGCGTTTTGGATGCTATTAAAAATGAAGCAGAACACCTTCAAGATAAATTCCACTTGTCTATTATGTCGAAGACTCAACCCAAGAACCAAGTCAATAGGAAAGTGTCTTCAGTTTCGGGTACCCAACTTATACCCTACGCGCAGCTAGCTCTGTCTCTCCTTCATGTGTGGAAAAAAGACATAATAATTGATGAGACCTGTATTCAGGAATTGGGCCTCAAACTACCGAAGATGACTGTGTCTTTTGACATTTGTTCCGAGACAGGTTATTTGAGTCTGCGACACCCGTGCAATGGAGATTTGGAGAGAACGAGAAGGGATATTGTGACTCAAAAAGCTCTGGCTCATGTTTTTAGTAACTTTTCGTTTTCCGAAACCAGTAGCCAATCAAACCCTGCAACATGGAAACAAGTTTTGGACCATGCAGAGACTAACATTGTATTAAATGACATCTTATCGTGCGAAAAGCTATCTTCCCAATGGCAAACAAAATCTGTGTCAGTTCGTAATGTAATAAAAACAGTGTTATCAGATCATTTGACAACACTAGACGCTGAAACACGTGATTCTTTGTACGAAAAGTGGAGACGCTTCTTGCCTTCAGCTAGAACCAAAGACAATGAGCACTTGTGTACTATTTCGCTAGTTCTTTGCAGTATTTTGACCATAGAAAACAAACTTAAAGGCGACGACTCAGAGCATGTGAATGAAATTTGCCAAAGCTTGCGATATGTCTTGACGAGATGCTGTGGAAATTCTGTACTATTGGCTACTGCAATCGACCTCGTGGGCATAGGCTACCGCCGCGTATGGGGCGATTTGCTGCCAGTTGACGAAATTATTTTATTGTGCTTTAAAAATTTAAAGGAAAAATATAAAAATCACGATGCTCGAGTAACTCTTGCTGTAAGGAAAACATTAGCAGAACTATCAAGCCAAAGAATGAGTCAACTGGTGGCTTTTCTAAAATACATGTGCAAAACAGGGCATCCCGATTTGGAAGAGTCAAAGTCAGAGATTTTAACTCTGGTCCAGGATTTGTTGAGTCAAGTGCCAGATGGGATTTTGCCGCTTCTAAGTGATGTCGTTGAGGTACTTCTGGCTTGTATAGACCCTGCCCATCTGCGTGAAGCCGAGTTGGAGGCTCTTTTGGGTGTGTGGGTCCCACAGTTGCATCATAATCTGTCTGGTAACCGCGTAGCAGTGGGAATGCCGGACGGAAAGGTGGTCGTTCACGATCTTAGGGCCCGAAAGATAAACGTGTTTCCAGCACATAAGGAGTCCATATCAGCCCTCCAGTTCTCTCCGGATGGAAAACTGCTGTTCGTCCTTTCTTCTTCGGGTGTTGCATCTCTGTGGCAATTGTCCCACGGGATATTTGATATTGGCGTCGGCCAGTTCCGTTTTAAGAATGTTAAAGAGTATCCTACTACGCTTCCTATGAATAATGTGATAAAAAATATTAGCGTCCTATGGAGTGACAGCAAGACAGTTACTATTGAAACTATGCAAGATTCTTCCACCCCTCCTTCAGTTGTTACTTTATCGATTTAGGTTTAGATATACATCATCTACCTACCTAACTTCATTTTATTGTATTTTTATGTTCAGTCTTATATATTTTATTTTGTTGTATGTAAGTAAGTGTAATTAGACCCCTATTTTACCTAAAGCAGAGATAAATATTTAAGTAGGTACCTTCAGTACTGCTTTATTATATTAAACAGAGATATATATTTATTTCATTTTTGGCTTTAACCATTAATATCTAGTAGAATTTTTACAGGACGACGTGAATGACCCTATATTGCTTCTTGGGAATTCAGGGGTCAAGAGTCAAATTTTGAAGGAATAGTACGCAATCAGTTTGAGTGATAAGAGCCAAGGAGTGCCGATGCTGCTAGTCTACGTGACCATAATTTTGGTGTCACTATACGCCCGGTGAAATGTTGATTAGGTAGTTTTCAGTAAAATAATGCATCTAGCTACGAGTTATCACAAAAGAGGTGTTTCTATAGTTAGAAGTGCAGGATGGTACTCCACTTTCCTGATTGAGGTAAGCCCAAAATTAAATTTTAAATAATCAATATTTTTTAAATCAGGAAATTTCAATTTAAAATTTGAAATTCCCACAAAAATTTAGACGTGTCATTAGTGTTTTTAGCAGGTTAGCCAACTTACTCAAATCAAAATTTTCTGGGACGGCTTCGTTTCGTTATCTCCGCTTTTTCAGTGATTTTCTGCAATTTCTACTTATATTTCACAGTAAGTACTTTTAAACTATGAACTATGCACTATGTTTTTAATTTAAAGGGTTCGAATTGTAAAATAAACTTGTAATAGCCGTAAAACGAGTTGCAATATTTTCAGCGCGATGAGATGTTAGCGTAGGGCACCATTTTGAAGCAACATTGGCTTGTCAACAAATATCTCAATTTCTTTGATTCTCAATTTTAGGCATTTATTTTTAATATTTATGCGACTTCAATTATAGAATACTTCGCAGTTTTTGATACTTATTGTTTTTAGCAATAAAAGATGTTTACTTATCCCTTATGGGCTATGCTAAGACGTCATAAAGTTTTGTGCATAAGTTAATCCCATTGAAAAATATTGAACCTCGAAAACTGCCAATACTACTAGGAGTTTGAAAAATTAAGTTTAAGCAAATTAAAGCTGATAGAACACATTTCAAAAATTCGTTACATTTTTGAAATTTGGTGCAAAATCATGGGCTCTGTGATGTTCGACATTAGTAGGCCAGGGATAGATATATTTCGTTGAAGCATATTTTCGCTCTCATTAGGAGAACCCCTGGTTGCCTGGTTTGGTTTTTACGTGTTACTCAAGCCGTCTTTTGTAATTTCAGGATAATTGTTGCGCATGACCTAGTCAGCAAGATATGAAGCGGCATTTAGACGAGGGGCCTCCCCAAATGGTCCCCAACAAAGAAGGGTTGTACTCCCGAGCCAATCCGGTGTCGCCGCCATCACACATGTTGGGTCCCAGTCCCATCATGACCGGAGTGCAAAATATTCTGCACATGTCTTCGCAAAATGTGGCACCACCACCGCAGATTCAGCCGGTTTACTCCAAGGAGATGACGATGACGACAGTGCAGTATCAGTACGGCTCGTCAAAGCCCAGCGTGCAGCCCCCACTTCCGATGCGGCACAAGGTTCACACGAGCACGAATATGGCCCTTTCCGGCCCAGGTACTCTTCCAGGCTCATCCCAGCACTTTCAGCGTCTCAAAGTTGAAGATGCCCTTTCATATTTAGATCAAGTTAAATATAAGTTTGGTACTCAGCCGCAAGTCTATAATGATTTTCTTGATATCATGAAAGAATTTAAATCTCAAAGTATTGATACTCCCGGTGTTATTCAACGGGTATCCAATCTCTTCAAAGGTCATCCGGAATTGATTGTAGGCTTTAATACGTTCTTGCCCCCTGGTTACAAGATAGAAGTGCAGTCGAATGAGCAGGGATATGCCTTTCAAGTAAGCGTGTCGATGCCCAGTCCTACGACGTCCGCCCCGACCCTTATCCAAACATCTCATCACAGCATTGGGCCTCCAAACGAGCCCTTGACCATAATGCCCGGGGGTGTGAAGATTCAGGGACCTCCTCCCATAATGCCGAGGACAACTTCACCTCAATCTGTGCCTGCTTCTCACTATCAGCCGCATCCGCCAACAACTGCTCCCCCCGGCCTCCTTGCTGCCACTGGTTTCGGCATGCTCCCTCTCGCCCAGCAACAAGCCCATCTCGCTGTTTCGCATGCTTTGAATAGCGTCGACAACCCTCACCCACATCCAAGTACTCAAAGCCAGCCTGTCGAGTTCAATCACGCTATAAATTATGTCAACAAAATTAAGAACCGTTTTCAAGGACAACCTGACAAGTACAAAAAGTTTTTGGAAATTTTGCACACTTATCAAAAAGAACAGCGCATTGCAAAGGAGGGATCTTGTGCTCCACTAAAACATTTGACTGAGGCCGAGGTTTATTCTCAGGTATCGAAGCTCTTCGAACACCAAGAGGATTTGCTTGCTGAATTTGGACAGTTCCTTCCTGACGCTACAAGTCATTTGAATGCCAAGAACCTGCCGATCCCTGAACATGTGAACGTTCTACCCAAAAAGGCGGCAGTTCCTCTGAAGGCTATGAGTCATCCCAGAGACTCGAGCGGTTCCGAGAGAGATACTCCTCGCGCTTCTGCTCCGAAACCGGCACCTCTCAAACGTTCTCCGAGTTTTTCTGCCACAACCCCAAAAAAACATCGCACTTCCACTTTACGCGATGGTATTACTCTAGTGGAAGCAGGTAAATACGCCAACCTGAATGATTATGCCTTCTTTGACAAAGTTCGCCGCATACTCAAGTCTCCTGATGTGTATGATAATTTTCTGCGCTGTCTAAATCTGTTCAACTATGAGCTGGTGAGCAAAATGGAGTTGTTGCAAATGGTTACTCCCTGCCTCTCTCGATCTCCTGACCTGCTTCGATCTTTCAAGGATTTCCTCGGATTGACAGAATCAGCGAGTATGCAAAGTCGAATAGATGTGATTCCGACAGCCCGACAAGACCGCGCGCAGGGTGACCTGGCCATGGAGATTGATTATGCCACATGCAAGAGACTCGGCATCAGCTATTGCGCCCTGCCGAAGACGTATCCCCTGCCGAAAACATCGGGCCGCACAGCCCTCTGCCGTGAGGTCTTAAATGACACTTGGGTGAGTTTTCCCACATGGGCCGAGGACTCGACATTCGTTACATGCAGGAAGACCATTTACGAAGAGTACATTTATCGATGTGAAGACGAGCGCTTTGAGTTGGACGTGGTAATTGAGACGAATGGAGCCACCATCCGTGTATTGGAAGCCGTTCAAAAGAAAATCTCTCGTATGACACCTGAAGAAGCCCAAAAGTTCCGACTTGATGACTGTCTTGGTGGCACTTCACCCACCATTCATCTCCGAGCCATATCTCGCGTATACGGCGATAAAGCCCCAGATATGATTGATGGCTTGAAAAAAAGTCCTCTTGTTGCCATCCCTGTTGTATTACGGCGTTTGCGTGCAAAGGAGGAGGAATGGCGTGAGGCTCAAAAGAAATTTAACAAAATTTGGCGTGAGCAGAATGAAAAATATTATTTGAAAAGCCTTGATCATCAAGGTATGAATTTCAAGCAGACCGATGCCAAGTACATCGGGTCCAAATCTCTATATGCTGAAATCGAAACAATTTGTGAAGAGCGCAATGAAAATAGTGAAGACGCCGCACCTGACGCCCCCCACCTCGTCCTGGTATACAAAGACAAAACTATCCTTGATGATGCTTCAAATCTGCTCATCCACCACGCAAAACGCATCAGTGGCCTTCAGAAAGAAGACAAACATAAGATGAAAGTTATACTGCGCCATTTCTTGCCGGATTTATTCCAACACGCACGTCAAGAACTGAGTGACGATGAAAAAGATGATACTGAGTCCATGGAAGTGAACCCAAAACAGGGAGACGACGGTGGAAACGCAGCCAACGGGGAAATTAAGATCGAGCCGGGTACTTCGAAAGCAATTGCCCCAGGGGATTCAGACGAGAGCTACTCCTTCTTCGTTACTAATAACAATTGGTACTGGTTCCTTCGACTCCATCATATCCTCTGCGAACGATTAACTAAGATGTATGAAAGAGCTGAAGCTTTAGCTGTGGAAGAGGCTGCCGAAAAATTGCAGAGGACCGAGTCGACGAGCGTTGCCCTACGACTAAAGCCGAAAATGGACGTTGAAGTCTCAGACTATTACCCTGCCTTGTTGGACATGGTGAAAGGCGTACTGGACGGGAACATGGAATCAGGTACTTATGAAGACAACCTCCGAGAAATGTTTGGGATACATGCGTACATCGCATTTACCTTGGATAAGGTAGTTACTTATGCTGTCAGGCAGTTGCAGCACATTGTGTGCGATGAGATTCCACAGTCATGCATGGAACAGTTCAGCCAAGAAGTGAAGCGCGAGGGCGCCGGCGGGTTGCTCCGCACACAGCATCAGAGGACTTCCCTCGAGACGGCTTATCAAAAACGAGTGGAACAACTTCTCACTGATGAAAGCTGTTTTAGGATTATAATATACCACAAAAATTGCAAAATGACCATGGAACTTCTTGATACTGACGTAGGAGAACCAGAAGGGGGAGACTCACTTAAATGGGGACACTACCGGGACTCTTTAATGGACTCGATGAGGGGCTATCAAGACGAAGACACTCAACCCATGGAGAAACCAATGTTCCGAGCCAAAAACGTACGTTCTTGGAAGAGGATGCATGCTAAGGCCCCAGAAACCGTCATTAAAAAAGAAGATAGCCAAGGCGAGGCTATGGACGAAGACACACATGCTGAAGGCGGGCTTCGAATGGGAGAACTCCCGTCGAATGATGTAGTGGCCCAAGACGATACTGAATGCCGTTTCAACCTAAGCTCCTACAAAATTCTGTTCGTCATCAATAAAGACAACTTGCTCTACAGGAAAAACGCATTGACCATTGCAAAGAAGACTCACCCGAAGGTTACCTCTACTAAATACGCAAAGTACAAAAAGGTTGTTGATGCTTGGGTTGGAGAAAACTGCACTGAGGCCGATTTGAGAACCAACACTGACTGGCTGATGGGTCGTGGGCCAGACATGCATCCCAATCGGACCGTCATTGCCAATGACAATAGCTTGAACAGGAGCCCCTATCGCCCCTACAACAGATACGTTGTACAAATGCTTGATTAAGCGGTCGGAGCATGGGAAAAGGTGGAATCAGATTTAGTACACCTTGACTATGTCAAATTACAAACTTCACTTGCGAACCCCCACTTTCATGATTTAGAACCTAGCCTAAAACATCTCAGCTGTCATAGTGTATTGCTATTGCACTAAAAAAATTGTTGTTTTTAAAGTCATGCTCACTGTTTCTGATCCAATAAAAGAAATTTAATAGATAAACTTAGATACCTACTAAGGGTAGAAGTTATTTTTGACAAATTTTTAAAATATTGTCTAGGTATTATAGTAAGAATAATTTTGGATCAGGTCTGGTTGTTAAGTACGTAAAACTATTGTGTTGTAGTTTTTAGGGGAGTAATTTTATACAATTTACCTATCCTATTTTAATTATTATTGTCGTGCATTTTCATTTCTTGCAAGCATTACATTGGATAAGTAAAAATTGTAGTGAGCTGTTATGTATAATATTAGTAGTAAGAATTAACTATTCGATTTTCAACATTATAAACTTAAATTTTATTAGTTATAACTATGTGTTTGACTTACACTTAGAACTTGTAAAGACCTTTGCCTGATAGTTACACACCTACCTACTTACTCAACATTTAGATCAAAAACAATCTAATTAAAAAGGATTCGTAGGTACTACAAAAAATAAAAGACAGCATAATACTCCACCCCGATTGACCGGTTGGGCGTAGGAAGAAGGCAGAAAATGTGGATACTCAGATACTCTAACAAATTCTTACTTATCACAATCTCTTTTCTTAAGAATGCACCATATATTATGTCTACGCTTGGGATTAACAAGCTATCGCAGAGCATAACGG
>Ga0194135_10002042_pt1 | contig 12196 bp, 11 predicted proteins | sample LitLau_LLRF_2013_FD_134024 | JGI IMG/M metagenome (GOLD analysis project Ga0194135, IMG submission 134024) | Freshwater sediment microbial communities in response to fracking from North America - Little Laurel Run_MetaG_LLRF_2013 (version 2) | ecosystem: Environmental > Aquatic > Freshwater >... | reverse complement strand
CTTGGGACTTCTTCCGTTTTTGAAAGGGGATCAGCCGAGTTACATCATCACTTCATATCGCCTCGCCACCCACCCGCGGCCCAGAGAAGAAGTGCTTTCAGTTCAGTGGATCTTTGCCTGCCTTAAAGTTAGGTGGGGATTCTTCCAGCCTGATCACTCGTCAGCGAAAATAAATTCCCAATTGCATTCAGTAAGTGCATTTGCAAATTGCAATCAATTTCTATTAAGACTAAAAAAACCAGCTTTGCTCCAAGTGGAAAATTGCTTCTAATATTAATAAACTCTCGAGGTAGCATGCTTCCAGACCAGACTCAAAACCACCCGAGCTCTCCACAACAGTGTGACAATTTAAAGTTTTAGCAGTGTTTCTGGGGGGGGGTTTGAGTCAAATATGAATTTAATGTTTTGTATACTTGAATATTTTAGCAACTGAACAATGCCAATCACTCAGGACAGTAAGGACGACTTGGAAAATGCCAAAATTCTGGACGGTGACGGAGCTGCTCCAAAAGCAGTCCCTGAAGACACCAGTGCAATTGGGGAAGATGGAATCCCTCTCAGCCCCCGGGACCATTCCGGAGTCCAATTCATTTCACCAAGTCGTGGGTCCGGGAATGGTGATGCGAAGGTGGAGCTCGGCGGCGTTGGGGCTGGGCCACAGTTTGTTGGATTAGGAAAGGAAGAATTGATGAGATATGCCAACGACCCCTTTTGGGTCCGACTCCGTTGGTGAGCAATTTATGATTCTCCTCAAAGGCTCTCGGGGATTTAGTGACCAATTCAAACGAATCCAGAATCAACCTTAACTTCGGTGACCTTTAGGTTCCTGTTCATCTTGTTCTGGCTGATTTGGGTTGGGATGCTGGCGGCTGCAATTGGAATTATCGTTATGGTACTAAACCTTCCCATATTCCTTGGTAGCTCTTATCTAGTAAAACTTTCTATTGTGGATTTATACTTTTGTTTCTCTTTAGGCTCCAAAGTGTACAAGTACTGCGCAAGTGGCTACTAATTTGGTTGACAGTGGACCATACTATCAGGTAGCTCTCAACTCCATCGCAGACGCTGACAAGTTTACAGGTAAACCTACAGCTGATTCTCATCCTTTTGACTTTTAAATCCATTAATTCCGGGGGTATCTTCATAGGGCTAAAAAATCACATTGGCTACATCAGCGACCTTGGTGTGAAAACTGTCATCCTTTCTCAATTTCAAAATCCAACGAATTTGAAGGAAGTGGATCCAGCGTTCGGAACTTTAGAATCACTGAAGGAACTCATTGCCGCCTTCAAAGACAAGAAGGGTGAGCAATTGCATTTAATAATCCGTCTATGTATACTGAAACTTAATCAAACTGAGACAATTTCCTCCTGTTGCTTTGCAATTTAGCTCGTGTTCTCTTGCAACTCTCTCCAAATCACGTTAGTAAAGATCATTCCTGGTTCGATAAGCACTCTGGCTTCTTCGTGGTCAAGGATTCTGCTGAAGCCAACAAAAGCACATGGAAGAGTCAATACGGTGCTAATGCTTGGACTCCATTTGGCGATGGTTCCAATTCTTTTTACCATCAGTTCCGTGACACCGAAGCGGACCTCAATTACGCTGACGAAGAACTAGTAAAGCAAATGAATGTAAGCAAAGCATCGTCTGCATCTAATAATAAGGTTACAACAACGGCATGGTTCTGCGGCGTCCGTTAATGCATAGTTATTTCGGCAGGGAATTTTGAAACACTGGTACAACGTAAGTGAGGGTATCTACGGATTTTTGCTCTCCGATGCTTCCTACTTGACTGAAGATCTGGGACAGCTTGAGAATCAGGCAAGCACAATTAACCAGAAAGGAAACAAGGGGGTATTAGAAAAGATCCTGGATTCGTCAACTTGGTAAGTTCTTCCTTCTTATCAAAATTCCAAGTCGTAAATATTCTGAGGCAATATTAATGACACTGATAATTCAGTTGAGTATTGGGTTCAGTAATCTCTCCGTTATATGTAGGACACAAGGGCATCGCATAATCAATTAACTGTCCACGTCCCTGAGACGTGACGAGTGTGATATGTGGTTTCACTTAACGGCTTTTCCATGAGATAAGGTTAAATGGGTTCATTATACATTTTATTGTCTGCGATCCCATTCCCTTCCCATAGGCGTCTGAAAAGCAAAGCAAAGTGCAGAGAAGAGACGAGTAGATTACATGACGTCAAGTCACAAAAGAGAATGAATGAATAAATACTTAGCAATTTTGATTGCCTGAAAGAAAGCGCTGACGACGATTAATTACGGTTTTATTACGGCTGACTTATCTTGATGGAATTGACATCCCTCGATATCTATTCTTATTGCTCTAGTTGTTTAGTTTTAGTAAGGAACTCTGAGTAATTTATTACGTTTTCACCAAGATTAATTGGTTTGTTGTAGGGAATTGGGAACCACGAGGAAGCCACCTTATGCTTTGCTCGATGTGGATGGCTTGGATGCTAAGGCAAGCATGGATATGTACACGGGAGTGGCCATGATCCCTATCCTCACAGATCTTACCAATTTAACCGCGAATTTCACTGCTGAAGATCTCCAGTCTCATGTAGGATCCATCAAATCCCACTTTGTGATTCGTCGGGTGGGTTCCCAGCTTCATTCTAATACATCAGCAATCCAAATGTGTGGGTCATAATTATAGTTTGTTTGTAATTTTGCAGTTATCAAGTCCACGGATGAAACGAATTCGTACCCGGTATTCACAGGATCGGGCTGACATTCTCGCCATGACTACTTTTCTTCTACGAGGAGAGCTCATCGTTTATTATGGAGATGAAATTGGCCTAGAAAGTACGCGATGATTGAGGATGTGTTTGACACTTACTTTTGTTAAACCTTTAAACTACAAAGAATTCTGATAATTCAAATCTATTCTAGACACAAACGCACCCCTTGGCACCACTTTGGATGTGAGTGTAGAACGAATGAACTGGAACCTCGACTCCAATGAAAGTAAGTTTTGAGCCCTCAACTTTATTAAATCGAATACCCGAAAGTGGTGGCATGTTGTAAAAGTAAACGAATCAATGAATTTCTTTTTAACTCTAGACAAAATCTTGAATTTCTACCAGTGTTTATCAAAAGTTCACAACCAAACCAACGTCAATGACGATGCGGGGGCCGTCTACAACGTCTACAATGGAACTTTTGCTTTTAAACGGTGAGACATTACAATTAATGCATTAGGAAATCAGAATGCGATTCGAAGTACAAAAGTCCTTAAATAATTATATGTCAATTCTTTTGCAGTGACAAGTACGTCGTGGTTGCCAATTTGAATAGTACGGATGTCCAACTCAATCTGTCGGATGCATTTTCAGTGTCGAGCAGTGGGACACTCATCTGCTCTACCCCGAACACTGTCATTTCGACAGAGGAGCCGTAAGCACTTTGTCTGCCTCCTTTCTCGGGTAGGATTAATTTAAAATGTACTCCTATTCTTTGCAGGGTGACTGCGAACAATTTTACCGCTAGCCCGCTCTCAGGATACGTTATTGCGATTGAAGAAAAGGAAAAGTAGGAATAGTTCTCATAAAAATGGTGAAATGACGAAAATTATCCTGGTGGAAATAGCTTTTAGTGTAGTGCCTAAAGTAGAGTTTTGTTGGAATTCACTGGAACCCATTCACGCTTACAGTGTTTCGGTCTGGTTAAAATGTCAGTTTAGTTACCCTGTGCTTCCTTGCTTGATCGAATCAAACCTTTCCGGTGAATAAACCGATTCAATATTGCATTCCGTTGTTTAATTTAATTTTTGATGATTACCAAGAACCATTACCATTACTTTAGTAATGAAAATCGACTTTTGCCAAGTTCCACCTTCTGGCAATTCACAGGACTATTTCATTGATTTCATCACGAATAGTAGAATTGTAGCTGACTGGAACTTGGGTTTGGGGTGCAGGCAGACGGACATTTCCACTAAAAATTAACATAAGATTCAAAATCAAGTTTACTTCTGTGCCTTTAGAGTTTCTATTTTATTTAGATTATTTGCGAACCTTTTAGATTGTCCATTCCTTTTAGAACCCTTGGACTTTCCCATAGGTTTCAAGACTGGACATGAGGGCATAAAAGATCCAGAGAGTGACGAAGAGGATGGCAGTTGAATATTTGTATCTGGATGGGCCACCCAATTCACCACCGCCCAAGACTTTGAGTCGTCGGATCAGCATGATGGCAATGGCGACCACCGCACAGGCGCAGAATAACGTCACAGAGAATCCAAGGCTAATTTTACAAAAGGGAAGAGTTAAAATAGGAATTCATTTATATGAGCCTCTTGACTTGATACCATGAAATCAATGGAAATAGTTCTGGACTTCCCAATTAATTACCATTACCTGCCAGGGTCCACTTTAAATGTTTTACAATCTGGGTTTGCGGCAGTGCATGTTTGCATTTGATGAGCAATTGCTGCAATAGTCCACGCAATTCCAATTCCCAAGAATACGTTCACGGCGTTGCTGCCTGTGACATTTCCAACTGACGCATCCGCATACTCATCCTGTACAGCCGCTACCATACTCGCAAATGTATCTGAAGAATTGAATTGAATAATTTTATCATTGGATTCCCAGACGGTAGACGTAAATTGACCGCATCCCCTCCCTTAGTTCATTTTTCTTGGATAATAACTTATTATCTTTATCCCGCATTATCTATGAACTGTAAATCTTTCAAAATTACCTGGAATACTTGTACCCAATGCCACAAAAACTATAGCAGTGACAGAGTCCTGTAGACCGACGCTGCATCCAAAATGAGCTGCGACGTCTCCAATAAGAGCAGTGAGGACCCCGATCAATCCGATTGAGACGACAAACGTCAAATATCCTCCAAATAGACCTGCTCAAAGTTAGTCGAATGTTACTGGCCTACGTTTACTCATCCCTCCCATCCCCGGGAGTTAAGTGTGTATTTTACGAAGGTTAAAAAAGATCCTGAGGCGTGGGGCCACCAATAATGTTTCAAAAGTCAAGTAAAAATTCAGTAAGGTGATCTTAATATATATCAAGGAACTTCTTGGGACCTAATAATCTAATTGGAACCTTAGGCTTCCCGAATGAAAACTACTAGAAGAAAATGCTAAAGAATGCGGTTTCTTACTCGCGGGAGGGATGGTGGCAAACAAGACCTTCCAAAATATCGTCAAAAAGTGCATAAAATAATCTCCAAAGGAAGGATTCTTCTTCTCGTCATCCTCCTCGCCATCGTCACCACCTTCCATATACAAACCAATCATTTCATTAAACCATATTCTTGCTCATCGGAATCCGTTCACTACCTGCATTGACAGTGATGGCTTCCACGAACTGTTCCTTCCAGGAAGAGGTTCCCACAAGGAATGTCGCAAGCGTCCGTTGAAGAAGCTTGTCGACCGAATTCTAAAACCGAATACAAGTCTCTGATTATTAATCCGAAATTAAATATGTTAAAGACAAATTCTCTGACTCCAAAATAGTTTTTTGTTGTGAATATAAATCGCTCAATAAAGCGATACGTGAGTTTCCAATAGCCGATAGTATTGATATGTAGGGATTAAACACATTTGGAGTTGAGGTTTGGAAGGCTTTTACATTTGGATTTAATTAAGGAGAGCTTTCTGTATGTAAGTAGTATGAAAGTGAAAGCCATTATGCCAACAACGGCGTCGGATGAACAGCTCCGAGGTGTTTAACGGTTTTTTTTTTCTTGTAAAGTTTTATAAAATTTTGCCAAGTGAGTAAAACCTTTAGTGGGATAGTAAGTGGTCACTGATCCTAAACCGAAGGAGCGTTCACTTTTGCGAATCGAAAAGATCTGAGAATTAAATGTAATCTGAGTCCTTTCAGGTTACAAGGACAGGTTCAAATGCTAGTGAGAAATCCCAGTTAAATCAAAACGGTGTAACGCGAGTATTTTGGAGTATTTTGATCTTAAGAACAGCATCACTTAATTTCAAGCATTACCTTGAACTCCTTGTTTTCTTTTACTCGAATCTGAGCTCGATTGTCCTGTCCTATTTTTGGCCATCCCACCATCGCAATTATTTCATCTTTAGTCATCTCCCCCATAACTGACTTTTTTGAGACCTCAAGTGGGACGTCATGGTCTAAAAAGAAAAGAAAGAATCTTTGATCCCCGGTCCATCGCATTCTTGGGATAAGTCTTAATTCGTCCTTCCTCACCATCCAATGGAACTGGATTTGAAATCTCCAGGTAGAACAGAACGTCCTTTTCATAACTATCTTCGTCCATGATGGGAATTGTGATGACTTTCCTGCAAGTGAAATGTGATTACCTCAAAACACAATTAAAAACAAAATTCTGAATTTCTTGCAATCTTCTTACTCTGTCTCCGCGTTTTCAAACAAAAGCTTCCCAACGGTAGGTTCGAAATCTTTCCCTGGTTTTGCTGTGCCTTCCAACGTTGTATAGGAAATAAGGACTTTCCCACGCGCTCCAACGTGCCTAATGACTGTAACATCCAGATATCCAATTGTCTCAACCGTTTCAATCTCCGGATCAAGGATGTTGAAGATCCCACTGTGGTCGTCGTCGAGAATCATAACGGTGGCGAGGAATGGATTCACCAGCTGTACTTGGAGCTCCTTCGCGGCAGGATTTCGTGGACCCCCATACATACGCCACCCACCGTTCCCGTGTGCGAACCGGGCGTCACTGAGGCGAATGTAAAAGTGTTCATCCTCCTCGAAAATGTCGTCGTCCAATACTTGGATACTAATCTCCTTGTGTGTCTCTCCAGGTCCAAATGTGAGCGTTCCGTTGACAGGAGTGTAATCAGCCTTGGCAGTTGCAGTTCCATCTTCGGATTTATAATCCACAAGGACGGTCTGGTTCATGTCTCCGCCCTGGCGCGCCACGGTCACCTCAAACGTACCCACACTCTCTCTCACTGTATAATGTGCCGGATCAAAAAAAATGGTCGTCATGAAGGATGGCGCTTTGTCTTCCCCTCCAACAACTACGGTCTGCTCCATCGCTTCCAATGATGCGCGATGGACTTTCTGGACGAGATCTTGTCCAGCCAAGAGTTTCCTTGTGGCTTGCATCCGATAGAATGCTCTGCTTTTCGGCGCTTTGTTCAAAATTTCTTCTCGAGCCATCGTTTCCAGAGCTTCCGTTTCCAGATTGGGATACCTCTTCCTCAAGTCTCGGAGCGTTTGAATGTAATCTCTTCGATTTTGCTCAAATTCACGAATTTCTTCGTCCAACTCTTCTTCTTCAAAAACTTTGAGCCCAGTCTCTGATTCAATCTCCAACTCTGCTGTTCCTTCCCCTTCAACGATTTGACCACGCTTGTTAAGGCGGTAGGTTTTGCTCAAGTACTTGTAGCCGAGGAGTCTGCGGTCCGCAATGTAGGCGGTGCCGACAGTGGCAGGGAAGAATAGAAACGTAAGGAGACCTTCCCATATGTCCACAATTCCTGGTGACGTAACTTTTAAAATGATGAGGAGCCAGATGTAGGCGAAGACTGACCAGGTAGCAGTGACAAAAAACACTCGTAAATGCTTGATTCTTCGCACTTCACCTTCGGGAATTACGTAGACACAAATGGCGATGATGATCAGCAGATTAAAAGCCGCACTTCCCACAATCGTGCCGGGCCCGAGTTCGCCCGCATCAAAGTTTTTTCCAATAATTTCGATAATTGAAAGAAGAATCTCAGGTGCTGAGGAACCAAGCGCCATCAATGTCAAGTTTGCCACCGTTTCTGAAAAATCATTAAGCATAAGCATATAAGCCATCACTTCCACACATTGGCCACATTAGCATCCACAAACAAAATATGAGGTACGTACGGTTCCAGATGTTGACAACAATAATCTTTGTTTCCCCATTTGGCATCTTCACCTTAACTTCCGCTTTCTTGGACGTAATAACTTCAATCGCTCCCATGAATTTATCGGAAACAATTGACACGCCGAGAAAGAGATGCAGCATGACAAGGAAGTATGCTATTCCGCGTGTGATTGCTTCTCCTGGGAATAAATTTTCCTGTGGCATCCAAACTGGTAATAGCAGTCCCGGTTGACATTTCGCTCCGTCCACTAAAGGAATTAAAGTGCTCATGAAGGTCACAAGAGTCAGTGAACCCAAGCCACTGGCGGGACCGTAAGGAAATTCCATTGAGTATCCAAGCTGCTTAGCGAATGAGTCACCTCTTAGCCTGAAATAGTAAATGATAAATTAAACAGTGAAGTAATAAATTAATTCCAACAAACCGAAAATATGTCATTACCCTTACTCGTGTGAGCTCAAGAATAATTTGCGGTAACCTTCAAACTTGCTGAGGCGTTGACAGCATTGTGTTGTACCCAGCAGCAGTTCTGGCTGGATTCAAATAGTTGGTGAGTCAGGATTTGGGATTCGTGATCGTCGTGGAAGGAAGCAATGATTAATTGAATAATTTCTCCCTCTTACGTGGTACTGTTGCGGGATAATTTTAATAAAACAACTTCTAAAACTAGAACAGTTTGAACTGTGTAGCAATTGCAGTTAAATGTGGTACGTTTGTCGCCATGGGGATTTTTTTTTTGATTTGTTCACTTTAAAGAGTTCCACTCCACTTTTCCTCTGCCCACCACCACCACCATTTCTTTTGTCGTGTGTCGTTCTTTGTGCTCATCCCTAACCAAACAACCCTCAAACTTGACCTTAACCTAAGGCCAAGGACAATGATCTTGCTCCGCTGACTGCTTCCAGGCTAAATGCAGATATGCAGACGAAAATATTGGACGGATCAAAATCGAACACCTCAAAAAATGGATTCTGTTATTTCTGTAATTTATTAGCAAATAAAATGGATTGTAAGCGGTAGAAACTCAAAAGCCTTCAATTAATTCATATGCTTCCATGCTGGAGATGACAACGTAGAAGACCCAAAGGGAAAGGAAAATGAGACCCGATGGATACTTGAATTTTGCAGGTCCTCCCAACTCACCGCCACCAAAAATACGCAATCGACGAATCATCATGACGATAATGCCCACGACAGCGCAGGCGCAGAATAAGGACACGGAGAATCCAAGGCTGAAACAAAAATGGCGTTATAAGCCTTTCACGAACTTTCTGAATTATTATGTAGTTGATGAAATAGGCGTGAAGTCGCACCTTCCAGGGTCCACCTTGAAAATATGGCAATCGGGCATGTCGGGGGCACAAGTTCGATATGCCTTCACAACGGCGGCCAGTGTCCAAGCGATTCCAATCCCCAAGAACACATTCACAGCATTACTCCCGGTCACATTCCCAATGGAAGCGTCTGCATATTCATCCTGCACGGCAGCCACTTTGCTCGCAAAAGTGTCTAGAGTATGAATGAAGCACGGGTTGCCAATCGTTATAAAAACGCTGACCTAAGACGTTAAAAAACTCCGAACTAAACACTCACCGGGAACGCTTGTACCCAGAGCCACCAAAACAATGGCTGTCACCGAATCCTTCAACCCAACTGTGCAACCCAAGTGGGACGCAATATCCCCTGAAAAAAACAATTCATCCTTTTTAGATCTGTCATGGTTCTGTTAAGCTGTTCTGTTAACCTCTTATGACCATGGATCTGTTAAGTGTTTTTCATAGTGGTTGTATTAGCAGAGATTGTACCGGTTTAAAAGAATAATTTACTATCAGAAAACTGGTGGCACTCACCTATGAATGCAGTGAGTATCCCAATCACAATGATTGAAACAACGAACGTCAAGTAGCCATCGAGAATGCCTAAAGTTAAAACAAAATCAAAAATTGATTTATTTGTAATTTAGACAATTATTAACCTGCGGTTTGACTCACTCGTTGGAGGAACAAAAGCAAACAAAACCTTCCAGAATACCGTTATAATATGCACAATGTAGTCTCCACACGAGGGACGCTTGTTCTCCCCGCCATCCTCTGGTTCACCTTGCAAATTAACAGAATATTTAACAGCTTGACCCGCTGCCCAATAGGATCAACTTTTGATGCAAAATGTACCCCCGTCCAAAGTAATTGCCTCCATAAATTGTTCTTTCCATGAACTTGTGCCGACTACTATAGCAGTGCTGTCTCGTTGAAGAAGTATATCAACCGTGCTCTAAAAATTGCATAAACTTCCTAATTCCTTGCTTCTTTTAGCATCATCAGATCGGAATGAAGTGGAATACTTACCTTGAACGCCTGACTCTCCTTTACTCGTACTTGAGTCCGATTTTGAATTCCAAGTTTAGGCCAACCATCAGGTTTCGTTTCTTCCTGTTTCGTCGTCCCTCTCTCACTTGATTTTAATGGGGTATCATCATCTACAGAGAAATGTCTCCAGTTTTTAGTATTCAATTATTATTAAACTGTGCATGTATGTATTCTGCTTCTACCACCCAATGGAATCGGTTCTGAAATCTCAACCAGGAACGATACGTCCTTCTCATAGCTGTTCTCTTCCATGATATGAATGGAGATTATTTTCCTGTCAATCAAAAAGTGTCTTTCAACCACAGTATCGAAATTTGGTTAATGGGTATTCGGTATGCTTACTCTGTCTCATTATTTTCAAATTTCAAATTGCCTTCTACATGCTGGTAATCCTTTCCCGACTTCGCCGTTCCTGCCACGGTGGTATACGGAACGAGGACTTTCCCACGGGCCCCACTTGCTCGAGTTATCTTGATGTCGAGAGTACCAATGGATTCCGCGGTTTCAATCTCTTTTTCCGCAACTTGAAATTCCCCTGCGTAGTCGTCGTCGAGAATTCGAACGATGGCCGTAGAGGGGTTAACAATTTCAACTACGCGCAGATGCGGCTGATGGCCTACTCCATTCATGTGACCATCCTGGGTAAATCTTGCGTTCGACAGGCGAATATAAAAATGCTCATCTTCCTCAAAGACATCATCGTCGAGGACTTGGATGTTAATTTCCTTTGTCGTTTCGCCCGGCCCAAACGTGAGCACGCCGTTTGTAGGAATGTAGTCATCCTTGGCAGAGGCAGTTCCATCTTCCGTCTTATAGTCCACCAACACAGTATCCTTCAAGTCTCCGCTGGCCCTCACGACCGTAACGTTAAACGTTCCCACATTCTCCATCACACTATAATGAGCAGGATGGAAGGAGATGCGCGTAAGATGCTCATCGCGGAACTTGTCTTCTTCTGTTGGTGCAACCACTGTGTACATGGCGTCATGGATAGCTCGATTGTGCAACTTTTTCCCTAAATCTTGGCCATGGATAAGTTTCCTGGTTGCCTGAATACGGTAAAATGCTCTGCTCTTTGGAGACTTATTAAAAAGTTCTTCCCTCGCTAGAGCTTCAAGTGCCCTGAGCTCAACACCTGGATGGCTTACGTGCAGCTCACGTAGAAGTTCCACATATTGCTTTCGATGTTTTTCAAATTCCTTAACTTCATCTGTTTCTTCGACGACTTCTGGATTGAGACCCTCCAGTTGCATCCCAAGCTCCGTATTGGCTTCGCCTTCGACAATGACGCCTCGTTTGTTTAAGCGATAACTTTTGGTTAGTTTGCTCACATCCAGGAGTCGTTTGTCGGCAACAAAGGCCGTTAGAACCGTTGCAAAGAAAAACAGTAGGGTGATCACACCTTCCCAAATTTCAACGACGCCGGGTGAAGTGACTTTGAGAATAATGAGGAGCCAAACGTAGGCAAAGAGGGACCAAGAGCAAGTGACGATGAATACTCGGAGATGTTTTATCTTTCGAACTTCGCCATTTGGAATTGCTACCATGCAAATGGCAATGATGATGAAGAAATTAAATGCGGCACTCCCAACTATCGTAGAGGGTCCGATTTCTCCAGCTTCGAAATCCTTTCCCACAATTTCAATTATAGAGAGAAGGATCTCTGGGGCCGATGAGCCCAGAGCCATCAGAGTCAAATTCGCCACCGTCTCTAAAACCGGATATTGGTTACTCCATTGCAAAGTTTATATTAGGAAACCGCTTACCATTCCATACGCGAACAATCACAGTCTGAGTTTCACCATTTGGCCGCCTAATTTTGATTTCCTTTTGCTTAGACGTGATCACTTCAATTGCCCCCATGAAGCGCTCTGATATGATGGAGACGCCAATAAACATGTAAATCATAGCGAGGAAATAGACGATCCCACGGCCGACAATTTCCAAAGTACCCAAGTCTTGCTGTGGCATCCAGACGGGTATAATG
>Ga0194135_10002041_pt1 | contig 12197 bp, 8 predicted proteins | sample LitLau_LLRF_2013_FD_134024 | JGI IMG/M metagenome (GOLD analysis project Ga0194135, IMG submission 134024) | Freshwater sediment microbial communities in response to fracking from North America - Little Laurel Run_MetaG_LLRF_2013 (version 2) | ecosystem: Environmental > Aquatic > Freshwater >... | reverse complement strand
TTCGTAGCCCAGCGTATCCGCAGCTACTGCAACTTGTTTCAGATAGTTGTAATCCACGGCGCGTGCACCTTCGCTGGTGCCGAGGTAGCGGCTGTCGCCGTGCGTGGGGAGAAACCAGAAAACTTTCATGGAAGGAGTCCTGTGAGGAATATTTTTGACTCACCGTGAGCCAGCGAGGCTGACGTCGGGGTGCCATACGGCCGTGTCGATCCGGATCGAATGAGGAATAAGCCCCGCCTGGGAATAGCTGTCGGCTAACACCTGCTGGGTGGTGATGACGTCAGGCGTCAGCGGTCCAACAGGCGATGGAGGGCGCCGGCCCAGAAACAGTGCTGCGACTTTTGGATCGAGTCCCGTGGCGGAAGCGATCAGTTTCGGCGCCTCGGCGGCGTGCTTTTGAACCTGGTCATCGGCCTCATTCAGTACTCTGAACAGGGCTTGGATCGCCTGCGGGTAACGATCCGCGAATTGGTGTGAGGAAAGGTAGAAGGTGTTGTTGTCGGACAGCCCCACGCCGGTGATGAGCACGCGAGCCGGGGTGCCAGTTTCCGCTGCCGCCCAGTAAGGATCCCAAATGGCCCAGGCATCGATGCTGTGACTCTCGAATGCGGCTCGCGCATCGGACGGAGCCAGGTAGACCGGGCGGATATCCTTGAACTGCAAGCCTGCTTTTTGTAGCGCACGCAGGACGAGATAGTGCGAGCTGGATCCTTTCTGGAAGGCGATTCGCTTGCCGCGAAGATCGGTGAGAGTCGCAATTCCGGAATCCGGCGGCACCAGGATTGCCGAGCTGCCTGGCTTAGGCGGCTCGACACCGACATAAATCACGTCGCTGCCGCCAGCCTGCGCAAAAACGGGCGGGGTATCGCCGGTCATGCCGAAGTCGAGACTACCGGCTCCCAGCGCTTCCAGTAGCTGGGGTCCTGCAGGGAATTCGATCCATTGAATATGAGCATCCTTGAAGTGCCGCTCGACCAGCTGAAGCTGTTTGGCTACCAGCAGATTGATCGAGCTTTTTTGGTAGCCAATCCGAATCGCGATTGGCGAGTCATTCGGGGGTACCGGACCGGCAAGCGCATGTACCGGTAACGCTGGCCAAGCGAGCCAAGCAATGCTGACTGCAACAAAGCTCAGCAGCGGCAACCTCAGCCGACCCACCTTAGCAGCGTTATAAAGCACGAGCTTTTTATTCCGAAAATGTTAGAGCCCGAGTATCGGTGAGCACGTAGTTACGGCGAACTATTTTTTTGGCATGACTCCATATCCGATTCGTTGGATAACCATAGATGTTCTGCGTATTTCCGCGCCATCGGGTGCTGATCTACGGTGCGTTCATCCGCGGAATATCTGCGCCTGAAATCTGGATCCCAATGACCGTGTTCAATCCAATGATGAAAGTTCTCCTGCTGACGCTGGCTGCGTTGCTGATCGCACGTTCGGGCTTGGGGATCGCCCAGGCCGCCGACGAAGGCTGGCCGAAGCAGTTCACGATCGGTTACCAAAAGTTTGGAACCTTGATCATCCTGAAATCCAAGGGTGACCTGGACAAACGCCTTGCTGCGCATGGCGTGACGGTGAAATGGGCCGAGTTTCCATCCGGCGTACAGATTATCGAGAGCATGAATGGCGGCAGTGTCGATTTTGGCGTCAGCGGAGAGACTCCTCCGGTATTTGCACAGGCCGCGGCGGGCTCGCAGTTCCGCTACGTCGCTTACGAACCCGCCGCGCCGACCGGCGAAGGCATTCTGGTGCCGAAGAACTCAACGCTCGCGGACTTGGCCGATCTCAAGGGCAAGCGTGTCGCTGTAGCAAAAGGTGCCAATGCGCATTACCTCCTGATTCAGGCTTTGAAAAAGGTAGGGCTGACGCCCAACGATGTGAAGATCGCCTACCTCAAGCCAGCCGATGCCTACGCCGCGTTTGCGCAGGGCGATATTGACGCATGGTCGATCTGGGATTACTACCTCGCCGCTGCACAGGCGCAGTCGGGTGCGCGTCTACTGACGTCCGGCCAGGGATTGATCGACAACCATGCCTTCTTCCTGGCTGCCGAGAATGTCGTCGACCATCACCCGGACGTCGTTGAGGCGGCGCTGGAGGAAGTGGCCAAGGCCGATCAGTGGGCGAAGGATCATCCGGATGACGCAGCAACCCTGTTGTCTCAGCAGGTCGGCGTGGAAGCCAGCATTCTCAAGACGGCCATCTTGCGAGCCGGTTTTGGACCGAAGCCGCTCAGCCCAGAGGTTATTGCGGCACAGCAACGAATGGCGGATACCTTGTACACATTGAAGATCCTTCCGTCGGCGATCAAAGTTCAAGGGGCCGTGGCTTCGCTTCCATCGTGGACGGATACTGCACAAGGCAAATTCGCCCCCGTGCAAGTTCTGCACCAGGAAACACTGGCCGAAAAGACGGGGAAGGGCTTGCGTCCCTGAGGGATTTTTTCGGGGAACCCTGCTTGCCGACCCCGAATCGGCGGGTCGCACCGCACTCCCATTACGAGTGCGATCCCGACAGTCGTCATTCCTAAGCGGGCTCTGACTCGCGATGCCGTGTTGCGCAGCGGCGGTCGCGGAGTCAGCCTGTCGCCAGGTGCCACATGACCGGCAAGCACCCCCTGATCTGATTCCTTCAAGCACGAACCGCCAGCGATCCAGATTGCTGAATTGCTCGATTCTGGTCTCCGCCTTCCGATCTTCAGCGCGGGCGCTTGGACCGTTAATGCAGTCAAAAGCCCAATCTCCTGGGCGATGAGATGGGTGAATGCTCGACCTCAGAACAATCCCGTTATCCGACCATCGTTATCGACACTGATACCTTCGGCAGCGGGACGCACGGGAAGGCCGGGCATAGTCATGATGTCTCCGCAGATGGCGACGATAAAGCCCGCTCCGGCGGACAGACGTACTTCACGGACGGGAAGCATATGGCCTTCCGGTGCGCCTTTAAGTTTGGCGTCGGTCGAGAACGAATACTGGGTCTTGGCAATGCAGACCGGGAAATGTCCGTAGCCCTGTGCATCCCAGGTTTCAAGCTGGGCGCGCACGGCATCATTGGCTTCCACGCCTGCGGCGCGATAAATACGCTTTGCGATCGTCTCGATCTTCTGAAACAGGGGCAGCGATGCGTCGTAGACGTATTGCATCTCGCTGCCATCGGCGCGGTCACAAAGATCGGCAACGGCCTGCGCCAGCGGTGCAGCACCGGCACCACCTTCAGACCAGTTGTTGGATTCGAAACATTGGACGCCGAGGTCAGCACAGCAGGCCTTGATCAAGGCCAGTTCTGCAGCCGTGTCGTTCGTGAAGCGGTTGATCGAGACCACGCAAGGCAGGCCGTAAACCGACCGGATGTTGTCGAGATGACGTCTGAGGTTCGACAGGCCTTCATTCAATGCAACGAGGTTCTCTGTACCAAGGTCGGCCTGGGCAATGCCGCCATGGAACTTCAGCGCTCTAACGGTCGCGACGATCACCACGGCTGATGGCCGCAGCCCGGACTGCCGGCACTTGATATCGACGAATTTTTCCGCGCCGAGATCGGCACCGAAACCGGCTTCCGTCACCACGTAGTCCGCGAGGCGCAAAGCCGTTCGTGTGGCGATGACCGAGTTGCAGCCATGCGCTATGTTGGCGAATGGACCGCCATGAATCACGGCGAGGTTGCCATCAAGCGTCTGGACCAGATTCGGCTTGATCGCATCACGTAGCAGGGCTGCCATCGCGCCATCGGCCTTGATATCTGCCGCTGTGACAGGGCGTCCGTCCAGGGTGAGCGCGACGACGATGCGGCCCAGCCTGGCCTTGAGGTCGGCAAGATCGTCAGCAAGGCAAAGAATGGCCATGACTTCCGAAGCCACCACGATCGTGTAGCTGTCTTTCCGGGGCACGCCGTTGGCCTTGCCACCAAGACCAATCTCTATTTCGCGAAGCGCGCGGTCATTCATGTCGACTACCCGGCACCAGCTGATGCGCGTGGTATCGATCCCCAGCGCGTTGCCGTGATGGATGTGGTTGTCGATCATCGCGGCCAGCAGGTTGTTGGCGAGCTGGATCGCATGGAAATCGCCCGTGAAATGCAGGTTGATGTCTTCCATCGGGACGACCTGCGATCGCCCGCCACCCGTGGCGCCGCCCTTTTTGCCAAAGCAGGGCCCCAGGGAAGGTTCGCGGACGCAGATCAGCGCGTTTTTGCCGATGTGATTCAGCGCATCGCCAAGACCGACGGTCGTGGTTGTCTTGCCTTCGCCGGGGGGCGTTGGGGTGATCGCGGTGACGAGGATGAGCTTGCCCATTGGCCTGGGCTTCAAGCTCTCGACATACGCGAGAGACAACTTGGCCTTGTAGTGACCAAATGGTTCAAGCGCTTCTTGGGGGATTCCAAGCCGCTGATGGGCGAGGGGAATGACGGGTTTCAGAATCGCGGCCTGCGCGATCTCGATGTCACTGAGCATGGGGTTGGGGGTCAGCCTGCAGGGGTTGATGCCAGGAAGCTTGGCGTTGGCGTCACTATACGGAGATCAGGTGTCCAAAGTCTTCGCTGACGATGCCATCGTGACGCGCCTTGCTGCACGTTGTCACCAGTGCCGGCGACAATGCCACTGTCTTAAGTAACATTGACATTGATTGATGTCGATATCCGCAGTACGCTCTTGCCTCGTTCAGCGCTGGAGATCGCATCATGGCAATGCATAGTGACTTGTCGGTGAGCGCGCTGCCTGAGTGCGAATGGGTCCGCTCCGGGACACTCAGGCTTGCCGTTTATCGCTGGCCAAAGCCTTGGCCGAAGGCTGATCGGCGCGAGCCAAGGGTTGTTCTAGTTCACGGCTATCCCGATTCTGCAGCCGTGTGGGTACCGGTGGCTGAGAAACTCGCGGCTGATCACGAAGTGATCGCCTTCGACGTTCGCGGTGCCGGTCAGTCGGACGTTCCGGATACCGTCAAAGGCTATGCGATCGAACATCTGATGACGGATCTTGGTGCCGTGCTGGACAGGGTCAGTCCAGATCGCCCCGTCCATCTCGTCGCACATGACTGGGGATCGATTGCCTGCTGGGAGGCCGCGACGACGATGCCGCTGCAGAATCGAATCGCCTCCTACACCAGCATGTCGGGTCCCAGTCTCGATCATGTGGGCTACTGGCTGCGCCGGCGCTGGGCGCAGAGGTCGCCTTCGGCTCTCGCAGAGCTTTGGCGGCAGCTTCGCGCATCCTGGTATGTGTTCTTTTTCCACATTCCGGTCCTGGCGCCGAAGGCGTGGACGCTCGGCTTCGATCGCCTATGGCCGGGCCTCGTCGCCAGACTGGACGGCACAGATCTTCCGGGGGACCCGCATCTCGTCAAGGATGGCAGTAACGGCTTATCCCTTTATCGCGCCAATGTCTTCCAGAGATTGGCACGGCCTCAACCACGTCTTGCATCGATGCCTGTCCAGCTTATCGTGCCGACGCTCGACCCGTTTGTGTCGCCGGCCTTGCTTGACGATATCCACGAATGGGCGCCCGCGCTGACACGGCGCGAGATCAAGGCCGGACATTGGGCACAGGTCAGTCATCCCGACGAACTGACAGACCATGTCAAGGCATTCATCAAAGGCGTCGAGCAACGCGGAGCCATTCAAGGGCGGCAGGCGACACGGCGATCGGCACGCGTTGACAAAGCCTAATTCTTGAGTCGATACCCGGTGTGGAAAATCCAGCCGATGACGGCAAGGCAAAGCAGCATGAACAGGCTGGTCATGCCGAGACTGACGACCACGCTGACATCGGACTTGCCGTAGAAACTCCAGCGAAAGCCGCTGATCAAGTAGACCACCGGATTGAACAGCGCGACCTTCTGCCAGAACGGCGGCAGCATGCTCAGCGAATAAAAGCTGCCGCCCAGGAAGGTCAGTGGCGTCATGATCATCAGGGGAACGATCTGCAGTTTCTCGAAGCCGTCAGCCCAGATGCCAATGATGAATCCGAACAGGCTGAACGTGATCGATGTCAGCACCAGGAAGCCGAGCATGCACAGCGGATGCATGATGTCGTAGCTGACAAACAGGCGCGCAGTCAGAAGAATCAGGATTCCGAGAATGATCGACTTGCTTGCCGATGCGCCGACATACCCCAGTACGATCTCGGAAGTTGATACCGGCGCGGACAGCAGTTCATAGATCGTTCCCGTGAATTTGGGCATATAGATTCCGAACGATGCATTTGAAATGCTCTCGCTGAGCAGCGACAGCATGACGAGACCGGGGATGATGAAGGCACCGTAGCCCACGCCGTCGATTGCACCCATGCGTGAACCGATGGCAGCGCCGAACACGATGAAGTACAGGGATGTGGAGAGCACCGGCGATGCAATGCTCTGCATCAGCGTGCGAAAAGTTCGCCCCATCTCGAAGCGATAAATGGCCAGAACCGCGTGGTGATTCATGCGCGACTCCGGACTAGATCCACGAAGATATCTTCGAGCGAACTTTCGCTGGATTGAAGATTCTTGAAGTCGATCCCGTGTTCATTGAGCCGCCGAAGCAACGCGGCAATGCCGGTTTGCTCGCTCTGCGCGTCGAAGCTGTAGATCAGGTCGTTACCATCTCCGGAAAGACTCAAACTCGCGGATGACAGCGACTCGGGAATGGCAGGCAGTGGTGTCTGAAGCTGGATTGTCAGCTGTCTCTTTCCGAGCTTCGCCATCAGACGAAGCTTGTCTTCGACAAGAATCAATTCACCACGACGAATCACGCCGATTCGATCTGCCATTTCCTCGGCTTCCTCGATGTAGTGCGTGGTCAGGATGATGGTCACGCCCCGGCTGCGCAGTCCACGAACCATCTGCCACATATCACGACGCAGTTCTACATCGACCCCTGCAGTGGGCTCGTCGAGGAAGAGAATCGACGGTTCGTGGGACAGCGCCTTGGCAATCATCACCCGGCGCTTCATGCCGCCCGAAAGTGTCAAGATTCTTGAATCTTTCTTGTCCCACAAGGAAAGATCGCGAAGAATTGTTTCGATGAGTGCCGAATTCGGAGGGCGACCGAACAAGCCGCGACTGAAGGTCACTGTGTTCCAGACGCTCTCGAAGGAGTCTGTACACAGTTCCTGCGGAACGAGACCAATCTTGGTCCGAGCAGCGCGATAGTCCTTGACGATGTCATGGCCGTCTGCAAGCACATGACCGGCGCTTGGATTGACGATGCCGCAGATGATGCTGATGAGCGTGGTTTTGCCAGCTCCATTCGGGCCAAGCAGCGCGAAGATTTCTCCGCGCTCTATATCGAGATCAATCTGTTTAAGTGCCTGAAAACCAGACGCATAGGTCTTGGTAAGACCTTGTATTGAAATAATGGACTGCACGAGAGCGCGTAGGAAGATCGGAAGTAATCACCCAGTCTATATCGCTCAGGATGTGTGCAGGGATCCCTCAATGAAATGAGGCGGAAGAATCCTGCAAAGAAGGAACGGACAGGCTGTCCGTTCCTCGAAGCATTCTTGGCTGATCAGGCACTGTGACCAAGTCGAGCAAGATCACCCATGATTTCTTTCAGCACAGCCGACACGGGACCCGGGAGATTGCGGGCGAGCTGTTCAAGCACCAGCAACTTGTCCTGCACACGTGTGATGGGAGCGAAGCGAACAGCGATATCGTTCAGCGCCACGTGAAGGTCATGCGCCGCATATGCAGGAACGAGCGCAACGCTGGTCGATTTCGTTGATGCTTTGGGCGCCGCGATGATTTCGCCTTCAATCGGTGCGGATGACGAAGCTGTTTTGATCAGAGAAATGGAGACACTCCGGCCATTCCGGGTGGCTGTGACCATTCCGTCTTTCTTGAGTGCTTTCATATTCAGGTACAACGAGGCGGCCGAGAATCCGCCCTTGGCAACCAGTTCGGCGCTGGTCATGGGACCGGCGGCGAGCAAGTTCAGAACACGTCCTCGTACCCCTGTCAGACGTGTACGAACCTTGCGGGTTGCTTTGCTGTTGATAAGCTTCGCTGCTTTCACTTTCTTCTTGGCGGTCGACTTCGAGACTTTCAATTCAATACTCCGTAAACGTAGAGGGATTCTGGTAATGACCTCTAACGCCAGAGCTGGGCGCCGTGTCATTTTCATCGGTAAATAAGCGACCGAACACAAATATTATAAAGCAAAACTAGACAAATCCACTTTCAATGGTTTCAGAAATGCGAATTGCAGCGGCGCAGGCGGCGCTCTGTTCGCAAAAAAAAGATGTCCAGAGGTGGAGTGAATACCGCGAATACGAATTCCAATAAAACACTGCTGGCTTTCGCTGTCAGCAAATTTGCCAAGCGATCGCGATGACCAACCTCATCGGTCTTACCGGGAAGGAGGTAAGGTCGACCGATGCCTGCACGCGTTCGAGACTTCAGGTTTCAAGTCGAGACAGCCGATATTTCGTCCAGTAAAGCTGGTTATGGGGCGGGGCATCGTTGATACTGTAAAATGTTAGTGGTGTCATTGGTTAAAACGATGCAGCCTGTCCCCAACAATTCAGAAAATCGGACTTCGGATGCCATGCGCGTAAGCAAGCTGTTGGTCGCCAATCGCGGCGAAATCTGCATCAGGGTCATGCGTGCCGCTGCCGAAATGGGTATCCGTACGGTCGCGATTTACGCTCACGAAGACCGCTTTGCACTGCATCGCTTCAAGGCTGACGAAAGCTATCTCGTCGGCCAGGGACAGAAGCCGATTGCTGCTTATCTGGATATCCCGGACATCATTCGCATTGCGAAGGCGGCTGGGGTTGATGCGATCCATCCTGGCTACGGGTTCCTGTCGGAAAATCCGAGTTTCGCTGAAGCCTGCACCGAAGCCGGAATCCTGTTCATCGGCCCCAAGCCGGAAGTACTTAGAACCCTGGGTGACAAGGTGTCCGCTCGTAAGGCGGCCCAGGCGGCAGAAGTGCCGGTGCTACCGGCCTCCGGCGCCATTCCGCGAGACATCGAAGAGGTCAAGAAGATCGCTGCTGGAATTGGCTATCCAGTCATGCTTAAGGCCAGTTGGGGTGGTGGCGGACGCGGTATGCGCGCGATCGAGTCGGAAGCCGAACTGGCCTCGGCTGTCGAGTCTGCACAGCGCGAATCACTGGCGGCGTTCGGCAACGACGAGGCCTATTTCGAGAAACTGGTACGCCGGGCGCGCCATATCGAAGTACAGATTCTCGGGGACCAGCACGGTAACGTCATTCATCTGTTCGAGCGTGATTGCTCGGTACAGCGCCGCAATCAGAAGGTCGTGGAGCGCGCGCCCGCGCCCTATCTGTCTGAGTCCCGCCGCAAGGAACTCTGCGATGCGGCAGTCAGGCTGTGCCGGCAAGTCAATTACACGCATGCCGGTACGGTCGAATTCCTGATGGATGCCGATACGGACGCTTTCTATTTTATCGAAGTAAATCCGCGTATCCAGGTCGAGCATACCGTGACCGAAGAGGTCACCGGGATCGATATCGTGAAAGCGCAGATCCGGGTCACCGAAGGCCTCATGATGGGCGGCGAAGACGGCAAGTTACCGCGCCAAGATCAGGTCAAGCTCGATGGCCACGCCTTGCAATGTCGTGTGACCACGGAAGATCCGGAAAACGGTTTCACACCGGATTACGGACGTATCCTCGCTTATCGCAGCCCGGCGGGTTTCGGCGTGCGCCTGGACGGTGGGACCTCGTATTCGGGCGCCGTCATAACCCCGTATTACGATTCGCTGCTGGTCAAGGTAACAGCGTGGGCGCCAACACCGTCTGAGGCCATTGCACGTATGGATCGCGCCTTGCGTGAATTCCGTATCCGCGGACTCTCGACCAATCTCCAGTTCCTTGAGAACGTGATACTTCACCCGCTGTTTCGCTCCGGCGAATGCACGACGCGATTTATCGACACCACGCCGGAATTATTCCGCTTTACGGCGCGGCGCGACCGGGCGACCAAGGTGCTTCGCTTCATTGGCGAAGTCGCCATCAACGGCAATCCGGAAATGAAAGGCCGCAGGGCGCCTGAAGGCGTACTCGCTTCGGCGATCAAGCCCAAAGTGGATCTGACCGCTCCTCCGCCACGCGGATTTCGAGATGAACTCAAGGCACGCGGTGCCTCCGGCTTCGCGCAGTGGATCAAGGATCAGCCGCGTGTGCTGATGACGGATACGACTATGCGTGATGCACATCAGTCATTGTTCGCCACGCGCATGCGTACTCGCGATATGCTTGAAATCGCCCCGCATTACGCGCGGCTGGCATCGGGGCTTTTATCGCTGGAATGCTGGGGCGGAGCCACATTCGATGTGGCCATGCGCTTTCTGAAGGAAGATCCCTGGCAGCGTCTTGCAGGCTTGCGCGAAGTCATTCCCAACATTCCGTTCCAGATGCTGCTGCGCTCGGCAAATGCGGTGGGTTATACGAACTACGCGGACAACGTGGTGAAGTACTTCGTACAGCAGGCGGCTGTTAATGGGATCGATATCTTTCGCGTTTTCGATTCGTTGAACTGGGTCGACAACATGCGTGTCGCGATGGATGCCGTGCTTGAATCCGGCGCTGTCTGCGAAGGCACGATCTGCTACAGCGGCGATCTGTTTGACCAAACTCGGCCAAAGTACAACCTGAAGTACTACGTCGACATGGCCAAACAGCTTGAGAAAGCCGGCGCACACGTGCTTGGCATCAAGGACATGGCCGGCGTGGCCAAGCCGCGGGCAATGCGCGAACTCGTTCGTGTGCTCAAATCCGAAGTCGGCCTGCCGATTCATTTTCATACACATGACACCAGCGGTATCGCAGCGGCGAGTGTTTTGGCGGCCATCGAGTCTGGCTGCGATGCCGTCGATGGTGCACTGGATTCGATGTCCGGGCTGACTTCGCAACCCAATCTAGGCTCGATTGCGGCCGCGCTGGCCGGAAGCGAGCGTGATCCGAAGCTGGATTTCGATGCGATGCAGTCGCTGTCCGATTACTGGGAAGGCGTGCGCCGTTTCTACGCGCCCTTCGAGGCGGATATCCGCTCTGGTGCCGCTGATGTCTATCGCCACGAGATGCCTGGCGGCCAGTACACCAACCTCCGCGAGCAGGGTCGTGCCCTCGGGCTGGAAGCGCGCTGGCCGGAGGTTTCGAAAGCCTATGCCGATGTCAATCGCCTTTTCGGCGATATCGTGAAGGTCACCCCGACCTCCAAAGTCGTCGGCGACATGGCGCTGTTCATGGTCGGCAACGGTCTGACACCGACCGATGTCGTGAATCCTGAAAAGGACATTGATTTCCCGGAATCCGTGGTTTCGCTGTTCAAGGGCGAGCTCGGCTTTCCGGCAGATGGCTGGCCGGCCGCGCTGCAAGCCAAGATCCTGAAGGGAAAGCCTGCGCTGACAGGTCGACCCGGCGAATCGCTTCCCGATGTCGATCTCGTTGCAGCGAAGGCTGAAGCCGAGAAGGCGATCGGGGAGAAGCTGAGTGATGCCGATCTCGCTTCCTATCTGATGTATCCGAAGGTCTATCGCGACTTCGCCGAGCATCGGAAGACCTATGGCGATGTCAGTACGATTCCGACGCCGGTCTTTTTCTATGGGCTGCGCGATCAGGAAGAGGTGAGTGTCGATATCGATACCGGCAAGACGCTGGTGATCCGCCTTCAGGGTCGGGCGGACCTTGAAGAAGAGGGCGTGACGAAGCTGTTCTTCGAGCTCAATGGCCAGCCACGCATGGTCCGTGTCCCGCGCGCGGGCGCGACTGCACAGGCGGAAGCCCTGAAGGCCGACGAAAGCAACGCTGATCACGTCGGCGCACCGATGCCGGGAATGGTGGTTCGCATCGCTGTGCAGAAAGGCCAGTCTGTGAGCAAGGGCGAGCCGCTGCTCGCGCTGGAAGCGATGAAGATGGAGACGGTACTGGCTGCGCCACGCGATGCCCGTATCAAGGAGATCAAGATCAAGCCCGGAGTGACGGTGAACACTCGTGACCTTTTGATTGAACTCGAATGAGGGTAATCAGCTCGCGATAAACTCCAGCGATGACCTACTCACGCATCGTTGGAACCGGCAGCTATCTGCCGTCGCGCATCGTCACCAATCGCGAACTCGAGATGAGCATCGAGACCAGCGATGACTGGATCGTGAGTCGCACGGGCATCGAGGCACGGCACGTTGCCGCTGATGACGATATGACCAGCGACCTGGCCGTGAAGGCTGCCGCTGCGGCCATGGTATCGGCG
>Ga0194135_10002040_pt1 | contig 12205 bp, 6 predicted proteins | sample LitLau_LLRF_2013_FD_134024 | JGI IMG/M metagenome (GOLD analysis project Ga0194135, IMG submission 134024) | Freshwater sediment microbial communities in response to fracking from North America - Little Laurel Run_MetaG_LLRF_2013 (version 2) | ecosystem: Environmental > Aquatic > Freshwater >... | reverse complement strand
TTGGAAATTTCGTATGCAAAACATGGAGTGACAATCATTACGATCATTCCAAGTCATTTGATTTGAAGGAGATTTTCGGCGAACGATGCGGAAATCGTGTGTCGTCTTTTTATATGATTTTTGATTGCTCGTTACAAGGCTCATTAGGCTATTATTGAGTTTTTTGGAATGGGTGCTCGTATTGCAAAAAACAATTGGGATAGATAATACTGGGAGCCGTTACAGGCAGCCTCTCGAGGGTTGTCTCGATGATTGAAATTTCTCATAAACATGACATAGAGAATCGACATAAATTGTCTCGTTGTCGATCAATATTTTGGCGATCGAGATAGAACCAATGGATCGCCATACACGTCAATTATTAGATCGATTGTTTAGCTATCTTGAAACAGCACTCTTATATAAGCTAAAATTAAATCATGTGTGATAAAAATTAATTTTCGAATCTTCTTCACAGAATAAAGAAATAATTGTATTGACTAGACTATTTGTGTCGCCAAAAATACGGGCAATGATAGTGGGATAACCTTAGTGACGTGTGAAAAAGTGCCTTGGCAGTGGATACCTTTTGGATAGCCCTGAATTGTGGACAAGAGGTGGGCGGGGAACCCCCGGATTGGGGGAGCAGTAGCGACGTGGCGGAGGCTCAGTTGCTGGGGCCCTTCGACCCCCCCACATTGCACAGCCCCTTTTTGGATGATGAAATCGATGGATGTCATCTGCAGATTAATGATGGCGAGGCCGTGGGGTAAGTTATTTAAGCCATGCCATATCGATTTTGGGTTGAGGTGAGAGCATGCACGGGGCGGAAGGTGTGCCGTATTGTGGTACATCTGATTATAGATAAAGGGGTTGGAGTTCTCTGTTATTTGCCCTGCTTTCTTGCGCGCCGTACCTTTCTTACGTAAAATACTCGTATTTATATGTAGAGTTCCCCACTGTAAGCAGAATATTTTTATGTGCTTTTCTAATATTGTACAGGTCTACTAAGGCCAGCTTTCCAATTTTAAATTATTGAAAATAGAGGTGATGGCACTAGCGGAAAAACAGTTTTCGCTTTTGTACGTAACCTAGTTCTTATCTGATTCTGTAAATAACTCATACCACTAGAGGAGTCCATTCCAACACTTGTGCTATTTTTTCCCCGTTGTATTGTTTATTGTTTGGTAAGCTGCACATGGAGCCACTGTGCAAACTTAAAGCAAAGTAAAGCACAGAACTAAGACACCATATGAATCCCTAATATTTGGTTTAACTTTTATTCAGTTTTGTGAGTTTTCTCTAGACAAAAATCATTTTACTCTAGTTTAGTAAGTACCAAGAATTGCCGCTTTTGGGGTGTGGAGATTATTCTTGTACAAAATATAGAAATGCCAAGGATTATCTGTAGCAGCGATTCAGTAAATTAGTACATGTATCGAGGAATGTTGGGTATAAAACACAGTTGGATTTGTCGAAGCGTAAAACACGGATTGCGTTGTAATACGATTGAAGTCTCGTAATCGCCACTTGTATTACCTGTCTGCCAACTATGTATTTAGTTTGCTTCGAGTCATTATAGTTGCTCCATCCATAAAGCGACTTGAATATGTCCCAACTTTTTTTCAAGCTCAGTTAGAACAGTTTCGTGACAACTGTTAGGGTGAATAGGTATACCTAGTTCAACCTTTCTGCTACCCGTATATATATATATTTTTTTTATTTTTGGGCGCCCTGCTGGATTTTTAGCTGATTTTTGGTCACCCCATTTTCTTGCACTTGAAATTAAAAAAAAAAAATACATGAGCTGTAATCCTGTAGTTTTTGGGATTCCGTACACCCCATTACATTTTATTTTTACTGTAATCTCGTCTTAATAGAGGTCCACACACGGTTCCGGATTTTTTGTACCTGTGTACCTTACCAGACAGAAATTTTTTACCCTGAAAAAATTTCCAGACAGGTTGTAATTATTCCCCGGTTTGTATTTTTGTGTGGTAATGGAGTAATGGACCCGCTCGGAAAAACTTTCGAAAAATTGGAGTAGGGTAAAGTCCTTCACTATGTGTCCACCAATATTTTAGTGACTCGACAAAACTTCTCGTAACGCTAGTTACACAAGACCCGTAAGACCTTTTTCGGGCCCCCGGTTGTCCCACAAGTTTTTTACCAGTTTTTGCTAGTTGACTACAGTAAAAAAATGATGCTTGTGGGACCACCAAGTGCCCGAGAAAACGTCGGACGACAAAATCCGTCGTGTCTGCAACTGCCGTCGTCTCTTTATGGTAAAAATAAAAGTAACCGGGGAAATTCGTCGGGTAGGTATTCACAACAAACCGATGTTGGCTCATTCGTTTTTCATATGCGTGTTTGTATTCTCTTTGTAATGAACATCAATAGATGAAACAAACAAGATTGAAATTCCTTTAATGTGTTCCCCACTTGTTAACAAGCTGAGATTCTCACGAAAATAAGATATCCAAACGGGACTGTTAGCATACATAATGGGTATTATTTGGACTTCTGAGAATCGTTTGCCTCCGTTCTGAGACCCCGGAGGCTCTATCCATATTGTATAATGTGTCGCTGGTATCTCGTATTGGATAAGACGTACGGCGCGCCGAAGTCCCGTTAGAGCCGCCCGACGCACGCCCGCCAGTCGATATACGGTCCTACCAAGTACCAACCTATGCCAAGTGACCGGAGCTATCGTTAGAATGGCCAGTTTTTTTACTAAAACCTATTGTGCCATTTCTTTTAAAATATGTACCTGCTTTATTAGATGTACAACAATTTTGTTATTAACTCATACCATTGGAGAAGTCCATTGCCAATGGTTCATGTGCCTACTATATGCTGTTACCTACTTCCCTATTCCATTTAGTAAAAAATCTGTTCGAATGTGTCGTACAGTAAAAGAGAATTTAGATCACTAGAAAAACGGTGGAAGCAGCAGCCGGGTCGTCAACTTCAAGTTAGACAAATTAAACTCCCTAATAAAAATCATATTTTATGGAGGGTATACTCTGGTTTATTATTCAACTTTATTTTCATTTCATTTTGCTGTTTAGTGGCTATCATTGGGGTTCTCGGAGGGTCTTGAAATTAACGTAAACACAATTGTATATTACTCTTCATTTGAAAAAAATATGAGGATTTTTTTTCTCTAAAAACACAACATTTGAGCGTATAAACATTAAGACTTAGGGCAAACACTACAATAGCCTTAATCACGGATTTAACGATGAATCGGTGCTTTTGTTTGGCTTAACATCGCTTAACATGGTTTAAAGACTATTGAATCCTTCGCCCTGAGCAGTTTACATTTAAATCTTTGTCTAAAAAGTCCTTGCCCTGGTCAGACCCATAAATCGTTCGACAATGAAGCTATAGCTCAAATTTATGTGTAAGCTGTTTTTCTGTGCGATATCTCAATACGCAGTAGTTTATGTTTTTAGTTGCAGAAAGTGGATAAAGTTACGACATTAGACGTCGTAACGTGTTTTCCAAACTTGAAAAAATATTTACATCCCACAGAAAAACTGTTATCCCGGTCATACCTATTTTTTATGCTGGATCTGTTTCTGTGAATAACTCATACCAGTGAAGAGTCCATTTATGAATCCTTACGAATATCCGAAAACCCTGGGGAGGCCATAACCTTACCATGGCTGTTCGAACTGTCACATATACTTAACGCTATCAAGGATTGGCATAACACAATAATCATAAATCTACAACAATAAATTTATAGGGGCGTCGATTCTGTTGGTCGTGATCAGAGTCGTAAAATCGAAAAAGCTTTTTGAGTTTTCGAGAGAATGAGTTACTCAATTTCCAGCTGCTTATAATTATTTAACTGGTGTAATTGAATTTTGTCGCTGACTCAAACTTTGGAACACGGCGAAAACGGGAATTATTGTTGTGACGTCTCGCCATAAATCAATAAATCAAACAATAAATGGTCGAACCCAATTTTAATTGCCAATGAATTGTACGAGCAGGCAAATGGCTGAGGGTTTCATTTCGCGTTCATGTTCTTTTTTGTGAATGATGAATGCTACTGCCATTGACAATATTCTCATTGGGATTGACATTCTGTTGAAGCCATCATTTTAATATCTAGCTGTACAACTCAAGTATAAATCCCTTATGGGTTTTCAGACAAGATCTAGCTAGCCGATAAGGAGTGGCCCAATGTATTGTGCCTTGTTGGGATCTAAAAATGCTTTCATGAATTGGTTACAGTGTAACTCGTTACAGACACGGCAGATTTTGTCGTACGACAGAAAATCGTACTTCGTTTTCCCAGGTACCGGGTACTGCCATGCACTTACTTTTTTGCCAGTTGCTAGTTGTGGAAACACGAGGCAACAGTAAAGAAAATGATGCTTGTGAGAGCACCAAGTGCCCGATAAAACGTCGTCGGATTTTTGTCGTATGACTTTCCCGAGTAGCCGGTGCTTCCACACGCATCGGTTGGTAACCGTCTTGACGTTCCATTTTCTGTCGCTCAACAAAAATTGTAGTATCCGAAATTATACTAAGTAACGAAACTTCTGACCTGGGAGTTGGGCTTCTCAGGAAAAACATGTGATGTGTTTCGTATTCTTCTGGCATTTGTGCGTTGAATACCCATGAAGGGATGTGAGAACGATAAAAGAAATGAGAAATGTATAGTGGAGACCAAATGCGAGTCTGGGCACGTTGTCCGTCTGTAGAAAGGATCTAATGAGGTGGACATGGGATGTCACACCCGCGCCGGATTAACTTTACCTCGACCTGAGACCCATCACAAACTTCTCACAGGTCAAGAAGACCACCTGTCCGAGGCACTAATGTATTCAAATATCTACACAGGATTCTTAATCGTTTTATAATTTTAAATTTGAAACGTCTACTACAACGGAACTGTGTTTTAGGCATTGGTTGTATGCAATGTAACTGAATCTTTTAAATAGCCTTTTTATTAGTGCTTTAGGCGTTGAAACTGCGCTCAATGCCTACTTCCAATGTTACAGATAAGGTCCTGCGCAAAGAAACGGTTTTCAATGTGCTATCCTAGTTTTTTATGCTGAATCTGATTCAGTAAATAACCCATACCAGGTAAAAGAGTCCATCAAAGAAGTCAAGGCCTGTTCGTTATTGCAATGTTTTAGGCCGATATTGATGTAAAAGCATACTTCCCACTTCATCCCGGAAAATTCATTTTTTTATCACTGATTTCTCTTGTCATGTCGTATCTAGTTGCTAGATTTTCTTTTACTTGGCTCTACTTCTATAGGTACAATAAATTGTTGGTTATTTCCTTCTTGACTTTCTTATATTCCATTTCTATACCTTATTGTACACATAAATTCTTTGGAGCACCTGTAACTTGACTATCTACTGCGCCGACATTTTTTTTGCTTGATTGTTGCATTGCATTGGTAATAAGCAATTGTCGGGATTGAAGTAGGCGCCATAGTAGTCACATCTGGCTCCGACAGCCTGTGATTAAACCAATTACCCAGGTACTCACTACTCAGCTAGCTGCTTCATCATCGGCCTCATGCTAGTTGTTGCTCAAATGCCTCTCGTTCTCGTACCGTTAGTTTATTTATTTTATTCCTACTCTTAGATTTTAATTTTTAATCCAAAAAAAATAGAAGAAATGTACATATTCCCTTTTTTAGGAACTTCCCTAAGGAAAAACATGTAGGGGTTTTGTTTAGCATCCCGCCCTGATATCAAACACTTACTACTACTCTGTAGTAGCCGTCTAGATTGTGATAAAAAAGAAGGCCGTACTGTAAAGTTGTCCGTAATGTATGAGTATTGTTTTGCCGGTACACTCTGTTTCAGCATGAGTGGAAGGATGTCCTCGCAATTGTAGGTGCGTAGGTAAGCTGATGGTGAGATATTATAATAATCGTGGGTGGTTTTTCGCTCTCCAGAAGTCAAGAGAGAAAGTCCTAGTTAAGCTGTCGTAGCGAAAAAAAATTGGAAGTTTTTATTTACCGAGTTAATGGGCCACCTGTTTGTGTTCATTTGCCCGAGTTTCTGACCGCTGCGCACTGCTAGTCTTTCAACTAACGGGATTAATTTTTGGTTTGGTCGAGAAAAGTTTTCTTGATTCTTAACTTGTGAGTTTTCCCTCATTTGGACCATTGTTTACCAAGGTCTCTCTGCTTTAGTAAAGGATTCGTTACAAATCGTCTCTGTCAGCCTTTGCGAAACCACAGCGAAACTAATGCTGTTGATAATACATTCAAGAAACTTAGATTTACATTAGATTAGCTACACTAGTTTCGATATTAATTTAATTTGCCATCGCCTCTTAGAGGTTGTTTTTGGACTTTTTTTGCTCAGTAGACAGCATGCAGTCCCTCTTTTTGTGGGTGTATTGGAGTGTTCATTTATAGGACATCCACATTATTAGATTCGTAATAAGCCCCTTTCCATCACCTATCACCTTACTGTGGGATATTTTTATTTTTCATTGGAATCAGACAATTTCCTTCTTGGTGCGATTTCCTGAGACGAGACGTGGGTTTTTATCGAGCGTGTAGTGAGACTGAGAGGAAGATAGGCAAGCCGTGATATCTCAGTTCGTCCCACGTAGCGTGACTTGCTGCTGTACAACGGCATGTGTGGATGCTCCACGTACTTGCCATCAAACGCATTTTTTACAACAATACAATATCATAGGCACATATCAGTCCGTTGATGCATACTCATAGTTGTCAGTGGGATCGAAGTTTTCTAAATTCAAAAAAATGGGGCCAAACATTGGTATTGCTTTTTATTTTTTACATATTTGTCCCGGTGGTTCTTCCGAGGCATTGGACGCATTTAATGCCTCTTTGTTCTCCCCAATTTTTTGGGGGGTCATGGGAAGCAAGTAGAAAATGTGACAGAAATCAGCAATTAAAAGAATATTTGGCTGGGCTGGGGTTCGAAGGGACATAGAAAAATACAGATATCGTTAGTTAGTTTTAGGTAAACAATACACTTTAACCAAGGTTTAACAATTTAAGCCAATAAAAAGGACCGATTAAAAATGTTAAAAACACACGTTAAAAAGTATTGTACCGTTCGCCCACAGTAGCAATAAAGCATAAAGCACTTTTTAAAAAATTCGTTTCTTCTGGTTGACCCTTCGATACCCGTATAGAGGGGTATTGAGGTAGTATATAGAAAAGCAATAGCAAGTCATGGAGGATTAACAGCTAGCCATGGCGATCGCAGTGTGTTTAACTGAGCAGCCATGAAATGGTGCAATTGTCCACGCCATTTTGGGTGTTGCGAATCTATTGAGCGGCTGTGGAATTCCTCAAACCCAGCTTCCCCCAATCATGGGCCCTATTCAACCAAATCAGAGCGAACGCGCTGACCACCCATACCTTTCTAAACCCGGACTTTTCCACTCCACACGAATATTTAACTCGTAATTAAAATAAGAGCCCGGGTAAATTTATCTGGACGTCCAAGTGTGAAGGGGGCTTTGTTTTGGCGGGTCTGTTCAGCTCGATAACTTGTATTCCTCTGTTGTGCGATCAGAACCGCCAAAATAATGCCCCTGGTCCCATAGGCCAGCAATAATAAGGGTGGCCGGTCTCCCCGAAATAAATTTTTTACCTATCTCTTTGGGCGGTTGATATCACTTAAGTAGAAAATGAGATTAGAAAAGGTAAACACTGTGCGTTACCAATTTCCGCAGTAAGATAAACGGCCAAAATATAGTCCCTGGGTCCTGTTTTGTCAGTATATTTCACTGCAAAAGGTTATGGGAACGAGCAGTGGTTACCTTTTAGAATCCCTCTTTGTACTTGTGTGAGATGAGCGGCCGAAATAGGGCCCCTGGTGTGGTTCCATTCTGAGCGTTTAACATTCAGTCTATTGGTAGATGTTTTCTAGGGCCAACAAGCATGTTTCTATGTTTGCCTACAGCTAATGTCCAGAAAATTAATGGAAAATTCATGTTTAACCTTGAAGAAAGTCAGTGACGTAAGATAGATTTGAGACATTGATACCCGTTTTAGTTAGGGCCCTGCATGGTCCGCTGCTCAAATCAACTAACCATCTCACACTTCACTAGTTCTCTATCTCCATGCTATATCTAAATACCCAATGCGTTTCATAATTTTAAATTCAATCAGCTTTTCTAGCATGACAATTCTAAGGGGCTTTTATTCTCGTATTCCATCTGTAAATGTAGGTATTATAATTTTTGTCTGTTTGGTTGGCTACGTACCTTTTATTTATATTTTAAGAAATATCTTTCACAATACCGAATTCGTGACCACAGTTTCGGTGCTTGACCATCCTACCAATTAAAATGTTACATAACGTAAAACGTATGTTTTCTACATATAATTTTTTCCCAAAAGTTAAACTTTTTTTACTATTACGAAAGTATAGTGTACGAGTAGTGACCCACCACGAAAAAGTCGAAACGTGTTTTTTATTCGAAAACGTTACTATTCCAGTGAAAAATTGAATAATTTTTGGCTGATTGTGCCTGAGCTGGATGATCCAACTTAAGACATGCATTGGGTGAAGATTATGGTAAAACGTATGGTAAATATAGGGAGTAGTTGCACATATAATCAGACATGGAACTTTGGCCTTCATTATCCTGATTTAATACCGTTGAGTTGGCATGGACGGATCTTTGTAGACGTTTGGCTAGGTCTAGGCCTGATGGACCCGATGAGATACGGAGCTATTATTTAGTGAATAGTAGCGGGTAGTTAACGAGGGTAACAAGAAGTAGTTGGCATCACGCAAGTACCAGTCCTGTTCAATTTAGGAGGAATAATGAAATTGTGCCATCATCCAGATGTCGGTAGTTACCGGATGATTATTCCGCTTTGTGCATTGCCTTCCGTTTTTTGTATGGTGGCATAGCGTGGCATTTATTAGATTACTGCAGAGATAGATAATTGGGGCAGGTCTGGTATTACAAAAATGATAAGTAATTGATCTTGCGAAATTGTTTTAAATAGAGGTTGCAGAGAGTATACTTGTAGATAATTTAAAAATTACTATAATCTATATTAGCAACACATGAAATTCTGTATCATTTACTATTTTAACAATGTTTTAACGGTATAGAGAAAGTCCTCCTTACACATTGCCATTTCAGGTGTAATATATGATCAAATATAGACAATAGCTATACGCACGAATCAGCATAGAGTACCGCGTAGTGATTTCGTGTAGATAAACCTTCTGATAATATTTAGATTATTGTTCGTGTAGCATTTTTGTTCAATTTTCGTCAAATGATTTTGTCCTAGTGACCTAAGAAAAATTTTAGTGTAAGGGCGATTCGACCAAAAACTGCAGTTAAAATTTTCATCTGAATTCATAGCAATCTGATTGATTAATCTAACTACTCGTAATAATAATGCTGTAGCAAGTGAGTCTAGCTTCCAGTGTGAGTTGGGCTTTTATAGCAGTTGGTGAATAGGCCGGGTTTGGAAAGTTTACGGCTTGTCACTCACGGTCAAGGTTCTCAAGCTCATGGGTGAGATAATTGCACCGCACCCGGCTTGGCTGCAGCTTATTTATGTTGTTTGTATGGCTCCATATGGTGCCGTTCTCTGTCTCAAAACGATACCCTGCCGCTGCTGGCGGAACTGTCCTGAAGTTTCTTATTATAAGAATGTAAACATACAAAACATAGACAGTAAACATTCTAAGCTGAGAAATTTCTGTTTTGCCTTTCAAAGCGGGTTCTCACTCATTGGTAATAGTTTGGCGTAGTTTCCGAAAATTCAGAGCTTCGCTTTTATAAAACTGGCCAACCATCTAGTTTCTTTATTGTCTATGATACAATATTCCGAGTGAATTGTTATTCTTGGGGGAATAATGACCTAATGGGAAGAGTTTAATAAAAGTCAATATGTGAGGAACAAAGTGGGTATTTCTTGTGAGGGCCTGGGTATCGGGGAACAACAAATCGGGGGTGCATTGGGGTATGAAATTGACAGATAACTGATGCTGCTTCATGCTTCTCTTGTTAAATTTTGTTTGATCTATCAAGGTGAAGGATCTCTCTTCCTCACAAGACTCATCACTCAAATCGTATGTTTCATTTTTCTTGTTAATGCTGCAAGTCGCGTGACGTCATCTTTTCCAACTTTCTGCAACTTCAAACATAAATTACGGCGAACGGACTTCTACTGTGTTATGAGTTATTTACAGAATCACATATCATCATGAAATCATATTCCGTATAAAAAAACTAGGATTGGGTAGTGGAAACCGTTCCTCTGTGCAGGGCCTCCATTTGCCGTAAGTTGATTTGAAAGTTGCAGAAATTTTGGCCTTGTCTCCCTCCGCCATCTTGCTCAATTTTCTGAAACCTTAAATACATTTTATATTTATGTATTATACACACGAGCAGATAAAAACATTTAATCGTCAATTTTAAAAAACAATTAAACTTTAACAAGTTTCCTTCTATGAATGTAAGTTTCGGATCCTATACAAAAACGTTATAAACTGTGTTATTCGTCTAGTTTAGTTGAACAAGAACCATAAATAGAATGATATACGTGGATGGAGGTTGTTTTGACGGCAAGTGAAGCACGAAAGATGCAGTAGTAAAGTTAGCTGGCGGATAAGGAAATGTCGGTAATAGGGAGTTATTTGGGGAATTGTCGTGAAAATGTGCGAATCCGTGAAAATTAGCGAATAATGTTTAAACGAGTCAACTGAGAGTGAAAGCAAGTAACTAGTTATGTTGTCTTCTCAGCGTTATGCAATAAACAATAATATGTAATATTCGTATCTCCCCAATTCAGCTTTTAGTAACTATAATTGGCAAATTATTATAGGCTGTAGTTTAATGTTTAATTGAAACCAGAAGCCATGCAGTGAAATAGTCGATGGTGGGTGATGTATCAATCGCATATGCTTGTAGGTTTTAGTGTTGCGAGGGAGAAACCTTGAGCCTTCAGGAGGGTTTTACAGAAATAAACAAGTTCCGGGGCTGTTGAAGTGGAAGAATGTAATATTTTCTGACCTTGACATAAAACCAGTGACAGGGTGTGGGTGGTTCACACAATTTTCCTAGGTTGGGGGTCATTAAAATTAAAAAGGTTTTCCCATATTTAGTAGTTTCTTATGGCTTATTGACCATCCCATCAGGACATCTCAACTCTTAATAATGGACACCGAACTACTTATCGAAATCAGTATGATAATATACGACAGTAAGAAAATGTTTTATCAGAGTGGAACCTTGTCAAGGGAAGACTGTAAAAATGTTTACCTGTAATTTGCAATTCAGTATTGTTAAATTCCCTTTAGTAGATAATAGCGGTACTCACGTAATTCGTGGAAATTGCAATCGAAAACGAAAAGCCAATATTAAATGAACGATTGTGGAACGTTCTACGTCTAAATATATTTAAAAAATCAAACATTTCAACTTGGAATAGTTCATTTACCATTAGCTCTTACTAAGCTTGGCAATTTTTCGATTTCGATTGAAATTTCCACGAATTAAGTGAGTACCGTTATTGTATGATAGCTGGAACGTGGGAATCCACTATTCTGAGTAAGAGGCTTCGAGTGTGAGCTAGAGACAGCAGCAGCAGCGGTCGATGGGTGGCGCCCTGCTGGCGTCCCTGCTGCTCAGCTGACATGGTGCCTTGTCCAAAAAACTGCATACCCCATCTTTATGGGGAACCCTTCCTTTGCATTTCACTGTTGTCAATAGACCGATTCATTTACCAGCAACCTTGTTTACCAATTCGGTCTTTGTTCTATAATTTAATCGATGCGATCTATTCTATTTCGTATTTCGTGACTGAAAAAGGTTTCCTTGTTGGTTAGGTTGGTTGATTTGCGTCGCTGATAGGATACGACCATTATTGTTCTCCAAAATGTAAGTTGTGGCTAATAAATATATTTTAAAACCGAAAGCCTCATATTTTAAGAAGATGTGGTAACAAGGTCTTCCAGGATACATACAATCGTTTTTGGTCACATCCTATCTACGAAAAGGGTAAATCAGAAGTACCCTTTTTGATTACCAAAATCCTCCATTCTCCAGAAGCGCAGGCAAAAGTGGCAACTCCTTTCTCGTAGATTGCAATGATTGTAGCAATGTCGCAAGTAGACAATGCGTCACACAGGAAGGAAGTATAGGTTGAAAACAAAGACACAAGCAAGACTGGTACGTGGTTTGGTTTTCGCGTAGTTGTCGCCAACTCAACATTGTTGTTGG
>Ga0194135_10002039_pt1 | contig 12205 bp, 10 predicted proteins | sample LitLau_LLRF_2013_FD_134024 | JGI IMG/M metagenome (GOLD analysis project Ga0194135, IMG submission 134024) | Freshwater sediment microbial communities in response to fracking from North America - Little Laurel Run_MetaG_LLRF_2013 (version 2) | ecosystem: Environmental > Aquatic > Freshwater >... | reverse complement strand
GGTTAGGCCACAACATCACAATACAAAAAATATTACAATTTATCGCAATATTACATTATCTAGACTAGCCCATTTTAAAATTAAGTTGAAGAATAAAAATTAAGATCCGACTAAACTTTAAGCTTATAGTTTGACTGGGAAGCTATAAGTGGAGTCCAATTACTCTTAATGAGGAATTGATTTTACTGGCAGAATCCAATTGGAATCGGTATGCTTCGAAACCTTAAAAGATTTTCTTTTTCGAACCATGTCTGTTATCATTCGTTTGGGGAAAGCATCCGTCATTCCCATCTTCTCCAATCCCTACATCCTTTATCCGAAACCCATTCACTGGAAGAGGGATGAAAGTTGATACTTAAAAAAACAAGATCCAATGGGAAGGAACCCGAAGTTATTCACTTGGTTCTTCTAACATCTCTTCTACATCTCATAATCATTTTTACGATAGAGGGAAAGAAACCGAATGCCATAATTTTCCACATTACCTGCTTCATACATACGCAAGCCTCCTAATTCCTCTCACACATTGATTTAAACGATCTACTCCAAGAAAACAATATTTATCCAAATAATTTAAATCAATGAACATACTTGAAATATATATGCAAATTTTATTTCCCAACAGCAAATGCTAACCCGCTAATGGCGCATTCACAATTATTATTGACATTGCTCGCCCTCCGTTGAAAACAGCTTCTGTTATATAGTAATATAATTTCTGTCGGAGTGAACCTCTCTTTTTCCAGAAAACAATGAAGGAGCTGAAAGGAAAACAACAATGAAAACGCAAATCCCCGGAGAAAGGACGAAAGGAGCAGAGGCAAAGTGCAGTTGAAGGAATGATGCTCGTTTGGTTGTTTGTTTGGTTGTGTGTGAGATGATCATTGATGAAAGTAGGAAATAATGGTTTCATTGAATGAAAGATAAAGGGAAACTCGCTCATCCAAATTAAGTCCATGTCAACTTATTTGTTACAATTTACAAAGTATCTCGTAATCCTCTTCCATTACATAAGTAACCTCATCCCAAAAGTACTCCAAACTCCTAAAACTAATACCACCATCCATGATACAATACCATCAGGATGAGCTTCAGCATCAGCATCCCCTAAAAATGAGCAACTGTTTTTCAAAAAAAAGGCACAAGGCTGTAGCACTCCAGGCAGGCACGTTCCTCTTCTTTCACTTTTTGTTATTATTCGTTCCTTTCAAATGAATCCGTAATGCCAAATTTGTAAGAACCGGATTAAGTTCTCATCCCATTGTTGTCAATCCTCCAAATCCTTGTCTGTCATCATATCCATTACCACCGCAGAATCTGATTATTTCTACCCTCATTCTCATCCATCAACATCATAAAGTATACTGCAAGCATAACGTGAAGCGTCTCACCTCTCAAATGATTCTCACAAGCTAATGCAATATGCTCAAAACATTATTCTCTTTAATAGAGGCCGGAGTTCAGGAAATTATCCCGTTCTTCTATCCGGGCAAAAACATTTGACATTATTCATTAATGAAAGGAACGAAGTATAATTCCTGTAAAAAGGTTTAGCTTTAATTAACCCCTAATTGTTACAGCGAGCCTGGCTTCATTTTGAAGGAATAATAATGTATTAAGGCATTCGATTCGATTTCTAAACTTATACCTAGCTTTTTGCTTATTAGTTCTTTATGTCTTACATAAAATTTCCAATGGATTTTCTATTCGAACATGAACATGGTTTTACTATCGTAAACAAGTCCATAGAAAATGAACCCTTTGAGGAGGAGAGAATTATACAAAACACGCACACAAAGTCACCGAAGTCTGAGATCAAAAGTTAATTCGAGACGCCATTGGACAACTGGGCTGTCAGTTTTGGACAGTAGGAAAGTGTTTGACTTCTCACCTGATGTCGCAATCAATCGGGCATGGAATAACTTGCTCCCTCTTCCCCTATGCTTAGAAATCCCAAGAAACGCTGTTTATTTTTTAAACAAACACACGCAAGCCAAGGCGGAGTCCTTACTTTTAATTAATTCAATCCGCCGAAATTCTCCAAGAAAGATCAGAAGAAACGATGTGAAACTGGACACTTGTTGTTCAGTCCGGTGAGCGAGATTTGATTTGGGACCCTAATGTGCGTGCCTGATGCCACCTTTTGTCGTTCGTATTGTTGGTGTGAAACGCTTCCCGTTTAAATCACTCTCAGTCAATAAGAATTAAGTGTTAGGAATCATAAGTTTAGTTATAACTAGATTTTCTGACTATTAATTTTTAATTTTTAATCATCCAGCCTTGATTACTCGAGGCATAGTTTTCTCTTTGTGTACAATCATTTATAACTTTTATGAAGTTGAAAAAAAAAGAACTTAATTTGAGAGAAAGGACTAGGAGGGAGAAAAGAATTGTGTTCTGCTTCTGCTATCCGATATCGTTTTTTTTTGTTTAATTCAGCACACGTAAAACTGATGTGGTTTGAAATCAAAAAGAAAATACCTAATTAGGCTTCTTTTCTTTGTACTTCTCCCTTCTTGACATTTCCAAATCTCCGCATAAGAATTGAGGATCCTCTTCTGACGCTTCTAATTAAAATCAAAAGAAAAAAATGGCCTCGCTGCTCACCACCGCAGTCGTCACGGTCCGAGGTGATTAATTAAAGGAATTGGGAGTGACTATTAATTACAAATTAATTAAGCTGTTTTCGGGGTGCTGCTCGTTATGTTCTAAAGCGATCCGTCAAATTACCACGTATGGCGTAATCCAGTGGACGCCAACCAATAACGCAGAGTCCTCCTTCCACACGTAGCTGAGCGAATCAGGAAAATCTAAAGCTGCTTCATGCCCACCCCCGAGCACAAACTTCCCGCAGCCTGAACCCGAAATTCGAAACCCCCTTTCTCTTTTCATAACTTTGGGGTTGGACTTACTAACATAATACAAAAGATGCATGTGGTGGTTCTAATTAGTACGCTCGACGCTTTCCAAGAGTTTACAAGTTCTTTGATAAAATTAAGGAAAAGAAAGTTGAAAGGCTTTAGATTTGATCACTTGGAAATCTGAAAACAGAAACTAAAGCTTTCACGGATTATGGATACCCACGAAATAGGAGGTAGTGGCCGAGATCATCAGTCACGGACACATACGAGAAAGACTGATTTCAGTATCGAATCACTGCTGAAAAAAGACCCTGAACCGAAGTTGACAGAAAATAACAAACTGTTTGTAGAACCTCGCGAGGAGGGAGATTTGCCGATGCCATTTTCGGAAAAGACACGGAGGGAATACGAATCTGATCAGAATTCTTCCTCATCTGCATCCCCAGAACCGATTCATCCTATAATGGTTGGAAACGATAACCACAGATTTCTTGGACTAACTGAAGAAGATTTGACTACATTTTCATGGCTGAGTTGCACTCGGTTCAAGCCGCCAAAGTTGCCACGTAAGTTTACCGCTTTCTCCACTTAACTGCTATTTCACCCTCCATGTGCGGCCTACATTCCTTTCTTGGTTCGTCTCCTCCGACAAATCATAGTATGCTTCCAGGTATTTTCGCATTCGTAGAGCCGAGAATCGGTGAAATTCTCGAATTCTCATTTAATTGATGTCCCTAATACCTCAGCATCGGTACGCATAATCTATCCCCCCCTGCCTTTTATAATTTCAATTTGCTGGTGCAACTTCGACAAGAAATTCTGGAATTATTCGCTCAAATTTTAGTGAATCGCGGCTAAAGAGGAATTCGATTCTCCTATTTAACTTATACAGTAAATACATAATTAAATGTGCATATCGTTTGGCATAAAAATCTTTTCTCCGATAAATCAATTTGGCAAACAGGATGCTTACGGGAAGCCTTTGGCTTTTTGAATGGCATAATTAACAAGGAGCTCTTGAATATTTTTCATGCAAAATAAAAATCAATTAATTAAATCTACAATCGGATGTGGAGAGCTGAAACGAAGTTAGGATGATACTTTGTTATCAGACGACAAATTAATTCTCGGTCACTTTCCCCGTCCCTCCAATCAATTAGTGTTGGGAAAGGATGGCCGGAAACTGTCGGTTTTTCGGTGAAACTGGTGCCGCTGGTTATACGGCATTTGTTCCTTTAAGAATGGGGTTTGGAGGAAAATGTAATATTATTACTAATAAGCACATTTAATGCTTAAATTTAATGCTTGCGTTAAGCGTTCCAAGGATTTTTATTATGAGTGCGGTTGAAAGTAAATGAATTAAAAAAAGGCTTTTGCGGCTTCCACAATATACTGAACCCTTAGTTTATATTGACAATTTTCCGGGAACACAAATTAACCAAAGCTGGATAGTTTTTAATATATCTTACAACCCTTCCATAATTTGTCCTCCATTTTCCTCGTTTACTTTATTCATTGGTTACATTGACCACAAAAGTATGCTACTTACACGGAATGAGAAGGAATAATTAAGGGAAGTGTAGAACCAATAATAATGTTAATTATTACTATGTACCATTTCAACTTAATTCATGACCAGTTATTAAATATATTAAATTCGCTAGCCCATCCTCCTCGCTTTTCTCTAATATTAAATTCTACAATATTCAGGACATGGGTCTACTTTCTTTCCAGGTTCCAGAAAACGGGTGGGATGTAAAAGGTATGGCCGAGGCCCCAGAATTCCATTTGCTCCTCATCAGATCGCTGTGCTAGAAAGCACTTTCTCAAAATCTCAATATTTGAGCAGCGACTGCATCCACAGTTTGGCGGATACGCTTCATTTGAGTGAAACCAGGGTAAGTTGGATTTTGCGCAGCCTTGGATTCGGATTTGGATTGGCTAATTAATTATTATTTTTTAAATATTTTTATGATTGTTTTTCCAGGTAAAGATTTGGTTCCAGAATCGTAGAGCACGATATCGCCGTGAAAAGGAAGCCGCATTGACCCAAACCACTGGAGACGACGGAGCCCACCACCATCACTCAATTAATCCTCTCTCGATACAACAGTATCAGCAGTCTGATGACATTGCAGTTAAACAACCACTGGACCTAGGCCGTGCGATGAACGAACTAACGTACGCTCAATTCATGAAGGCAAGGTCAACACCAGAGGATCTCAGCAATCTCAAAGAAAAGATGGCCGTAGTCCCAAATTTCCTTTCCCAACAACTCCAGCACTATCGACAAGTCCAGGAATATATTTTTCAACAGGAACGAATGCGCTGCAATAGCGAAGGCACTGCCCATTCTCAAGGTAATTACTCATCCCACGTAAAACCACTTTCTCCGGGATCTTCAATTCTCCAGTCTGTGCTCCAATCATCTTCAACTTCCGAATTGTTTCCAGGAGTTCCATTCCAGGCTAAAAGATTCTCCAATCCCGAATCGCCTGAATCTCAACATACTCCAGCAGCAGCGACCATGAGTGACAGCAGTAGTAGCAGTACAAGCCACCGCTTCATGCAATTACACCCGACCTACCCCCCACAGTTGTATCAAACCTTGGCGTTGCAATTTAGATAAATTGAGAAATTGTCTTACTCCTGTCTATTTGTCAAGCAGGCTTAATTTTTATTAAAAAGAAGATTATAAATGCATTTTTAATAAATGAGTAAAAGACTCCAGTAAAAATCCAATGTTATTCGTTATGACTATGAACCTTCCGGTGCAAAAGCAATTCGCAAAAATATTCAGGGTTCATTATCCCATTGACAAATTTAGTTTCTAACAAAATCAATACTAAAATCTCAGAACATTGGATGTGAACTGAATCAAATATTTGATTTCAACGATAACACATACTTCATTGGGGTTCAAACGCTCATTCATTCAAATACCCTGTGCTCGCTTCCTGACGCCTTCACCACTACATTCTTCCAAACTGACCCAGTGGCATCTCCTTTCATATTACGTAATTATAAAAGGTTTCCTTGACTTTATTCGAATCTTCTTATTGAGCAATCGAATCCAGGATCTGCTAATGTCAAACCATTAAACCTTTTAGCTTCTTTTACGACGACACGACAACTCTACTCTCCAGCATCACTTTTTTTTGTCAGCTTATGTTTCTTTATTATCTTCTTTCTGAAGGACCAGCAGCTGTGAGCTGTTCAATCTTTCAACGTGGGAAGTGGGAACTCGTGTGAATTTTAACAACCTAACCTCCTAAAGTGGAATGGCACTTGCATTGCGAATTCGAGTCTACTGCCACTACTACCTTTATTCCAATTTGGCAGTCGTTGATTCCATAAGCCTCGATTCGATACCGCCGCGATTCTCCCGGTTATTTAGGCTCACTTTTGATTTTCTGGACGCTTTCGCTGTCGATCATCACTCCTCAACGCTCAGCGGTTTGGAGGATGCGAGTATTGCAAATTAGTCTACAGCGACGGCTACGACAACTTGGGCGTTGTTTTTATCACAGCGAGAAAGGAGTCTATGGACACAAGCCGAATTTGCCACCATCTTCACCAATATCAACAGGTTGCACTCTAAGTTTAACATGCCTATTATAATGTTTTATTTTTCTGCCAATTCTTATTAATCCTGTTTTTGCCATTCCATAGGGAATGCTGACATCGATAGAAACAGGAGTCTAAATGCTCAATTTTGTCGTCTCGTGGAGGCATATCGGAAGCATGGGCACCGACTGGCGAAAGTAAATCCACTCGGATTGGGATCCTCGGGGTAAAAAACCCATGATCGTTGTGTAATGTTTGCGTATTTGACTGACTCAAGATGAATTAACAGGTATGCAGAAGTTCAAGGACATCCAGAACTTAGCATCGAGCGTTACTACCTAGACCCAACCGCAAGGGTAAATCTAGAGGGAATCTTGCACGGCAATGAACTATCACAGTCAACATCCATCCAAGATGGGATTGATTATCTCAAAAGCGTCTATACAGCAAATACAGGATACGAATTTGCGTATATCGAGGTTTTTTTTAACTTATTAAAATCACGACTTTTATAGAAGCATGAATTATTTCAAATTCCTTCTTATATAGGATGAAGTGGAGCGGGAGTGGTTTGCGAAACGAATTGAAGAACTATCTGCGGAAGTTGTACCAGATGATTATAAGGTTCAAATTGCACTGGAAATGGCGAGATCTCAAAATTTCGATCATTTCTTGGCAACGAAATTCGCCACGGTGAAAAGATACGGGGGTGAAGGATGCGAGTCCCTTATGGCCTTCTTCATGGAACTTCTGAACACGTGTTGTAAAGAAACCTACAAGTTATAAAAATTGAAACATAACCCAACCCTTTACAAACTACATCTGGATTTTTATTTTAGCAACCAGTGACATCGATCACGTAATTCTTGGAATGGCACACCGTGGAAGACTAAATACGCTCACCGGTCCTCTCAAATTCCCACCTGTACGAATGTTTCAGAAAATGAAGGGAATCTCGGAGTTTCCTCCAGATGCAAGGACAACGGGGGACGTTCTTTCCCATCTGAGTAAATCTATCATATACATGCGTCAATTCGCTTCCGTTCGCATAACATTCTGATGGATTATTTAAAAATGATTTAATTCTCTAGGTATCTCAACGGATCTGGATATCAATGGGAAGAAAATTCATTTCAATATGCTCCCTAACCCATCCCATCTTGAGGTATTTTTGTTTGTCAAAGCTTATAACGGACACTCTTTAATTTCCTAAAAACCACTTCTTCTATTTAGGCAGTAAATCCGATGGCAGCTGGAAAAGTCAGAGCAAAAATGAAGTCACTGCAAAACTACGACTACAATTACTCTAGCGAAGATTCGCCTCGTGTTCTATGTCTACAGGTGACGTGTCTTAATCCATCCAAATCCATGCTGTACCGTTGAAATTATTTAACCTCACGCTGGAAAACAGATCCACGGTGACGCAGCGGTCAGCGGTCAAGGAATTAATCAGGAAACTTTAGGATTCGCCTACATCCCTCATTTTCGGACTGGTGGTTCAATCCATTTAATTACTAATAATCAACTTGGTTTTACAACTCCAGAGGAAAGGGGAAGATCATCTAACTATAGCTCAGACATTGCCAAAATGATTCAAGCTCCTGTGATCCATGTCAACGGTGATTACCCTGAGGTTAGGTAACTTTTTTTTTAACCCCTTGTATCGGCATCCTTGTCTCCCTCATTAATGTCGAACGTCGTTTTTGAATCCTTTAGGAAGTCGTAAAAGCTACAAAGCTGGCTCTGGAATATCGACAAAAATTTCACCGCGACGTGTTCATTGACTTGATTTGCTTTCGAAGATGGGGCCATAATGAGCTGGACGACCCAACATTCACGAATCCTGTCATCTATAGTGTTATCAATACGAGAAAGTAAGTTAATTTGAGTTAACGAACGTAGCTGGACATGTTCGCTTAATTATTATCTCATATCACCAGATCGATTCCAGATATCTATTGTGAAAGTCTAATTGAAAAGGGAATTTTGGACCCTCAAATGCTCAAATCTTCGCTGGAAGAACACAGTAAGACTTTGACTGAAAACCTGAACAACGTTGAGAGTTATACTCCACCGAAGACTTACCTCACGTCACAATGGGCCAAAATGAAACAATCAGAGGAAGCAATTACTACCTGGGATACCGGTGTGGACATTCCGCTATTGCAATATATTGGCATGAAATCTGTCGAATTTCCGGAAAACTTTGTAAGCCTTTTTTTTACTACCTTTATCTGGTTTTTTGGGGGGATTCGGAGTGAAAAAATGTGTGTTTTCTTTTTTTTTTAAATTCAGAACGTTCATCCTCATTTGCTCAAGACTTACATCAAATCTAGAAAGTCGAAGGCTACAAACGGAGAAAATATTGAGTGAGTAAACAAATTATCGAATTAAAATAAAACTAAACTGGACTTCAGAACTGAAGAGCGAAATTTTTAGCTGGGCAACCGCAGAGGCAATGGCTTTCGGATCTCTTCTCTACCAAGGTAATTTCAATTTCTAATCTATTTTAATTGAATTTTCGTTTGAAATTGTCAACAATTGCAGGGTTTGGGGTTCGACTTAGCGGAGAAGATGTTGGGCGGTAAGCATGCGTTTTCTTTTTCGAATTGTTTAAAACTAATAAATCTCTTTTTCAGGGGGACATTTTCCCACCGACATGTCATGCTCGTTGATCAAGAAAATGGATCCATTGTGGTTCCTCTAAATGCAATGCTCGAAAATCAACCAGAGAAGATAGAGGTAAAGGACGGCTGATTTTTACAATAAATCTATTAGAGCATTTGAAATTGTATCAATTGAAAGGATTTCTTGTATAGGTGGCAAATACGACATTATCAGAGGAGGCAGTTTTGGGATTTGAGTATGGATTCAGTATTGAGAATCCAAACAACTTGGTCGTATGGGAAGCACAATTTGGTGATGTAAGGAGCCATTTTCCAGGATCAAATTACAAACTGATCACAACTTTTTCTTTTGAAAATAGTTCTTCAACGGAGCGCAAATTATCATTGACACGATGTTAACTTCTGGAGAGAGTAAGTCATGTCGTCTTCATGATTCTTGATGCTCTAGACTCAAAGAGATGCGAAAGAACTGAATTTGAGTCTTTATGGATTTCAGCGAAATGGATGCTACAAAGTGGGTTGGTGATGCTTCTGCCTCATGGAATGGATGGTGCTGGGCCTGAACATTCTTCCTGTCGGATCGAGAGATTTTTGCAACAGACCGATTCAAATGAAGATGGCAGAACCGATGGTGATTATAACAATATCCAAGTTGTGAATCCCACCACGCCTGCTCAATACTTTCACCTACTTCGACGCCAGGTAACAAGCACACTTCCCTCAAAACGAAATATATTATTATTATGGAATTGTAATACAATCCCTAAGTACGCCCTCCTCTCCACGTCACTTTCAGATGATCCGGGACTTCAGAAAGCCTTTGGTAGTCGTCGCACCGAAAGTATTGTTGAGGTTACCAGCCGCATCGTCCACTCTAAGCGAAATGGGACCAAACACACACTTTCAGCCAGTCCTTGGTAAGCCAAAATAACTAGAAAGGGACAACAGGAACAAGAGAGAACTCCGAAGTTACCATCTCATAATAATATTTTAGGTGACAACGGAGTAAAGCCAGTTGACGTTAAGAAGTTACTCTTCGTATCTGGAAAGCATTACTATACGCTCAAGGCTAAACGAGAGGAGCTTAATAGAACGGACATTGGTATCATTCGGATAGAGTCACTGTGTCCCTTTCCGGCCCTAGAAATTCAGCACGAGCTGTCCAAATATAAAAATGTTCAATGTAAGCAACCAGAATTCATTCATGGTTAAATGGATTGGAACTAAAAGTATTTTTTCGGCTTGAAGCAATTGTATGGAGTCAGGAGGAACATCAGAATATGGGGGCTTGGTCATTCATAAAACCACGGTTTGAAAATCTTCTCGGGAAAAAGGTAACAGTTTATGCGTATTCCAATGCGTGGCGAAGTACCTAACGTTCATGCATACAACAGATTACATACGTTGGGCGAATACCACTGGCAGCTCCTGCAGTTGGGATCGGGCAACGACATCGCCAAGAAGCTGAGAAGATCGTAGCAGATAGTTTCCGGTGAGAGAAGTCGCGGTAGTCTGTATTAAATTTACTGTACAACGCAGCTTTCCTCCGAAATTGGAATAAATTAAAACGAAATGTGACACTTTCGGCGTCCTTACTTATTTATTCTAAAACTTCCGATCGGTATTAGCATTGATTGATTTATAGGATTCATCTTGACTCATCGCGGTCCATCCTTCCTCTAATTTTCACTTAAATTTATATTTATCCTTATCGAATAATTTATCCTTCCTGCATGGGGTATCAGTTTAATTTATTTTAAGCATCAATCGTTATCCGTATCCCACGTCTCCAGAAAAATAGGAGGGAGAGGGGAGCTTTAACTTTATAAAATGTAAAAAGGCACAGGCGCCGGCATATAATTTCCTTTCTTTGCTGGCTGGGTTTTTGCAATGTTAAAAACAAAAAGCACCTCTTTTATTACTCTTACTCACATCTGTAGGTGATTGATAATTGTAATTTGTAATGTAAATGTGACTTGGCTCTTATCATGATTTAATTCCTTAAATGAAGAAAGTGTTTTCCTCTAGAAATGAATTTTGTTTTCCTTGGATTTATCCCTAATTGTACTTATATTGACATTAATTCACGTATAGCCTCGGTCAGGATTTGAGAAGATATGTTCCGTTGATGTCGTAGAAGCTGAGTTCTCTCATACGTGTGCCTTAAACTAATGAGTAAGGAAAATAAAAGCCTTGGTGATGCTCGGCAGTACGGCATTTCCGTAGATTAATTTTTGAACGGGTACAGGTCGTCCTTTCTGTTTCTGTCTCCGCGATGGAAATTGGAAGTGAAGCGATCTGCCCATTTTAATTAAATCTCTTCTAAACCGCCGATGGTTTATGTTGGATCAATATACTCGTTCAACTGAAGCAATTTAGAAAGATGGCTATGTGAATTTAAATATAATAAAGTCATTGAAAATTTGATCAATTCTGTGTAATCCCAATTGAATATCCTCTATTAAAATATTGAACTGGAGAATTCTCTTATCATTAGTTGGTATCAGTTAATTACGAGTTTTGAGTCATCCAATATTCTAATCTTGACGAATATTCCCACTTGTGAAAAACTTTATCCTGGACAATTCATTTTTTTAATGCTTGAAGCCTGCATTACGATCATAATCTCCGAACTGGTGTCATACCCTCCAGCAGAAAATAATGAGAATTTGTATTAAAGCTAAACCTAATCTCCTGGAGCTTTTTATTTGTTCATAGGACTTTTCCCAACAATGATCGGATTCAAGTGTCTCCTTCTCATCTGTACATTTGTCGGGGTAGTGCCCAAAATCTTAGAGTCTCCAATTATCTCTGATTTTGGAGACTGGGGTCCTTGGGAGCATTGCGTCCCAGGAGAGTACGCAGTGGGATTTCAATTGAAGACGGAGCCGTGGCTGGGTCCATTAGCTGATGATACTTCACTCAATGGAATTCGGCTGCTATGTGGGAAGCCTGGGGACCAAGCCAGTAATTGTTGATTTAGCACTATACCAAATTAAATTGATGGTCAGCGTATAGTGTTGTAATATTTAAATTATTAAACTTTGCAGGATTCCATGCCATAAGGGCCAAAATAATAAGGGCCAAACAATAAGGGCCAAATAATAAGGGCCAAAATAATAAGGGCCAAAAATTTTAAGAGCCAAAAAT
>Ga0194135_10002038_pt1 | contig 12209 bp, 6 predicted proteins | sample LitLau_LLRF_2013_FD_134024 | JGI IMG/M metagenome (GOLD analysis project Ga0194135, IMG submission 134024) | Freshwater sediment microbial communities in response to fracking from North America - Little Laurel Run_MetaG_LLRF_2013 (version 2) | ecosystem: Environmental > Aquatic > Freshwater >... | reverse complement strand
TGATGATGATGATGATGATGAATTCAAGTTGATTTGTTCACCGAGAAACTTCGTTCATTTTGATGTAACGATGAAGCCAAAAGTTCTCTTTTGTGAGTTCTCATGTGTACTCCTGCACTTTAGGAGAGTAAACTGATGTTGGTGGTGGTGGTGGCGTTTTTAGTTTTTAGAAGTTCTATTCAAGTTGCTACTGCTACTTCGTCTGTGTATAATCTTCTTGTGAGACTTCAGAGATTGAGTGGAGTTTATAAAGATCGTCTTTCTGAAATTTTTCAAGTTTTACTCGTTATTTAAGAACGTCTCGCTCGTTAACTAGGCTTGATTATAACTCACACACATTCACTTTTAAACAAGAGAGAGGGTTTTGTAACGTATAATGTAACTCTGAACTACTTTGAAGTGTATGTATGCAATGTAACTTTACAGGGAACTGCCTATTATTAGCCGTGGGTGCCGGTGTGTGTATATATATAAATTGAATCTATTTTTTATCTATGTGATCATTGAATTATTTATGGAATAGTTTTGCAATAAATCAGCAGAGAGGCAACAACACATGAATGATGACACGGTACAGAGTGAATGATGATTTTTTGCCTTGTATTGACTGACATGAAGTCACCTGGACGTTTTTTAACTTTAAATACTATAGTCATATATACATATATATATCGGCATCTGTAGGTATGTATAAATGACGCTCGGCTATCTTATCCAATAAAGTGTTTACCGAAATAAAGTGAGAGATATCTCTCGTGATGCATAATTACTGAATGAGAGAGGTGAGTGAAGGAATGCCTCCTCTCAACTCATCTGTCCTATATATATAAATATACATGCAATCGAGAGTAATTTACCTCCTCCAAGCAAATCTAATCACTATATGAAAGAGTCACCACACACCGAGACCACCTTTGCTAACGATTTTAAATATATATAGTTATAAGAACAAGTATTATATAGAGAGCAAAGTCATATTGCATAAGAGAGAGAGAGCATGTCACCCGGGTTATAACTAACTGCTTGCACTAAAGTTGCACTTGACTTGGAAGTTGGAACTTAGCCATTATCATCAACATAGCCGGTATATATATTATCTAATAGTTAAACGTGGACTTGTGGAAATCATCTAATAAACATTCTGTAAACTGTCTCTCTCTGTTTTAACTCTTTTCACTCTCTGAACTAAACGCGAACTCTCTCTCTTTCTGTGAACTAAACCCACACTGACTCGTCCTCTTTGACACTATGAAGCTTTTGTGAATCTTTTAAGTCGTGCATTCATTCACGATTAAATTTATCTCACACCTTCACAGTTTAGAGAGAGAGGGAACTATACACATCCATAGGATGAAACCTATTAATTAACACCAGGAGACATTTGAGACTTGACTGTAAACAGGATTTGACATTGCTCACGTTCGTAAGGGGATTATATAATAGTTTAGACGTGTCTTAAACTGTCTCTCTGTCAAACTAAACACTAGTATATATTTTTATGTTAAAGTATATTCCGTATATTTATATTTTTTATGCTAGGGCTTGTATTTGTACCCACCTGTTGGTGGTGGGAGCTTGATTTGGTGTGGGAGCAAACAGGTAGAGCTCATTTGTGTTATCAGTCTTTATTGCACGTTGTTTAAACACCGATATGACTTTATTGCCCATTGTGACTTTGTATGAGCTAACGAAAAAGTAGATTCTGGTTAAGTACAAACACAATAATAATATAATATTGCCTTGTTCAATTCAATGAAGAGAGAGTTCTCCTCGTATCAAAAGTCTACACGCCTCTAGGGATAGAAATATATTTATTATTATTTCGATTGACTCTCATTCATTCGTACTAAAGTATTGCGTCAATACCAAATACATAGGTACATCTCTATTGTAGTTTTACATTTATGAAAGTAACATGCAACTATACATATAAGCTACAAGCATGTGTTTGTGTATTAATGTCAAATATTATTTAGTTCCGCCTTGTGTCAGATATTTATTCTTTGTGCATTTTGCTTTCTTGTAAAAAGTACTTTCCATCAAAGTAAATCATTTCATATCGCTAATGCAGAAAGTTGTATTATTGTAAACCTTTTACCTGTTCAAATAAGTTTGAGACTCCTCGCCGTGGCTTAAGAAACGATGGTGTACCATATGACATTAATTGAAATCGCTTTATTAATGGTAATGAAAGAACTCAGTCAGAATTAACGTATTGACTTATGATTAATAAACGTGTACAAGCTATCAAATGAAATTAATGATATGCATCAATGACTTTAGTATTATTTAGATACGAACTATTATCTCATCCCCCTTTATCTATTTTATTTGAGTCCATGCATTCGCACTCTTTGTTTGTATATGTAATATGCTTCATGAATAGAAAAGGATTATGATTACGCGTGATTATCTTTTTTCAATTTCTAAAAATACTCTTGAGTAACTTATTATTACACAGCAGAGGTAATCGTAGATCGTACATAATATAGACGTGTGTATTTATAATGTGCGCATATCATCCAGCAAATATCCATCAAATGTCAAACTTGTGTTAAAGTTGAAACGTGACACACACAGTCACTCAGATACTCAGATCCAATTAACTTTTCTTTCCATTGTCTGTCTTGTCAGAGGAAGGAGGAAATTTCATGCAGTTTGCACACACACACACACACACAACTTTAAAGATAAAAGACTACATAAGATCTACAGATCTGTATAAAAGTAAATTTATACGCTCTCTGTGTACTGGAAAAAATTCACAGTCACTTTTTTGATCTTTCACTCAAGCCTGCTGTCTTGAATGAAGAATAAAATTACACAGAGAATGCTTGACACATTTTGTATTTTGTACCCGTAAATCTGAAACTACTGAGAAAATTTCATAAAGTTTAACTCAATTCGAGAGACTTCAGGTTATACGTTATTATTTATTAATGCTATACATATAGAGAGCTCGTTGTAATCTTACCTTTAAGGAGAAGAAAGTTCAAAGTACAACTGTTGTATCGATATTTTGAAGAAATTGAAGAACCTTTTTTATACAGAATCGAATGAAGAGAATCTGCTCAGGGAACTTTGTTGTATTGAGTTGGGAAGTCTCAATAATAATAATAAGAATAATTGCACAAGATGGAAATATCAGAAGAGGAGAGAGAGAGAAGAAGGATAGAAGACTGGAAGTGAACTCGCGTCCATCCAACATGATACTAGTACACATTACAACACACTCCTCTGACTGTAATCTATTACAATTCTTCACCAACAACTCATCACACAGAGAGAGAGTGCATTATCTTTGCTTTGCCTGTTGAAGATGAACGAGGAACCGTGGAAGATGGTGATCATCGTCGTTGTCTTATAGTCTTCTTCATTTACTCATGAGTGTGTACGTTATAAACTTGGTTGCTGTGTGTGGCGAACTTGGCTAACCTAAATTGCTCATCTTCTAATCCAAAAAGAACTTCATCCAGCAGGTTTTGTAAAAGCAGAAGAACTCTCTCTCTCTCTCTTGGTGTCTCCTGAGTAAACACGTCAACTTCTGTCTTACGTTCAACTTTGCTCTACATTCTACTTTTTGTGCATCTTTATCTTCGTCATCATCCTCATCATTGTCTCTGTTGAGTTGTTATGCAAGGCTTATTATTCCTTATAGCACAAGCTGCTAAGATAGATTTTTTTCTTTGATTCCCTCATCTCCAAATTAGAAAATGAAAAGGTATATATAGCGTGTGTATATTTATATATACGTGCGGCTTGGTTGCATAATTCATATAATTCACTTGTCAAGGATCAAGCGTTGCATGAGAGATGCTATACAATACACAAAGTCTGAGAATTGCATTTCCCCAAATTAATTTAAAAGGTCTTTACTTCCAATTCACGTAAGAAAGTTTGTGAAGTCTACTCAAGTAGACCAAAGGTAGAGAGAGCAGAGAGAGAGTGATTCGATTTGTCTCAGAGAGAATTTGTGAAACAAATAAATACCATTTACCTTTAGAATTGCGCTTCAGGTGTGTTCGCATGAATAGTTTAGGGAGCTTTGGTTTGTAGTTCATTGGATTTCCACTTGAACAATTGCAGAAATGTGTTGTTCAGATTGTTTCTAGTGGAAGAAGTGCAGAGAGAAAATTGAAGTAGTAGTAGTCTCTAGTTGTAGGAGAGGAAGAAGACATATTATTATATATTGGAGGAAAGTTGTGCTTGTTGAAGGAGGACAAGGAAAGCAGTTCTCTCTCTCTCTGTAAATGACATACGATTAAATCGAGCTAAAGCAAACAGGGAAAGCATTCCAATCGACGACTAATACACTCTCGATCTTCTATATAAGTCGATGTATAGTAAATAGAGAGAGAGAGAGTGATGTTCAAAGACTAGATGGGAATTGAGTCTTGAAGAGTTCATGCATGTATATATAGTGGGAAAGGATGTCAATATTGTCTTTACTCTAATCTCCTTCTAAAAAGACTAATGAGATGACCAGAGAATGTCACGATCACCAATCACACGAAGCATTAACGTCTTAACACAACCGTACACTCGCACTCACTCGAACCCCTTGAGACTTTCCAAACATTCCACAGTAGTTTACTTCTGGATTTCTCTGTTAAGTACATAGTGTGGTTTTTACTTACATGGGAGTTGTGGTTTTCACTACTGCAATATCATTATCAATAATTAATTTCAAGCAATTTATGACACTGCTTTTAAACAATGATTGATTCTTGAAATAGTGACATATCGTTAATTTCTATTAGAGTTGAATGTTTAGAGTTACCTAAGTGTACAGATTTTGGAAATGTTAAGTGAGAGAGAAAGAACTGAATCATTGTGTATCATTGTGGTACTTTCTCCTTATAAATTACTACGAGGATTTTGTACGTGACGACTTTCCCTTGCTTTCTGGAAAGAAAGAAAACTCACAACTAGTTCCCTTAGTCCAGAAGACTTCGATATTGCGATCTGTAGTCATTTTACCAAAAGTCTAGAGGAAAGCGAGTTCGTAGTAAGAACAAGTTTCTTCGAGATGTCTCTTAAAGAACGAAATGAAACGACGCCGTGATATGTTTTGAACAATTTGAACAGAGTCTCTGCATTATTTCATTGATACTTGCCATGCTAAGACGTCAGTCGAATCATTCACGGAAGCTCAACTTTCCCCTGAGTGTGTGTGCATGGTGTTTGAAGGAGAATATGTGCAGATGGGATGTTCATGTGCCTACAGCAAAATTCACGAAAAGGTTTCTCCTGCCTCCTCGTGAATCTCATGATCATCTCTCTCTCTCTGGACAAAGAAAGAAAGGAAAAGGAGGGGACTGTTCAGGATTTCTCTGAGAATTCTCTGAGAACCGAATAACCAAAGTATGCACACACACACGCCTGGTGAAAGCAAGTTACTTTCTCCCTTGCATAGCATTGCCTCTCTACTAAATCCTTTTTACATGAGAATTCCCATGAACACAGTGAACACACGATATGTATATTATGTGATAGCCATCGTCCGTTTGTGCAACTGGATATCTTTGAACGCGTGTGTTCAGAGTGTATAACCTCCGGATGCATATTGAATCCGGTATGTCCAGAGGTTTGCAACATTACTCTTCATCATTTATCTATATATATACATAAATGTGTGTCTGTGGTTATCCTTACCGGAAATCAGATTGCTTCTTAACCAATTTGGAGAAAGTTAAATATTTGGTTTTGATATAACATAGCTAGAATGATTTTAATGATGGGGAAATATTATCTCACATGCTTTACTACCTTTCTGCTTTCTTTCTACTCTTACTTTCTCCAACTCGCTTTCTGTGATTCTGCAAGCAATAATAATAATAATAATAATAATATGTAAGATGGATGGTTTCATTTCTCAGGAGCTTTATAATAAAGGGAGAAGGAGTTCACTCGATGAAACAATTATTATTAAGGAAAGTTATAGAGTTATGTAAGAATTGTATACAGGGACTGCACGAGCAGAAAAAGTCGAAGATGAGACACCTAACAAAAGTAGAGCATGTATAGAGATATCATATACATTCTATAACTGACTGAGAGAGTGTCCTCTCTTTTTATGCAGGTCAGAGTTCACATTATTTGTTGGACTCATATTTCACCCGAAATAACATAATAAAAATGACTGTCCTTTTGTGAACAATGTTCATTCAAAGCGTATATATAATATATATACATGTATAATATAACTATACATAAGTAAACGAGGTCGAGAAAAGATTCCCTGTAAAAAGGAAAGCTTACATTATAATATGAAATCATCTCCTTCTTTCGCTGCACGTGAACATTCAGAAGGAAGACTTCATTGTATAGCGCCACGCGTACGAATATAACAATCTGCGTGTGTAATAATGGAAATGGGTGGAAGTAAATTTCAAATGAACACGTCACAGACACGTCTACGGCATAAAAAGTCTAAATATAATCATGGACGATTCGCAGCAATCAGAGTTTAAGCACAGACACAATGTTAATAATAAGAAGTTGAGGCGAATAGAAATATAAATGTGTGTAGTCTTTTTTGAATGTGCTCAAGACGATAAGAATATCGATAGACGATAGAATAGAGAGGGAGAAAGACGAAATTTCTCTTTGGAAAAGGTGCTCTAAACTCCCAGTTCCAAAATGTATAAGTGTAAATTGGGATCTGGTGGGGATGAAAATGTTTTATATATATTGAATTTACGTATACGTATATGTATATATACTTAAGGCTTCGCGTATTGATCATCTTGAGGAATAATAAGGAAGCAGAGAAGAGATCCCTTCACTCATCATGTCTTTTATATATCTACACCTCTACCTACCTCTATCTATGATTTATACTGCCCATTGGAAGGTGAGTAATTCATCAAGACTGGAAGTTTGTATCTCAATCAAAGATTGCAGAATAGTTACAATCTGAGAGTATCTTCTGTGTTCGTATCTGGCGAAAGGAAACGTGCAAAATCAATAAGAAGTATTCGCGCAGCAGCATTGTTGGAAGGAGAGATGAAGAGAATCTGCAGTAGGCAAGCGTGTCAACCTCTCGGGTTGTCCCAGGCACACAGAGGAACCCTTTTCTACCACCACCACCACGAACTTTCTCTCTTCGTACGACTCCTGTCTATGCATACACACATATATATATGTATTATGTATATATATGTATGAGTGCATACACAGAGAGAGTACTTTCTCCGTTGTATAGATATTTATATTATATCTAGAGAGAGACCCCCTCTCGGAACCTTATTCATCCTCCTGGTCCACTCACACCGAAGAAATTGGTTCAACCCGGAGCTGCTGCTTCTTCAGCAACGAGAACTCAGCTCTAGACATCCTCCAGCCTGCTCCTTGTTCCTTCTTCTTTCACAGCCAGCACAAAAGTTACACACGATATATAACCCAATGCATACCTGATTTCTCGTCCTCATTCCTATCGAAGAAGCAGAAGACTCGAAGAGAGAGAGAGAGAGTCATTTCTCTACTACTACATATACAACACACTTTCCCATACTCATCAATCATTTCCTTGTTGTTTCGTCTCATCTCGTCCCTCGAAGAATAGTAGATACATGCACACACTACTTGATCATCAGACTCTTCTTATATATACCACCCCGATGTGTGTCACACTCTCCAGTAACTCTCTATAGGAAGAAGAAGAAGGAGGAGGTGAAGAAGCTGTTGGTGGTGCTCTCGGTTTAAATCTCAAAAGCTTCTTCTTGTTGTGAACTATCAATGTGGATAACAATAATATATAAAGAACTTGTTAGTAGTATTATTATTATTGAAGAGGGTTACTGAAATTATTATTTATGGTGAATTCATTTGTATCTCGAGGATCAACGTTGTCATCATCGTCAGTCTCATGTGATTTCTTTAATCAAAGGTAATGTATTGCAATAATCATTATTCTTTCATCATTTATTCCTTCATTCATTGAGTCAATAGAAACGATTTATTAATTATTAATGAAGTGGGTAAAAGGAAGTTACGACATAATAATTAACGAGAGAGATTATATTGGGCGAGACCGCGATTGTGGAAAGGAATGTTGTGAAATGCATGCACATAAGTCAAGTGCTATATGTATGTATATATATATATGTATTTATTATCTGTCATCATTTTCGTGTGTCAGTTTTGCAATAATTACCGCAAGCCTAAACACAGAATGCAGATATATAGGAGGAGATTAAGTTGTAAATCCGAGAGGAATCTCTCTTTCTGTGTTCTGTGTGAGTATTTATTAACTATCACCACGGAAGGAATGTGAATGTGTGTCTGTGAAGTGAGAGAGAGTGTAGGAGGTTGAAAGTTGAAACGGATTATTATTATTATGTCTACAGCTCGCACAATCATTTACTTTAATCTTTCTCTCCTTCGGGTTTTGACATTGAATCGCCCACAGTAAACATTCATTTGGAATTGTTTCCGTTTTGGGAAAGTCATTAGGCGATAGAGTGAGTGAGATGAAGAAGGACATGAGAAATGGTCGAGATTATATTTATAGGGTGGAGTTATCATCATCGTACAGGTTTGTGTCTTCATACAGATAGATAGATAGATATATAAAGGGAATACACGTTTACGTATGTTTTGTTCACTGACAACCGATCTTCCTCTCTCTCTCTTGTATATCGTAATCTTTCAATAATAATTATGGCCCATTTCCCTAGATCGCTCATTTAATTCAATTATTTCGACCATCCTCATGTTGTTTTATTGCTTACTGGGGATTTACTTTTTGGAAATGGCTAGTAATAATAAGGTATTAGGAGATTTGAAATCTGTTTAGGAATTCGCGTATAGTCTTTCCTTCTGTGGGGGGAACGCGTTAGTGAAACCGTAGTTGATTGCTCAGTTTAAGTACTCGGTACTTCGTAGTAAGGCTTCATCGCAGTAAGGATTGGTTTAAAAATATTCACAACGAATGTAATGAATGAAAGAAAGAGCAAGTTAGGAGCGAATTGGAAAGAACTTTATTCATTTCCTTCGTAATGTGTTATATACGTATATATGTATACATTTGTTGTATGTATTAAAGTCTCGTGTGTTAAATCAATGGAAGGATTATTATATGTATAGGGTGCTTAGTGTGTAAGCTGGAATGAAACTTAAATGAAACTTTCTCCATACGGAAGAAAGAGAAAGCGAGGGATAGAGAAAGTGGGAATTGTATTTGGTAGGATATTTCATCTTGCTTCTGTCCATCAGCATTTTTTCCCTTTTACTCGTTGTTCCGACATTTCTGGTTCGTCTTTGATGTTCTCTAAAATGAAAAGAGATTCGGAAGTTGGAATTTCAAGCATTTCCCGTTGAACTTCCTCGCAGAGAATATGCCATCACTGCCATATCGTTCAAATTGTATCTAAGCGTCCACCACTCGTCCCGTGTATATGTAACGCTTGTTGTTGTTTTTCTTGGTTTTGAGCAAAACGACTTAAATACTAAAATGTTAAATACTTAAATAAGAAAGAAAGGAGGAAAGCATTCACAGGCGTTATTTTATACCTCTTTCACCATTTTACCTAGAAGTGCACTCGCTCAAAAATGTTTTACAACTTCTTCTCATGATTACTTCTTTTTTCTTCGCCCACTTGGTACTCTGGATAAAGTTGGTTTAACCAGTAAAACAAAGAGCAGAAATACAATTCCCCTATGCTAAAAATAAGAGTGAAATGGAGTTTGTATATAGATATATATAAATATATGTATATATTAAATGGAATCCCGCACATGATCATCCACAATGAACTCCGTGAAACATAATCTTTTATAGTTTACGTTAGTCTATATTTGTATAGACCTTTGCGGATCCTCCTCCTCAACAACAACAACTGTAGAGCATTTTTATTTATTTATTTGTAGTTAACTAAAATACATATACAAACTTCTGCTGGTACGAGTTTATACAACTTACAATGTTGTTAGTAGTTCAAAGTTCAAACAAACCCTTTGGTTTGGATGATTAGACTTAGATTAGACGTCTTTAAACCAAAACAAGTGTAGTCAGGGTAGTTTAGACTAGAAAATAACCCTGTAAAGATAGACATTTCATGAAATGAACGATGAGAAAGTGGTCAATTAGAAGAGAGTGGCTTGTCATGTGACGACTCTTGTGCAATTTGGCTCTACTTAAGTGTATGTGTGTGTATATAGTAAAAAGATCCACACAGAGATTTATATTTGTGTGGGTTGGAAGAAGAAGAAGGTAGTTTTGAAGGAGATGCACACACTGAGGAGAAGATTCTTAAGTACAAAAAGGAGAAACGATCGTGTATAATAGTAAGACTCGGCTATTGAAAAGGTTTTGGTTGTGTGTTATTAAAGTTGGCTTTTTCCTGATACACTTTCACCGTGAAGATAAATTATTTGAAGAGCGAGAGTAATTGCGGAGAGAAAGTATAGAAATAACAAACGGCATATGGTCTGCTTCACACTCATCTCAGGTTACGGAGGAATCACAATGGGAAAAGAGTATGGTATGGTATAATTAGCCTTCATCCACGAGGTTTCAAAGAGGATTCTTAGGAAACTCCTTACAAGTGTAGTATATATGCTCCATAAACACTGGCCTTCATTAAGGAGCAGGCAGGAGTTCAACTGAGTGCACATAATTGGCTCTGCTGTTTCGATTTCAACTTTCTAAATTAGTTCTCTCCAAAATATATATACATGCATATGGATATAGATGGAAGGGATAGAGATGTGTTTATTGTTACATGTGTAGGGCATGTTATATATACATGGTAGTGAGTGGATCTCTTCTTACGAAAGGCTTTTGTACAGTTGGAGTGAAAGCAAATCCGTGCAGAGCTTCTTTCTCTCTCTCTCTCTATTGCAATGATCAGTGAACTGAGAAGGCTTATATGGGAAATTTTAATCTTCGACTTAATACACAGACAACAGACAGAGAGGGAAAGATTAGAATGAGGTAGAGAGAAAATCCGGAAATATATATCTGGGTGAAGGCAAATTTATACATATATATATATATATATAAATATATTGTATTCATAAATGCTATATGTATTATACGGAATCGATGGGAAAGAACTACCTGCGCCCGTACAAAACACTCCTTTTGTCAAGAATACTCAGGAGCATCTTATGAATTTCACGTTCTCACGCTATGATTTGAAATATTTGAATACTGAGGTTTCTTCCATGCAACTCTTGATTGCTCTGGGCCACTGAGAATATATGTAGATGAATCTATATACATGTATGTGTGCAATATATATGCAAAGGTAGCACCAGGGTTGGCTTGTACACAAATAGTACACCCGCATATATTTCATTACATTGTAGTCTGTTTCTGAGTTACACGAGCTCCTGTTTTGTATGTGTGTGTGTGTGTGTGTGTGTGTTGAGACAGTGGATTTATTTATTGATCAAATCGTGTGTGTGTGTATGTGTATGTGTAAGTAAAGCTCAAATTCTGAATTGTGGAAAGAGAGAGAAAGGTTTCCAATGTGTATCAAATTCAAATGCGGATTCGCATGTTTTCGTAACATTCCTTCTCTGTCGATAAATATGTGGAATAGTAAATGAGTTTGGGTTTGTATTCGTCGGAGGTTCTAAGCATGCGAAATTCCGTAAGATTTGTGTAGGAAAACACATAATGACAAGCTGGAGAGAGAGAGAGAGAGAGAAATATAAAACGCAATGAAGATTGAATTAAATCTGCGTGCAGATATAGAATGTTTGTAAGCAGACTACTACTTTTAATATAACTTTAGGGAGAGTTGTTAATGCAGAAATTCTTCCAATCGGTTAAGAAAATGAGGTTATAGCATTGAAAGAACTGATGGTGCATGCAGATTGTGTAGAAGTAGTGAAAGTAGATATAAAGAGAGAGGAGGACACACACATTCAAACAGTGACGCACTTCACTGGCAGTTCCATATTGTTGTCTCGAGGTTTATGAGATTTCGGAAGTGAGCCAAGCGAAGAGTAAAAGTCCTCTATGCTGCCACTCCAAAGAAAGATACTTTTTAGGGGGATTTTCTCTGTTGTAAAAGAACTCATTCTCATGGGGAATTCGATGATACCAAAGAATTCTAATGAAAGTTGAATGTGGCCAAGTAAATTTTTCTTGTATACTCTCTCTCTCTCTGTTTGCGTGTCGAGATCTTGGGCTTAAAAGTCCGGGTCAGAATAGTATACATAGACAGACAAGCGTGTTTATAAAGATGTACATA
>Ga0194135_10002037_pt1 | contig 12210 bp, 11 predicted proteins | sample LitLau_LLRF_2013_FD_134024 | JGI IMG/M metagenome (GOLD analysis project Ga0194135, IMG submission 134024) | Freshwater sediment microbial communities in response to fracking from North America - Little Laurel Run_MetaG_LLRF_2013 (version 2) | ecosystem: Environmental > Aquatic > Freshwater >... | reverse complement strand
GATTATCAACAATCAACAACGGAGAAGAGAGCAGCCACAGCCGAACAGAGGCGTAAGAATCAAACTCCTGAGAAGAAAGCTGAGAGGCGTAAGAATCAAACTCCAGCGAAAAAAGCTAGTGAGGCAAATAGAAAGCGATTCGCTTATCAGAAAGCAGCAAGACGGAAGAAAGCAACTACAGCAAAAATGAGGCGTAAGAATCAAACTCCAGAGAAAGATGTATATTGCAAGCAGTACGACAAATATCTGAACATCATAAAAAAGTCTCCAACATTTATATGCTCATGCTGCGGGGGTTTGTGGTATGAAGAAGCTACTACAATTATTGATATTTCAGATTTACAAAGCAAAGGATTTTCAGAAGATTTTATCAGCAAAGTAATACAAGTTGAGCAGAATGTGCATCGATTATGTTTTACTTGTAAAAAAAGCATTTTCAAGAAAGTCATACCTAAGCTATGCCTGAGTAACGGATTCAAGCTTCCAGAGTTGCCTGAAGAGCTTAAAGTAAGAAGAATTCAACGTAAAATTTATATTTAAATAGTCTTGCATCATGGAAGTTTTCAAGTAGATTGTAATTGTTTCAGGGTTTATCTCCACTAGAAGAAAGATTGGTTTCCCTGCGTTTTCCATTTATGCAAATACGACTCGTGGGCTCCGAAAGACAATCCATGCTTCGTGGAAACGTCGTGAACGTTGAAAATGATTTGGATGTATGTGCAAGCGTACTACCAAGGACCTTTGACGAAACATCAACGGTTCAAGTACAATTAATGAGGCGAATGAACTACCGTGTACCTTATCAGTATGAAATAATTCGACCTAAGAAAGTTTACGATGCTGCAAAATATCTCATGTCTTCTGAGCTTTACAAATCTCAAAATGTTTTGTTTTGCGAAGACTGGAGATTATTCAACGAAGGTACTTTAATCACAGCTTTAGAACTCACGATATAATTAAAAATTAGATGATACTTTGGAATTTAAGATGTCTGGAGATAAGGAACCCGAAAGCATAGTTAACGATGGTGATGTAGTTGAAAGCGATGGTAAATCAAAAAAAAGCTATTTTACGTTGAATATTCAAACACTGCAGTAATTTTTCATTAACGGTTATTCTTACTTAGATGATACCAACAGAGAAGAGAGTGAAGTTCCTGACCCGAATATTGGTGCGGAAGAAACCCTTATTTTTCGTGAAAAAGATCTACCAATTTCCTGCATCCGAATAGCTCCATGCGAAGGAAAAACTCCTTTGTCACTCTGTAGAGATTCCTTTGCAGAAGAAATGTCGTTCCCCACCATCTACGCAGGAACGATAAGAAAATTCAGTCGGAATGTTACTTACACAGACATAGCAAAGAGTGAAGCCCGGAACTATATACGACGAGCTTGTGTACCTCAACATCTGCTTTATGCCTTTAAAAAGTCGTACAATGAAAAGGTGTATCAGGCAATACAAATTTGCATGAGGAAAACAACTGGATCTGGAAACCTAAACGCTCGTAACTTACGCTCGCAGGAGTTCATTGAGAACTTAATGAGGAAAGACGAAGGATATGCCGTGTTTAAGAATATTCGCTCGTCCCCTCTGTACTGGAGACAAAAATCAAAAACTCTGCATGGACTTATTAGACAAAAAGGAAAATGCACATTTTTTGTTACACTATCCGCTGCAGAAACCAAATGGGTTGAACTAAAGGTAAAAAACAGAAAACTCATTTTTACTTTTCCAATAACAATTCAACGTAAAATTTTCCATTCCATATGAAAGTCGCTCTTATGAAAGTAGTTCAAAAACAAATTGTGACTTAATCAACGTAAAATTTTAAATTACAATTTCAGGTCGCTCTAATGAAAGTAGTCAAAAATCAAATTGTGACTGAAGAAGAAGCAAAAAATCTCACGTTTCAGGAAGTAAGTGATCTAATCAGTAAAGATCCTGTGACTTGTATGCGGCATTTCGACCATAAGTTTCGTGCTCTTTTGAAGTATTTGATCAAACCGAAAGAAGGAGTGTTCGCACCTAACGAAGTAACAGAATACTTCAGTCGCATGGAGTTTCAAATGAGAGGATCTCCGCACGTGCACGGTCTATACTGGCTGAAAGACGCTCCAGTTTACGAAGAATCAGATCCTGAATCAAAGAAGAATTGTACAATATTCATTGACAATTTCATTACTTGTGAAAGATGTGAAGATGGAAAGATGGAGGAGCTCATTGGATATCAGTTGCATAAGCACTCGCAAACATGCAAGAAAAAGGCCGGTATTTTATGCAGATTTGGTTATCCGAAGCCTCCACTTGATGAAACACAAATACTTGTTCCAATTGCAGAAGGAGAAATAAGTGATGAGTTATTATACAAATCAAAACAATTATTCGAGAAAATTCAGGGAAAGCTTAATGAATGGGGAAGAGGATTCAAAGAAGTAATTCCTTATAAAGAATTTCTGCTGCTGATGGGAACGACACATGAAGAATATATTCTTTCTATAAGAACAAGTATAAAACGTGCCGCAGTCTTCTTGAAAAGGTCAACCAATGCTGCGTTCATCAACCCGTACAATAGAAACCTTCTAGAAGCCTGGGAAGCCAATATGGATATACAATTTGTGTTAGACACTTACGCGTGTGCTAAGTATTGTGTAAGTTACATTGCGAAAGCGGAAGGAGGAGTGTCTAAGGCACTTCAAGCAGCTGCCAAAGATGCGAAGAAAGGAAATCCTACAGTAAAAGAGAAGCTGAAAAAATTCGCGAACATTTTAATTAACGGCTCAGAGATATCTGCTCAAGAAGCTGCTGCGTTCATATTGGGAATACCAAACACTATCTGCAGCAGAAGCGAAGTGTTCATAAATACAGCACCTCCAGCTGAACGAATTCGTATGCTGAAATCCAAAGAGGACTTGGAATCCTTGGCTGATGACAGTCAAGATGTAACAGTAAAAGGTTTGATTGATCACTATATCCAAAGACCAGATAAATTAGTAGCTTTGACTTTGGCAGAGGTGGCTTCCAATTTTGAGTTTTGCAAGCAAAAAACCGGCAAACTTTTGTGCTCAGAGGAAAACTTTGACACAGGTGAATGATATTTGTTTAGATAAATATGCAAAATAAGGGTTTATTTGACGTAAAATTAATTTTTCTATTTAACATGTGCAGCCGAAGAAGATCAAGACACTTCTACAAATAGTCCAGATAATTCTACAACCAGTAAAGTTACCGAAACATATTTCAAGCTAAAAGATGGTAGTGGATATCTACGACGCAGACGACAGCGCAAGATAATTAGATTCAGACATTATGGGAAAATAGAGGACTACCCAAACTACTGTCGAGAACAACTTATGCTTTTCCTGCCTTGGAGAAGTGAAGAAGAAGAACTGCTTCAAATTGATTCTAGTGAAAAATTCAACGTAAATTTAGATTCAATTTTAAAAAACTCCAAAGAGTTTTATTTTGACAGAAATATAGACGATTTACTATTACAAGAAATGTTCAGAGAAGTTGAAAACGAACAAGATGGCAGTTCAAATCAATTTCAATTGACACAATTATACAGACTTGAAAAAGAAGACTATTTTGAAGCAGATGAAGTAGAAGAGTCTCATGAAAGGAAGAAAGTAGACAATTTTCTTCCTCCAAAACTTATACCAGAACAAGACTATTTAAAAATTATGAGAAGCTTGAACGAAAGACAACGCTGTTTTGTCATGAATGTCCTTCACTTGTACAAGACAAGTGAAAATCCTTATTACTTCTTTTTGAGTGGGGGAGCTGGTGTTGGGAAAAGTCACGTAATTACTGCCATTGTCCAGAGTGTCTTGCGCTATAATTGCCGTTTTCCAACTGAACATCCAGAGGATGTTTGTGTGATAGTGTCTGCACCAACAGGGAAAGCAGCATTTAACGTCTTCGGAATGACCTTGCATTGCACTTTCAAGCTTCCACCGAATCAATCTTGCGGAAAACTATGTGATCTGGATAACTCATCTTTGAATAGTTTGCGTGCCAGGTTACTCAACGTAAAATTATTTATTGTTGATGAGATTTCAATGGTTAGCAATCGCCAGTTTTACATCATCGACCAGAGACTTAGGCAAATCTTTGCGAATTCATTAGATTTTGGGGGAAAACCAGTTATTGTAGTAGGCGACTTAAGACAGCTCGCTCCAGTTGCTGGGTCGCACGTCTTTAAAATTCCTGATCATTTACCCTTGGGATCCTGTGTGGGCAATCACTTGTGGGAGAAATTCTCACTTTATGAGTTAAAGGAAATAATGCGTCAGAAAGGTGATTTTGAATTTTGTAAAGCCTTAAACAATATGGCTATAGGCGAAATGGATTCAGATGACGTTAAACTGATCAAATCACGGGAAGTTACCGTCTCAAATGAACCACCGCAGACAGCTATAAACTTATTTTCAACAAATGAAGAATGCTCAGAATTCAATTCTAGTATGCATGGAAAGCTACAGACCGAAGGTGCATTGTCGTTAGCGTTTGATAGAATTCAAGGTACACTCCAACTTCACATGATCATTATCATTATATATCATCTTATAACTTCTTTATAATACAAAAAATATTCTACGTAAAATTTATATTTGTTATTTATATCTCATAGGCTCATGTACGGCAGAAAGAAACCAATATTTACTGGAATACGCAAAGAACTTAACAGCTTCACAGACTGATGGGATCCCGTACAGTGTTCATCTGCAAACCGAAGCCGTATATTTTGTGTCTACAAATGTCGACGTTCAAGATGGCTTATTTAATGGCTCCACCGGAATTTTAAAAAAAATTGAATACGCTACTACACACGATAAAAGACGCATTCCGCACCGTTGCTGGATTGATTTCAAAAACCCTCTAATAGGAATTTCGAAAAGAACAATAAGTAGATCGTATCAAAATCGAAAGAAAATCAACGCAGAATGGACTTCGATCGAACGTGTTACAAAGAACATCAATATAAGCCGGACAGGTCGTTTAAAGGGATTTGAAATAATCAGGAATCAACTCCCACTTGTCGCAGCTAACGGAATGACAATTACTAAATCACAAGGCTCTTCCATTCCTTGCGTTGTAGTGTCTATCAAACCGTTTTGTAACCGTTTTGGAAAACAAAGACGCAAGTTGAGTAGAGAACTCCTTTACGTTGCTTGTAGCCGAGCTACATCTCTGAAAGGACTCTTCATCGATGGCAACTTTGAACCGCCAGTTAAACCGTCTTCCAACGATCCAGTAACCCTTGAAATGGAAAGACTCAGGAGTTCCGAACTCAGGACTTCCGAACCAACTCATGCAGTAAAGGAATTATTTTACTTGGAATGTTATCTGTAAATAAGCGATTCATTGTCATAGGGATGAAATATGTTATCCAAAATAGTGAATTAAATTACCATTTCCAAAAGATCTTAGTAATTCCTTTTCACGACTTTTAGAAAAGATACGAATCACTCGCTTTCGAAGTTTAAATCGATCGTTAAGTTTCACAAGACATTCGGCTAGATTATCTGCCGCTTCATTGGATGGGGCAGTGGCAACAATCTTTCCCACTTCTTCTTGAGATAAGCTGTGTAGAATAACTGCAGCATTGAAAGTTTTGCCTGTTCCAGGAGGCCCTTGTATATTGGATAAGGTATGGACCTTTGCAACCTCATACGACTCCATCTAAATTCAATGTAAAATTATTTCTGAAATTCGTCGTATATCTATGAACACTGATAATATATTCGTACCTGTTGCTCATTTAGACATTCTCTCATTTTCCTTGCCTCTCTATCAATTACTATCCACAATGGATGAGTCTTCTTCTTTTCAATTGTTCCAAAAAGTAGCTTTCGGGGCTCGAACTTTTCTTCATTCAAAATTGCATTTTTTAATGCACATGGTTCAGGAAACCACCCGAACGCTCTGTTATCCTGGAACTCAGCAGCCCAATCTGAAATTAATTTCCGCGTCGTTTTGTACTCACTTTTGTCTGCTTTCGGTACGACTATGATGGCTTGAGGAAAAACTGGTACAAAGCCTGGTTCAAGTTCCAGTTGAACAAAAATGCCAATGCCCTGGCCGTCTTGTATCAGACGTCTTACAATCCCTTTTCTATCCTGCTTCTTGTGTATCTGCATCATATATTAAATTCTATGTAAAATTATTCTTTCTCAGCCATCTTCTGCAAATAATATTGCAATTTACCATACCTTATCCCGTTGTTGAATATTCAAGGTAATCGTAACTCGTTTTACCGCTGTGGAGTTCTTAACATGCCAAAACTTTGTTTCTGGTATATTAGTTATCTTGATTCCGTAAATATCTTTCAATTTCTCTTCATCCGTTTCAACAAGTGTACAATTAGTAAGGTCACCACGAGTAGTATTTTGCAGTTTTAAATTGGTCGATAGAAACTTCCAATCTTCGTGTATTATGGGCAAAACAATGTTTTTATAATGTTCCGGTGACGAATACGAACATTTCATGGGCTCATGTAGTATGATCAATTCCTCATCTGATCTTCCAACAGTTAATCTCGTAAACTTCTCACATTTCCAGTGATAAGCAGTTCCGCTAAATCAAACATAGCATTTCAATCAGATAGCGTGAACGTATTGTATCTTTCATTATCAATCAATCTTTGAATCAAACTCAAAACTTACTCATCATATGAGCACAAACACTTTCCGGTTATATAACTCAAATCCACGTTGAATCCAATCAGCTGAAACTTTTCCTTGCAAATCCAGCAATGGGATTTAACTCTTTTTCTGATGTATTCATCGTCCAGAATAGGCGAATACAGCAGATTAAATGGGATGAACCCATACTTGAGTGAAATAGCTACAAAAATATCAGATTAAGAAGGCCAATTAAATTGATGGTTAACGAATAAAACGTATATAATAATTCTGACACTACCTCCAAAGTCTAAGACCTCGCCTGCTCTCCCTAAGCCTTGTTGTTCATTGCATGAACTCCAAAATTCTTGCTGCTCATCGGAGAATTTGATTGGCTTCTTGGTGACGCCACAATTATTATTGAAATAATCTACATGGAATTAATTATTATAAGTGTTGGAATTGACCCTGTTTAATCAGGAAAATACTTCCAAACTGGTACTTACATATTGCCTGAAGGCTTTCAAGAATGGAAGAAAACCGAATCAACGTAGAATTTTTCTTTGAGTGCTGGAAGAAGTACTCAACCTTTCCTAGTTTCTCAAAATGTTTCTGTTTTACATCAGTCTGAAATTTTAAAATATTCGAGATTCATATTATATTCGAGTTTAGATTATGAACCAAAATTGTCAAGTAAACAGCCAACTCACAGTATTAATATACAAGCTTCTAAGGCTGGAGAGTTCATACACTTTTGGATTAATTGCAGCAACAAATTGCTGCGAAAAGACCCTTTTGACTTTTCGGTGACTCCATCCTGCTTGTAACTTCTTTGCTCGCACTTCACTAGGACGCAACTTGTTTAAGAATTCGCCGTACTCGTCCCTTTTTTCTCCATCATCCTTAAAATGTTCACAAGAGTGAAAATTTGCTACAAAAATGAAGACATAACAAAAATTGAAAACTATATACTTACGGTTCGGAACCGAATACGGCGATCCAAGATATTTTCGGTCTTTGCAGATCTTATCATATTCTGCATTTCCTCTGGGTTCAGCGCAATCCCCGATATTAGTGCTGTCTGCTTATCTCCTCTGGGTAAGAACAATTTTACGTCGAATTGTCTTACTTTCTCAGCAGAAAATACTACATATAGGCATACGAATCAATGCATTGTTAATAAATAGTTAACAAATCGGTTTGTGCCTATCTAATGTATGATAGTTATCTTTTGATTACAAAATATATATTAAGATATATTTACCGTGGGGGAAGATTCGAGTCAACTCTTGGAACAATACGTTTTTATCGATTCCTCTCGGCAGATTGGAAAAGAATAGTCCATTGACCTTCGCCATTCTTCGATCTTATAATTAGGTCAAAAACTTCAAGTAGAATAATCTATTTACTCTATAACACTTGTAAACTCTACATGGAATAAAACTAATGATTGTCCACCACACAAACGTACCGATGAAATGTGTTGAACAAAGACAAGTCCTTCTCTTTCGTTTGCATTCAAATGAGGGAAGGAAATCTTTTAGCGCGAATCTATCCTTTCAAACAAGGCAAATGTAAAAGTATACTACTTTCTAAAATACAGTTTGAGCCACATTACTCACACGTACGTTGTAGTGCAACATAGCACGTGTCATGCAGAAACATTGTGTGCGTTATCTGTGTAGTGACTCATCTGTAACCCAATTTCGTCTCCTACAATAATATGGAGACAAGTAAAAGGTACGGAGACTATCCGTAACCTTTTGAAAAAGAGTCGAAGTATAAAAAAAGTATTTCTGCGTAGAATCAAAATATAACTAATACAACCCACATATACCTCTGCCTTCGTCGTATTCATTTGCTATGCTAAATATTTGTGCTTTTAACAAATGCCATTTAGCCTAATAAAGTCAATCATATTACCTTATGTCTTGAAGCAGTGCAATGCATCTTTTTATATCATGTTTGTTCAGCCATACAACTATTTCTAAGTGATACTTAATGATAACTTCACAAATTGGTAGCTGTAAAACCAATCACCATCAATTCCCATATCTCGACAATAAGTATTGCCCCAACTAATGAAACTTGCTGCACATTCCCTTAACCGTCTTTTGTATTCAGTCGTACAACTCATCCACAATAACAAAAATACCATTTTGAAATCTTTACGAGCATTGCCTTACATTAAATGATCCTACTAGAAGATAAAAAAAAATTATCACTTCACATGAACTATTTCAGGCTGTTTAAGGGTAGCAAACCTCCAGCTTTCACACAATGAATCAAAAGTTCAGGGTACGGGTTACTCAGGATCTGAGTCATCCAAACCTATTTTAAAATCAAGCTATTTTAACACTTAGAACATTTCTTTAAACAGATAAAGATTCTTCCAGCTCATAAAAAGAATAAAAATCTCCTAGCACATTTTTAGTTACTCGTCAATTTTCTACTAGTACAATCTGCTGCTTGCATATCACGCATTTTTTAAAAATCAATTTGTGTACTGAATTTACTTTCTATATTTATATTTTGAACAAAAATTATTCCAAAAATGACTAAAGTTGTCGTAATGGCACTTGTGTACTCAAGTGTTCTCTTTGCTGCGTCCATGGAAGTTCCACCTCTTCTATGGAGACCGTCGCCAGTTCAAGTGACAAAAAGCCATGAACAATATTTAGTGCTGGTTCATCTTGTTAGCCCTTGTAAAATTCTAACAAAAAATATCCTTCACCCTGACATATTAAATGTAACTATTGAACAGTGCAACGACTTGTATGATGAACTTTTCGTTCAGCCAATTCAAAAAATGTGTCCATACTCCCCATACGAACCATTTTTCATAAACAGTCCGAAGCATTTTGCTTCAGAGCTCGAAAGTCGCAAAAAAAGAGAGCTTTTTACAATCATCATATGCCTGGTTCTCGTCGCTACAGTAGCCCTTTCAACCGCCGGTACAGTTACAGGAGCGAAAGCACTCCAGAATACACACCAACTGCAAACTGAAATAGAAAAGCAAGAAGAAGAGTTGCAAGATGTTCAAAAACAATTGGATATCTCCCAAGAGGCGATTAAGGTTTTACAAAGCAACGTAAAAGTGTTGGGGAAAGGTATACACGACATCGATGAAGATTTAAACAATGTGAAAAAGTTTTTGCCTTCTACAACTTTGGCTCTGTCTTACATAACTACTCGATTAACACAAGGTCAGTCCTTTATCAGGGAAGCGGCCAGACAAATGCGTGACCACAAATTGTACGCCCCCCTGTTTGACTTTTTCAACGTCACTTTGAAATGCGGAGATTCTTGCCCTTTAAAAAATGCTGTTGCAAAAAGTTGCTACGTAACGCACGACAGTTCAAGGTTGTACCTTGACTTCACAATCCCAGTTGTCGACAACGACCTTCAACTACTAGAAGCCGACCCATTTGATTTAATGGTTCGAAAAGACAACCAAACTTGTAGCATCGTCTACAATGGTCCTGAGAACGCCATAGTTTCGAAAGCAAAAGACTGCGTGTATTCAGTCAACGTTCGACACCGTGACGTTCTCCTCACTCCAGATTCGACCGAATGCAAGAGCAGTTACGCCTTGCCTGACACCTCGAAATACTTCAAGCTTGGGAATTGCAAGGCTACACAACCTGATGATGAAACCGAATTTATCCAGGTATTTCTATTTTATTTATCTTAATTATTATTCGCCCATTTGAGTCCCGCGAATTGAGTACAAACAATAGTATTACGATTTATAGGTGAAGCAGTACCACAACAATGTTTATGTCTACTGCTATTTGAATAACATTACGATCGGGGGAAAACTGCAGCCCTGTACTAATGAGACGATGATAATTCCTCATGGTTTGAACTTTTCAATAAATGACAGACAATACAGAGGGCACCAAGTGAATCTCGAGCACTTTGAAAAGCTGGATCCTACATACTCAAAAGTGATAAACTGGCATCTCGAACCTCACGTAAATATGAATGACATCATGGAAGATGTTGCTATCATTCACAAAACTCGTGATTTTCACAAGAAAGACTCTCACGATGACCCAGTAGTTCCAATTATCATTATCATTCTTGCTGTTATAAGTTCTCTGATTTTAATTTTGAGCATTGTATTTACAATCAAAAAATGTGCCCCTTCTCAAAGAAACACTTCAATCCGAATAGAGCCTATGAGAGCACGATATTCTGTTAATGATGACTCCAACATTTTTGACTTCTAAGACACTCTCAATCTGACACAAACATAACTGTTAATCTGGAAGAATTTATAAGTTTCCTTAGATGAGTTCATCTGTTGTAATTATATTTTATTTCCTGTTACCTATTTCGGGATTTCAAAAAATTAGTATAGTTCTACAATGAAATGTTTGTTGAATAACTAAACCGTTAACCGTTACTACTACTCGTGTTTTATGCTCATTATAGAATATATCAAGTTTTATACATTTTTCAATAATTATATCATTTAATATCGCAGCCATTCACTCTTTATAGTTTACTTATTTTCAATTATGTACTTACTTGCATAAGATTCTGTTTTTAGAATTACTTAACCGTAAATACTACTCAGAATTTATACACATAGTACAATATACTGTCTAATGTTCCTCATTTAATTCTAAATTAATAGTTTAAATAGATGCATGCTTATCACCCATTTCAGGGAAAGAAGTTTATAATTTTTGTGTAGCAATAACAAGCAATCCAACGTATTCATAGTTCTTTCACATCAAACAATAAAAAGGAGAAATAAATATATGAAATAAAACCCAGCTTAAGGTTTCCTTTCACCTCAGTAATATAAACGGACAATCATTAACAATCCAGTTCAAACCGCTCAATTTATAAACCGTTACAAAATGCACAACACCTACCTCTCAACCAGTAGGCGGTCAATAAAAAAGCCAGAAATATATAACTTTCTAGTTTCCTATTAATAAACATCCAAAGTACGCTTCCAAAACCATATAAATTCAAAGCACCACCAAACTTCATGACCACTCGAAATCATTCAATCATCACACTTTGAAGTCTTATTTTCAGTCCTATCGAATCGATTTGAACTCTAACAACTTAGGTAAGCAACTGACAATCATCATCTACGAACACCTTTTCTAATAATATCAAAATTAATATACTTGTTTAAAATATTTCAGAAATCTTCTACCAAATGGATTCTACCCCCTTCATCATCATATTAACCATGGCAGTAGCCAACTCTTATTCATCCCCCTTTCACGATCGAAATCATCCCACAACGGACACAATTCCACAATACTTTCAATCAATTAAACTACAAATAACCTTCGACGATATTTGTAACTCTATGTTTCCACAAAAAAAAGATCAAGACAACGTTACTGATTTGAGACTTATCTGTCTTCGAATGCAAAAAAACCTTCTTCTCGACGAAATTGAAACAATGTGCCCCAAATTACCTCTCCAAGCTACTACCACGAAAACCAGTCCCTTCTTGGAAACAATTTTTGAAACAGTCACGAAAATACTACCCCTTGCGTCGCTCGCCATACCGAATACTATCATACCAATCGTGAAGCTGATCCAACCACAG
>Ga0194135_10002036_pt1 | contig 12210 bp, 13 predicted proteins | sample LitLau_LLRF_2013_FD_134024 | JGI IMG/M metagenome (GOLD analysis project Ga0194135, IMG submission 134024) | Freshwater sediment microbial communities in response to fracking from North America - Little Laurel Run_MetaG_LLRF_2013 (version 2) | ecosystem: Environmental > Aquatic > Freshwater >... | reverse complement strand
TATTAAGAACGGATGAGGAGCAGATGCTCGGCTTAAGAAACTCAACCTGCGGGATTGGATTTGTGAGGAGAGATTCAGTAGGGGATATCTGGAGGTCCGCAACTAAACTAAAGAGCATCTTTGGGTTCAATAACTTATCTCCTCTCCTGGAGTTGGCTGGGCAGAGGACCATAACCTCTGCCTCTTTCCTACCCGCTCCTCCAAGACCCCGAAGATCAAGAAGACGGGGATGATGGAAAGAAGGAGATAAGGAGAAACTAGCCACGAATTCCCATCACGAAATTCAGGGAGAACCAATTCCTTTCTCTTATCTCTCTCCCCGTATAGTCCAGCAGTCGAAGCGGAGGAGGAACTTTCTTCGCTTCGTCTCCTAGACGGCCTTTCTCCGGAGAAGACCAATTAGAAAGGGAAGACGACGATGAAAGGAAGGAGAAAACAGTGTGTTTAATGGGCTTACGTGTTCGGTGACTCGATACAGGAAAGGGATTATCAGATCTTATGGATAGATTTTTTCTCTTACGGGAGAGGCTGGGGGAAAACTGTATTAGTTCGATTGGGTTTTTTTTGTCTTGGCAGACTTATTGATGACGGTGGGCTGTCGAGGAGGGAATGCTTACTTTCCTACTTTCCCCGATACAGTCCTCCTAATGACGGCATTAGTATTAGTAAGGAGCAAAAGTCTCCAGCAGGTCCTTACGCCCCGCTCTTGTTCTTAAATTAGAATCCCAAGAACGGGGAGCACGTAAAAGTTTCACTTTGGAAAGTGGCTCTCATTACATTACACTTTACAGCATTCTCCTGACATTCTTCTATTCGGGAAAGGCGGAGCGGAGGACGAGTAAAAGTGAGAAACTAAACGAAATTAAACATTTGATCCTGGAGGAATTGATCCATTCCATTCTTCTCTCAAGTGGGGCAGAGGAGAATTCAATGAAACACTAATAATAGTTAAATTAACTTAAAACCCAATGAAACGGAAGCAGGGAATTCTGTCTCGTAGTGAAAACTAAACTTGAACGCATTCGGAAAAATAAAAAAAAAGGATACTTTTCATTCCGTTCCAGAGGTCGCTTACATTCTTCCGTTGTAGTTCTCTAACTCCGCTCAGCCCCGTATGTGAATCGAATGTGATTACCCAAATTGTTTTTATTTTTAGTTAGAAATGGATAAATAGATTTTACAATAAGAGTTAATTGATTCAACATTCACCAACCTCCGACCTCGCTAGCGACTGTGACGTGACGAGCACGAGACGAGTCATACTCACAATGGAGGTAGTGGTTGTATGGGAGGGGAGACGTTTTCAATTAAATTTGCGTGAGAATAACCACATGGTATTGACCTGTTCAACAATATATCATCCGTGTCTGCCAGAGTCATCCAATATTTTCTTATTAGATTGGTTATCATATTCCTCACTCATGTGAGCTGTAAGTAATCATCTATTTGTCTCATTCCTTGACATCGTTCAAGACACAAACAACGTCCGGAGATGGGAGAAAGTTCACAAGTGAACGATTGTAGGCAAGTTATAAAACATGGAAATATGGATGCAGTTCAAGATAGGGGGGGGGGATATGCTGCCAATTTCGGATTATTTCAACAACACACCGCTGAAAGGAGGGAGGTGAAATGCCAAAATTGAGTTGACTTGATTCATTCCGAGAATATTTAAAAGTTTGTGGTGAGGTTGGGGGTTAGAATGTTACTCATTTCATTTCCTTCACATATCATAATTCGCCGGATTCAGGAAGGTTCAAGAAAACACTTGGACCAAGCAGCGTTTATGCATCGGGTCAAAATGGGCGTTTGTCGTAAAAAAAAAAGGAAATGTACAACCTAATAAGGGAACCGAACTCTTCGTGAGTTTCTCCTTCTGGGTGGACAAGAATTTACCAAATATGATTTCATTCTTTCATCCACTTAAAAATTGGAAACCTCAAATCCAAATAATTTGTCATAATCGAAAAAATAATGATTCTTGAATGGATGAAGAAATAGCTGATTCAACTTTGGTGTAACGAGGAAAATCCGAAAGGGAGATTTCAAAGAGCTCCTGGAAATCTCCGGCTGAGTTGAGCTTGCTTGATTATTTGAACGAGATACTTAAGGTTACGTGAAATAAAAGAAGGGTAACGTGAGGGCAAGAAGTATTGGGTTTCAATTTGGATGGAGCCAATAAAAGATCAAATGTGTGAGGTAATGAAGGAGCCAAACTCTCCAGTAAAATTGTACACTGGAGTGCATCATCAACTCCCTACGAGCTACGCTGCTCCGACCGACTTGACTATCTTATTAAGAAAGGAAAGGAGAAAGTTTCCAATTGCGACATCGCCAGGAGCGAGAGAAGACGACGAAAGAGGAGACGCTCATCCTACTTAAGTTTTCCATTCTTCCTTCAGTGTAGCAGAATCATTTCCAACGGGCGAAAAAAAGTTAATGAAACCTGTTCATGGAAGAATTTATTATAGCACTAATTTTTAGTTCCTTCCTGTCGCCGCCCAATAAAATATTAGCGCATCAATCCCAGATCTGGCAATGCAAGTCTCCGCATGCGGAAAAGCCGAGTAGGCGGCGGGCAGAGTTAAATTCACCGGGATTAATTTTTAGTCACTGCAGTCACACAAGTTTCTTAATGTGTATTGATCCGGAGCTCTTTCTTGCAACTAAAATTACAATTTTGACGCCCCTAGTAAATTGTGGAAAGGGAACATAAACGAGGAGGAGAGGTCATTACTTTCTAAAATGGTGGGAAACTATTTTGCATTTTATGAAGCCAATTTCGGAGCCTGGAGTTTGTCAGAGAATCCCTTCCAGAGGAACACTGAGGAACTGCTGGAGAAAGTGAGAGTGAGTGAGAGACTTTGGGACCAAAGTACTTAAAACCACTTGCAGCCTTTCCATTACACTTCAGCTCGTCTTCAGTGTAAAAGTTTTCCAGAAATCCAGATACGCTTTCCCCTTCCATCCTGGAGCATCTCCTCGCCGCCGCCGCCGAGGAGGAGAGGATGATGGTGAGACTATAAACAAAAGTTCAGTTTTTGGAAAAAGGAAGAACATACATAAATACTTGTTCCAGAGAAATCAGACAGAGTGGAGGAAGAAGCTAAAGTTGGGCCAAATGCAAAATGGAACATAATCAAAAGAAGCAAGGAACATACGTTACATTTTGCATTGAAGTATTCATTCCAAGTCCAAGACCAGCCCATGCTTTGCATAAACTTCTTTTCTCATTTCTCTCTTCCAGGCAGCCCTACTCCTAGTCCAAACGAACAAAAGGGAAAACTAGGAGGCACCGAGAGGGAAAGGATCCCCAACTAAAACTAAAAGTTTATGTTCCGAGAAGAGATTCATCACTTTTTTCACTTTCTTTTCAAAAATTGATACAGGGAGGCATTTGAGAGAGAGTAATTTCACCGTCAAAACTACTTCCTTCATCTTATCTAATCCCAGTCTCATAAAAGCAAGGCCCAGATTGTAAAATATTAACCGAACCTTACCTAACCCCTCTGCCTTGTCTATCCTCCACGGTTTCCGTCTACCAAATTACAAAGAAGATAAAGCTAGTGCTTAACCAAAGATAAATTGGAACATATATGACTCATGCGCCAAGGCTGTTGCCGTTTTCAAATTCTCTACCAAAATTACCAGATTTTGGTTTAGAGTGAAATTTTTTTGGATATTATGTTAGAGAGAGAAGTAAACTTCAATTTTGAGCTTGGTGTGGGTGAAAAGATTTTATGTCACCCACGGATCGGGACACCTTTTCCAGGCTACGCATTTTGTTTTCTCCTATTCCTTACCAGTTTGGAGTTTCTCTCATCTTCTAGTGGAAAGCGGAAAATTGAATAAACGTCCTTTTTATTATGGTCGTATTGACTGCAGTCTATTTTCCCGCTTCCTTTTTCATGGAAACAAAAGGGCTTCTGATTGCCCGCCCTCCAATCCTCCACAACTTTAAGACTTTTTGGTTTGTACACATACGTTTTGACTCGATTCGATTGGTTTCCTATTCATGGGATTGGTTGCATGTTGAAATGGGAGACGAAAGCGGACCGAAGGGAAATGGAAAACTTCTAACAATAGTTTTCTTAAAACTTAGGATTTGTTTCGGGGATGGGGATTAGAATAGAAACTGTTCTTGACCAAACAAAAACTTTCAAGCTTATTATTATAAAAAAAATTGTCCAGGCAGACCAATTAGGTACAAGATTTTATACCCATTTGGAAGCCTGGGAATACTTGGGGGAATGTCGACTCATCGGTCCACCGCCCGTTTATTCCCGATTTTCAATATTACGGGAAAAGTTACTTTCCTTTTTTATGCGTCGGAAGTGAAAGTCATTGAGGAGGGTAGGGAATGGAGTCAGAAATTGACTTTTATTTCCGCCAACCCTGCATCTTTGTCATAATTTTATGTTCAGGAGTTTTTAACTTTCGGAAAGTGGGAGGAACTAAAGTTGAAACGGATCTTGTTAATGGATCCTTGGGAATCATAAATCATTTAAGACGGAGCATTTCTCATATTCTCTGCAAGCCTTGACGGGTTCTCGTCATTACCCTCCTGATCCGGGAAAATTCTGTGTAATCCCCATCCACAAACTAGGGAAACGTAAATTCCAATTCAATTCCTTCTGGGCTAATCAAAGGTCATCTCTGCGGGCATAAAAATCTCGGCAGCTCACAATTCCAAACTGTCGGTCGTCGGAGAAGAAGCAGAGATCCACAAGCACGCATCTTTGGCACGAATCGGGGACTCATAGGCGCATGGAGACCCTGGACAAAGGAAGGATATTCCATTTCTCCAGTCTAAAAATCTGTGATCAATCATCGGGGATCAATGGGAAGGAGTTAAGCCGATTATTCTACAAAAGAGTAAAAGCAGGAGAGATTGGACGGCGTCTTTTCTTATCCAAAAGGAGTTCGAATCGGGGAGAGCACGTCAGGGCTTGGGAACAAGTGAACCGTTCAAGCAAAGAGCGACATTTCCACAACATCCAAACACAAGCTTCACTTGGACGAGTCGAAGACAGATGAGTGCATTTTCTCCGATCCGCCTAAAACGAATCTCTCAACACACCACCTACCAATTTCAAATCCTGGAAGAGAGTTTGGCCCGACAAACTTCCGGATTAAAAAGAATCCCAAGCAATTTATATAAATTTTAGAAATAGGATAAAATAATCTGCAGACGCCATGTTGGAAAACGATTAAAGCAAAACAGAGCGGTAAGAAAAGATTATAATTCAAATAAAATGCGTTAACAGTCTACATGAGGTCACTACAGGCGGAATCATGTCGCCCAGGATCTTCAGCGTAACCGGGTTCAAAGTCATCCAACTGTCCATTGTTTAGATTATTGGCTTTCTTCGGCGGAATTGGAGGTAAGTCGCTGATAGGGCAAGCAAATGGCGGATGCTGGAAGAACCCGTCGGCCAACGCCTATAAAACACATTCAGTTAATAAACCTAATCGTACAGATTAGTTTCTAAATTGAAAACTGACATCTTCTGCCTGAATCCGTTTCGATGAATCGTAGAGTAGGAACTTGCCCAAAAGTTCAACTGCAAGCGGGACGTCTGAGCTGACCATGTCTTGCAGTGGGATGGGGCTCATTTTGGAAAATGAAATTTTGTTATAGTCCGGGAGTTCCGCGTGTCCAGGCCAAATTTCTTCATTGGGGGTCCCTAGACTAGAGATGACTTTGTACAGTTGGTCAATATCATTCTCACCCTGTTAATAGTGTTCGTTGTTAGTCTTAAAGTAAACATTCAAAAATTAGTAAGCAAATTACTTACCGGAAACAGCGGTTCGCCCGTCAGCATTTCCGCGAAAATGCATCCAACACTCCATAAATCTAAGCCTTCATCGTAATATCTGGCCCCGTACAGGAGCTCTGGCGAGCGATACCATCTCGTTGCGACTTGATGTGAGTATACTCTACGCTCACCGCGGAAGTGTAGCCGACATAACCCAAAGTCACCAATCTTTAGAACTCCAGTCTCAGAAATGAGCAAGTTTGCAGGTTTGAGATCCTAAAAACAGCAAAAAAAAATATAACCAACTTCGCGTTTGCTAGGTTTTCAGCGAAAAGAAGCGAAACCGTGCGTACCCTGTGGATGATATTGTTGGCATGAATGAAGTCTACACCTTTCAGTAGCATCGACAAGTAACACTTAATTTGAGGACCTGTCAATTTGTATACGTCCAGTATTTCCCAAAGGTTCGACGGAATGAATTCAAAGACGAGCACAACGCTGAGTCCTTGAGGAAACATGTCCCTCAGTGCCACAATATTCTCATGCTGGGGGAGATACTGGAGTGCCTTGATTTCCCGAATTACTTGAACGGGGAGTCCGTCGACGGCAGTTTTCTTTACCGTGACTTTCTTGAGTGCTACAATCTTTCCTGTCCCGAAGTGGCGGGCTTTCAACACAATCCCATGGGCACCTTCCCCAACAGTTCCGAGTACTTGGTAATTTTGCAAATTCGATGACATGGCGGACCTGCTCTTCAGAAGACTGACTATTAAAATTTAGCCATTCGAACTCAAATTTAGAAAGTTTTTCCTTGTTAAAAAAAAACTTACGGGTAAAAATACAGTAACTGGGCTGTACAGGCAGAGATGGACTGTTCTGCCTTCTTTTCTCAAAATTGATAATTTACTTTCTTTACAAGTCACCCTCTTCAACTTTTGTTGCCAGTAAAAGTTATTCTCAAATACAAATGACAAGAGTGCGGACACTGCATTCCCTGACTACTAAACAAGCAAACAGTTTCAAACAGGAGTGACCATGGTAACGCGCATTCACAACTTTGGAATACAAAAACAGTATGGGCATTACTGGAGTCCTGTTTTAGTAGTTGTAAGCAGAAATACGAAAGTACCATCAGTCCGTTGGGTTCAGAAGACGAATTGGAACAGAAGAGATTCAGAAAAACCCGAAATACAAGTTTTTTTTTAAACTAAGAAACTAACTTTTATTAAAACAACTTCTGGGTATAAAACTGGAGCAATTCAGTTGAATGTGTAATGTTTAGAACTAATCAATAAAATATTTGTAGAGTTCCTTCCCAGGAGAGAGCGTTCCCAAAATCAACGCAATAACGCTCTAACGTAAAGTTTTTAATAAAACTGGGTTATTATAAATTTGTAACAGGTTTTAGGAGGGTTATTGGTTTTGATTGTCTATATGTCTGCCCGGAACTCCAAACATGACCAAATTTTTCATGCGGATTTAAAACTATACCGCAACAAGTCAAGATTAGTAAATGATAAGGCATTATCGCCCAATTGGGAATATTGCATCCGTTATTTCGTTATTATACTCGTAGTTTCTTGTGCTAAATAATCCCGGAGTCGAATTTGAAGTGCGTTGGTTGAAGCAGTAGAGTGTCAATAGTTTGAGAGTACAAAGGCGGAAGTACGATTTTAGTATGTGGTTACTGATTGTAATTGCCTTGATTATAATATTTGTAACGAGTTTAATTGTATACGCCCGTTGGAATTATGGGACTCTGGAGAAACTTGGTATTCCCGTGGTGAAAACTTCTTTCATTCTGGGAAGCACGCCTGACTTACATCGGAAAGTAGCTCATTTCGAAGACATTGAAAGATTCAGAAAATACGGGAAGATTTATGGGGTAACAATTGAGAATGAAACCCGTTCTAACTGGCTTCACTTATAGTCTCCCGCGCCTTGAATTCTTTTTAGGTCTACGAAGGTCGGACCCCGCAGGTTCACATCTGTGACCCGGCTTTAGTGCGTTTAATTTACTCGAAAGACTTTAATCACTTTCATGATAGAAGAGCTGTAGACTTGGGAGATCCCATATTGAACGAAATACTTGATTTCGTACAAGGTAATAGTCAGGTGTAGCTCTTCAGTTTCAATTGCCTTGCAATATACTAATAAAACTTGCGCCTGATATGCATCCGATAGGTGAAAAGTGGCGTGAGATAAGAAATGCTCTTACTCCGACGCTCTCCAGCTCTCGGATCAAGGCTATGGTCGCCACTACTAAAGACGTCGTCAAGGAATTCACGGCTCGCCTGAGTGCGGAACTGGTAGAAAGCGACGCTGGGAAAATGTCAATTGAAATCAGAGAGTGAGTTTTAGTTCAGCAATATGCAACATTGCAGAAATAAAAAATGACAGCCCTCCTAATATTAAAATTACTTTGAAGCCAAGTAGCGGGACTGGTGATTGAGTATTTGGCTCGCTGCTCATTTGGAATCAAAATTGGAAACGCTCATGACCCAAGCAACTTCTTCGTGAAAGCCTTCAAGGAACTTTCAGGAAATGACAAAGACTTTGGGCTCCTTTACAACTTGTCGCGTACGGAATAGACAATTCGACCAGTTGCCAACCTGCTACCCAAGCCAAACTCCAAACTCGCCTTTGACCTTTCTTTTTCCATTTATATAGTGACGTTTCCTTTCCTAACAAAGTTCTCGCCGACGCTGGACAAGTCAGGCTCATCCAAACTCGCGGAGACTTTACGGAACGTCATGAAAGAGCGAATGGACGGTAGGACGAAGGTGAACGACTTGGCGGATAAACTGAATGAAATGTTGGAATTGGTGAATACTCGAGAGTACAGACGACTTGGAATAACCGAGAACACAATCCTAGCTCAAGCAGTAGGCGGATTTTTCCTTGCAGCGTATGACTCCATTATTACGGGCATTGTAATGGTACTCTACTACTTGGCTCGTCATCCTCAGATACAGGAAAGGGTCCAAAGTGAGGTGGATTCCTTCTTTCAAAATCAACAGTCAGATGCGGAAGTGAGCCTTGAATCCCTCTCACAATTGCCATTCCTTGGAGCCTGCATCACGGAGACTCTCCGCCTGGTCCCGCCATTTATTCGACCCGAACGAATCTGCACCAAGGACTGGGCCCATGAAAACTTGAGGCTAAAGAAAGGGACAATTGTGATGCTTCCTGCCTGGGCATATCATCGAAACATCGAACTATTCCCAAGTCCTGATGAATTCCTTCCTGATAGATTCATGGGTGATGAGAAAAGGGCCCTTGACAACTACGCCTTCTCAACATTCGGATTCGGCCCACGGAACTGCCCCGGCGCTCGGTTTGCCAATGAGACAATGAAAATGTCCCTGGCTTACATACTCAAGGAATTCCAGTTCCGGACGCGGGAGAATACGCAAGTCAAGTACAAGCCCGGTGTCCTCTTCTTAGTAATGTATGAACCCATCTACTTGGACATTCACTCCCGAAAAAGGAAAGTTGCAAAATTAAAGTGAATCATTTCCAAGTTAAAGGAATTAGAAACACTTAACACAAATTAGACCTTACGATTGTTGACGTGATTTTAATTTTGGAGAGAAAGAATGAATCCACTCCAGACGGATCATTCAACTTAGATTGATTAACTCAAAACGTTACGTAAAAATGGAGTGACAGCAATGAATTTCCAAGGGCCGGGGATACTAAATACTAATTCCAAAAATGAGTTTAAAAAAAAAGAAAGTAAATGTACGCGTGAAATTGTAATTATTGAAGCCCAACGTTGGGATAAGTTAAGTACTTTGATCACAAGTTGAAGTTTTGAGCATTGTTCGTAACCGTAATGTGGAACTCTCCGTTAAGACCAGTGCCGGGAAGTAAATCCGCGTCTTGAGTAGCCTGGAATCAAAATGATTGCTTATAGTTCTGTACACCACTCAGGCATGACCGTACTCGTCTTGAAAGACCTTCTTACCGGCTCAGAGAAGTAGCCATCAATGATAGCATAGGCCTTGTTGTAGACGGAGATATTCTCGTGGGTCTGGAGTTCCTCGATCTTGTCCAAACCTCCACATTCTTCAATCGCTTGCTCAACCTGTTCTTGCTGTCCAACTTCTGCCGCACTCTGGAATTAAATTAAATTCATATTCACTTTACGTTACCCCCGGGGAATATGTAGGCTGAATATTGAATAGTGAAAATGAAGCGACGCGGAATTGAACTAACCTTGAGGATATTCTCCAAGCCATCCATCACAACCATCACGGTTTTCCAGTCCTTGATAGTAAGGATGTTGCATAGAGCAGGAATGACATTCTGCTCACAGAGGTGAATGATGTGACGGGTTTCACCTCCAGTAGTGATATTCGTAATTGCCCAACAGGCCTCCTTCTGAGCACGGAAATCAGACTGAAATAAAGAGAAGAAGAAGAAATGTAAGAATTGTTTTGTCGGAAACGAGTCCCAGCTAAATAATAACTTACGAATCGAAGAACGTGAACTAAGCGGGGAACGATGCCGGCATCCAATATGAGTTGGATTTGTTCAACTGTCCCAGCAGCAATGTTGGAAACTGTCCACGACGCTTCCTTCACAACATTCGGTTTGGCAGATTCCAAGAGTTTAGTCAAATATGGCAAGACACCAGCTTGTACAACTGCTTGAGTCTGTTTGCATGAATGGGATTATCATTAGAACAATGACAAGAGAACTTGAGGGGTGGAAACTGAAAAGTTACCTGGGAATCACTTCCCGTCACGATATTTCCAACTGTACGGAGACAAGGCGTAATGACATTGAAATTGTCGGTTCCAAGGAGCTGAACAAGGCGAGGAACGACTCCAGAGTTTACTACGTCCTCGATTTTTTCATTGGTCCCGTCACTCAAATACGAGAGAGCCCAACAGGCGTCCGCTGTGCAAGAAATTAAGGAATTATGATAACTAATCAAAGATAAAAAGTGAATAATGAGAAGAAAGAATTGATAGATTGGTTTACGTACAAACAACCTCCAAGTCATCCAACATGATAAGACGGCGAAGTGCAGGGAGGCACATTCGCGTTGCTTCAACTGGAGGAGGTGGACTTTTACCACGGCAAAGGTTGGATAAGGTCCAAGCAAGATTCCGGAGAAAGGACGGCTGTAATAAATCAGCAATAATTAATCCGCATTCTTTGTTAGCAGTAGGTGTGTTTTTTTTTTCAGAAATTGAAGCTAGCTTTATAACCGTTCTCATTATTTTCTCTTACCTCAGCTTGCGTTTTTACCAGAGCCACAAGTGGGGCAACAATTCCTTTGCTGATTACCAAGTCCCGAAGAACAGGGCCGTCTCCAGCAATATTGCCTAAGGCCCACATGGCTTGATCGACCACATGAGTGTAGGAAGAGCGAAGGAGATCAACGAAGGGCTCAACAGCATTGGCCTTGACTACAATGTCCGTCTGAGCTGAATTCCCAGAAGCGATGTTTGTGAGCACCCATGCAGCTTCGAATTGGAGATCAGGATAATTTGAGTAGCGTAGAAATTCGATACATCTTGGCACAATCCCTGCTCGCACCATGACATCAATGGGTGGATGGCGTTCTCGGCTCAAGATCTTTCGAGCTGTTTGTGTTGCCACATATTGACGTCCACTATCCAAACTAAAATTATTATAAAGAAATAAAAATCAGTAATTATATAGAACTTGAAAAGACCACCAAAGTCATTGAATCAAACTAAAGAGTGGGTGGATGGATTTTCATTTTGTGTCTCTCTCTCTCATGTGTCATACCCACCTGTTGATGTCAGCAATGATTCGCTTAATGGTCTCATCGTTTACAACAATACTGCTCAAGCTATTTCCGCTAGGATCGACGGTAGTTATAGTTCTCAATTCCGATGTGCCATCGGTTTCATCTGTATCGATATTTCGCCGCTTGGACAGTTGTTCCTCCTTTTTAGCCTTGCGTAACTCGACAGCGTTGTCATTACGGCGTCGCCGCAACTCCTGAAAACAATCAAGCGTACATAATGGGCTTACTAATTGAAACTTTGAAGAATGAAGAGGCGGAAGGCCAAAGACATTACATCTGAATCTTTTCCATGGTTTTTGAAATTTCGGATTCTATCCTGTCCCTGTGACATGTTTTAGTTCAGGGGAAAAAGAACCACCCGTTGACAGACTCAATGATGACTTGCTGTTCTCCGATGTGCACTGAAGACGTCTCCTGTTAACTGAAAAGTAAATCCACGAGCCAAGCCAAGGAAGGAGAACTGATACTGAATCGAACGAACGACACGACCGACGGCGAACCGATGAAAATGACTTCTGTTAATTTAGAAGGGGAAGATTTGGGAGGGAGAGAAAATGTATCCGGCGGCGGCGGCGGCGGCAGAATACTGGGGAAAGAAGAATGAATGAAGGAGCAGCTGAGGAGTGAGTGAGGAGTAGCGCACGCAGGCACAGGCAGGCT
>Ga0194135_10002035_pt1 | contig 12212 bp, 16 predicted proteins | sample LitLau_LLRF_2013_FD_134024 | JGI IMG/M metagenome (GOLD analysis project Ga0194135, IMG submission 134024) | Freshwater sediment microbial communities in response to fracking from North America - Little Laurel Run_MetaG_LLRF_2013 (version 2) | ecosystem: Environmental > Aquatic > Freshwater >... | reverse complement strand
TCCCTACACACAGACATACATACATGCATGCAACGAAAGGATATGATGGTAATGTTGCACTAAAATGGACTGTTGTAATGATCTACACATTTCAGCCATATCCTGTCTTATCCTTGATTGAATCTGATCATCATGATTGCTAACTCAAATGGGCTAAGATACAGATACAACATGAGAGAAAACTACAACTATATCTCCGTGCATGTAGTTTTTACTGGATTTGATACCTCCAACCATAACTCTGAGGAAGTTGCAACCACCAAGTGACTTCCCTGTGACGGATCGATATGGAATGGAAGCTAAGCTTAAGCTACAACGAAGGATGAAAGTCATGTTTGATGATGCTCTCTCTCTCTCTCTGGAAATACTAAGAGAAGTTGTGTGTGTTAAGTAATGATATATAAAGAGTTCATTTTCTTCCTCTACAACATCATGCCCTATCTAATCAGACGTTTCATCGAGGCATCAAAGACTTCCAGAGTTCTTCTTTATTGCTTCTTCTCTACTATTATTGCTTAGCCTCGTTCATGTGAAGAAAAAATGAAGATTCATCAACTCGGATACTTTCCCCAAACACTTTTCCATTTAAACTAGCATTTGGGCTGCCTTGAACCAAAAGGTGTGTCAGGTATAAAGGGCTGGGAGATTAGAGAAAGTGGTTTGGAAAGTCGAGGTAAGTAAGGTCTATATAGTAGTAGACTCATCGAGGCTGGATGAGAGTCTGGAAAGGAGCTGCTGCTGTGGAGCTGCTGGATGGTCTCAGGGGACATCTTTTGGAGATGATTAAGCGGAGATGCTCCAGGCTCAAGTAGTCCTATATATACTTTAGCTGGAGACTGCTGCTTGCTGGAGAGAGACGGGTGAAAGGGAAAGGTGGTGGGACTGGACGACGGAGGAGCCAGCGAGAGCGAGGGCAGCCGAAGGGACGGGAACCTGCGAGCCTGGGCCATCTGCACGCAAATCCAAAATTGAGACTACGAAAGTGCGCGCAATTTGAAAGTACGCGTCAACCCTACTAATACTCTTCGGGCTCGTGTTGTGGTGAATAGTCAAACAAAGCCGGTATTTTGACGAATTTCGACAACTTCACTTCAATATCCTGCAGACATGGCTGCGCTAGCGTAAGTACAATTATTATGATTAGTAGTTATTGTTGAAGAAGAGGGGGATTTGTTCATAATGGGTGTCATTGGGTGTTGGAGTATTTGTTTTATTGTTGTTGTAATCTTGTAATAATTAATGAAATGGGGGTTTGTAGAAAACCCAAGTCGGAAATGACTCCTGAGGAGTTGGCGAAGAAAGAAGAGGAGGAATTCACAACTGGTCCTATGTCGATATTGACCCAGTCTGTTAAAAATAATACACAGGTTAGATCAGTTTGTAATAATCAGTTTATTAGCATTAGTTTTTAATGCATGTAACATGTAAGAAATAAATTGGTTTGTTTGGTTCAGGTCTTGATTAACTGCCGAAACAACAAGAAGCTGTTAGGACGAGTTAAGGCTTTCGACAGGCATTGCAACATGGTTCTGGAAAATGTGAAGGAAATGTGGACTGAGGTTCCTCGTACGGGCAAAGGGAAGAAGAAGGTCTGTTGCACTATCCATTCTGCTTTCTTCTATCTTCTCTTTTCTTCATTGAATTGTAATTAATATAATCTTTCATACTATAGGCGAAGCCCGTGAACAAGGACCGATTCATTTCCAAAATGTTCCTGAGGGGAGATTCAGTAATTCTCGTTTTGAAAAATCCATTAGCTCAGACTACCAAATAGACTTTTCTTTTATTGAGAACCTTGATACTTTTGTATGCTGTGTTTACGAAACTGAGACTTAATGTAAGAAAAGAATGAATGGTATGTGTAAATAAAGGATTTGTTAAATATATAAGTTAAGAACATGTAGATTTTTATTTCACCAATGTAATATGAAACCATCCATTTACTAACTGAAATGATAAGGTAGGATTCGTAGGTTTAGTTAGAAAAAGCTATTTTCATTCATACAAAACATTTCAGGACTTATTTAGCGATAAAAGTTATGCCTCATTTTCCGCCAAAGCAGTCAAGTGGTGCTCGATTTCTTGTTCAGTTAAAGTTCTGAATTCAGGATCAGTTGAAGACACGATACCAACTTCCATTTCTGAGGGTTTCAGATCGGATGACAGAACTGTGCACAGGCTTTGGATAGCAAGCTGAAAAACCGTAAGAATCAGAATTAGCACTCGGGAGAGAGTTTTAATACAAATAATATAATTTGTACCTGAATAGTTTCATCAACATTGTAGTTATCAGTTTTCTTAAACTTCTTTTCGAGGAAAGACGTAGCTTCAGTTTGCTTGGCCCCCACACTGCAAGCCTTGTAGCCACAATAGTACCCAGCAGGATCAGTTTTAAAGACACAAGGAGTATTGGTCTCATCGTCCATTCCAATCATCATCATGCTACATCCCAAAGGCCGCATTTCAGCGTTTTGAGTGTAGACCTGGCAAATGTCAGCAATACGCTTGCAGAGCATATGAATCGGAATATTGTACGCGTACTTGTACTTCCACTGGGCAGCTTCGTATCGTGCTCTTTGGACTTGAGACCTGCTGTCAGCTAATAGAGTACACAGTGTAATTAGCTATAATACTTCTTGTTGTTAAAATGATTATAAACAAAAAATTCTACACACCAATCATGCCAGTCATCACACAGCCTATGTTTTTAGTCAGCTTGAACAAATGAGTGATTGTGGATGGGTCGACCAACTTGTCCTGCATTAAACAAATTCATCAATCATTGTTCATACAGGAATTCTCAGATGCAGTTTTCTGCATGTCATTTTAACTTCCAGTACTTACCGGGACTTTCTTTTGAGTCGCAACAACGGCACAGTTAGCACCCTTCAAAGCCACAGAAGTGACCCCACCTTGATTAATCGCCTTGAAAGCATATTCTGCAAAAAAATCAAAGACCTGTTTAAATATCGAAATTTTATACTCAATCTCTCTTTGAATTACTAAAATAAAACCTGCCGAACTTACCGACTTGGTAGAGCCGTCCCTCCGGTGAGAAGATGGTAATATGTCGATCAAACCCAGCGCTACTTCCGCGAGACATTTTCCCTGTCGACTACACACACACGTAGCTTTGACGAAAAAATGTTAATCTCTGTTTACAGGCGGTCGACAGTCGACAGACTTGGAGAGAGAGACTTGACAGGAGTCGTGCACGGAGGCAATGAAGAGAGAATGAGAGTGAATGATGATGCGGATTTTAAGTTAGACACCAAATTCTCAGCGGCAAAAGAGCGCCAAGTTTGAATTCGTATTTTTCTTATTGACTGACACTACTCGATTGCTCAATCTCTACAAAAAATAATTGAGTCCGAGTTGGACTGGAAGTTAAAGCGATCAACATTTAGTCACAAGTACAATAATTTTAATGACATTTAAAAATAAATTTAGTTTAGATTTAAAGTAGCGAGTCCTGGAGTGTCAGATTTATATTTCACTGTCCACCCACCCTCTAACATTAAGTCATTTTGTATTTGTAACTGTAAGTATTCATATATAGGGTGTCGCCCGTCGCATTGTTTTGATTGTTGACTTCTTGATTCACTAGTTGTAGAGTGCCATACAATGATATCTACGTTATCAGTATCACATCTATTGGAAATCAGCTTCAGGGCGGATGTCTACTTTTCTGATGGACCTGCCAGGAAATGAAGATGATGACGATGAGGAAGATACAACAACAGAAGTGATACTACCACGCGGATGGATTTGTGGTACTTTACTAGAGCAATGAATGAACAACGTTAGATAAGAATAAGAACTTAATCAAGGAGGAAGTTAAGGTCTTTCGACTTACGACGGGGGAGGTCGAAGTAACGGAAGACCTGGGGACGAGTGACAATGTTTTTATTGAGAAGAATATGTGTGCATCCGAAGAAGTGGACTGTTCGCCATATCTTCCAAGTATTTTTCATATCGATTATTCTCATCAGTCTGCTAGTCGCTCTTATTATTTATTTTCCTTCGTCCTTGGATAACACGTTTCTTGTGGCTGAGGGTGATGGGAGAAATAGTAAAGGACTCCCGGTACCCGCAGCAGCAGATCTTTATATCCGGAGTTATAACGATGAAGGTATTCAATTGGAAGTGGAGCTTCAGATACGAACGAAGAGATATGGGACTGCCGTTAAACTTGTGCCATTGAATGAAGCTCCAGAGAACCATATCAAGACTGCTGAAGTTATTGAGAGAAGACGAGAGTTGGCTGAGGAACAGCGACTTCTTAGTTTTGAAGTTAAAGGAGGATGGGCAAAGTGTTCGATGTACAACTGCTTCGATATCCATCGGTGTGGAAGAAACGGGAAACAGCAGTTGTCAATATATATTTATCCAATTGTAAAGTTTGTTGTGGATGGAAGGCCTTTGATTGGAGATGAGAGAGTTGGGATCTCCAAAGAGTATTATGAGTTTCTTGATGCCATAAGAAGAAGTCCGTATTATGTTCCTAACCCTGAAGACGCGTGTATGTTTGTGCCAAGTATTGATACTTTTGCATTGGGCTCAAAATCCTCCACATTCATCAAGGATTTGGAAACAGCTTTGTATTCTTTGGAATTGTAAGCCAGGTTTTCATTAGTATTCTTATCATTGTCTGTGAAAGATTTGATTTTAATTGTAATAAATTATAGTTGGAAGGGTAGCGGACAAAATCATCTTCTCGTCTCGATGTTTCCTGGAAATGCAGCTTTATTGACTCTGGAAACTGAAGCCATAATTGCATCGTCTGTATTTTCTAAAGATTCTTATCGTTTAGGATTTCACATACCACTTATCTCTTATAGTCCGTTTGCGAAAGGAAATCGATCTTTAGTGGTAACCGCTAATAAGCTTAGGTAAAAATCATATTTCAAATTCCACGACTCCAATCGAAGATGAACACTAATTTTTTTTGTTCTCTACAGGAGAAATAATGTATTGGCAATATCAGCCCAAGGGCAGCTACCGCCTCAATATTTAGAAGATAGTAGTGATAGAATTTTAGTCCTTGATTATTGCTCCCACACTCACGAAGTAAACTACTTAACTCGCTGTAGAGGAAGTCAAGTCTATCAGTATCCAGACATTTTGAGAGTAAGTTTCTACAAATGCGTCAACTATATCATGATTGTTATTAAGCAAACTATTGTTTAGACTGTGGACTTCTGTGTAATCGTGAAAGACTTATCAAGCCCTGCTTTATGGGATGCTATGAGCGTTGGATGTATTCCGGTTATAATTTCAGATTCACAAAGGCTTCCTTTTGATGAAGTTATTGACTGGAAAATGTAAGTGTTTGCGAGTTTGTCAATTAATGCTTTATAGTACATCGAAGTGTAATTTTGTATCTGGTGATCTCATAGGAATGCAATCATTTTGTACGAGAATCAAATTCCTCACTTGTCTTCCATTTTGCAATCCGTGTCACAAAAACGGAAAGAAAGATTGAAATCCCAAGTCCAATTTACATTCAATAATTACTTTAGAAATATTAATCTCATCACGTCTACTCTTCTCCAAGTTCTCAACGATAGAGTATTTAGTCATTCATCGCGAACCCTCAGAAGCTGGAATACCAATGCGATATTGGTAAGATGATAATCATGCGTACAATGCGATCCTAATGTGTCATATTTAAAACTGTCGTAAATTAAAATTGTGTGTGTTACAGGAGGTTTGTAATCAGCCTTTGTTTAACCCTGTCATTGCTCCGGAAGATGCTGGATTTACGGCTGTGATATTAGCCTATGAGAGGGTTGCGAGCTTATTTCAAGTGATAGAGAGAATATCATTAGTTCCGTCCTTAGCTAAAATTCTTATTGTTTGGAATAACCAGGAAATACGCCCACCACCATGTAATTATAAATTTCAAAATTACCAGCTGCACAATTAGTAATATTTATGTGATATTTTGGTAGATTCAGCATGGCCGAAAATATCTAAGTCTATGAAAGTTGTTGAGATGCGAGGAAACAAGATGTCCAATAGATTTTTTCCATTCGATGAAATAGAAACCGAGGCGGTTTTCTCTCTTGATGATGATATCATCATGTTAACTGTTGACGAAATTCAATTTGGATTTGATGTAAGTGTACAGCTAAACACATTTAAGGCAATATTTGAGCCAATGTTTTTTTCCAGACGTGGCGTGAGTTTAGTGATCGAATTGTGGGGTTTCCATCTCGAAGTCATGTATGGGACAATGCATCTCGTCAATGGAAGTATGATTCGGAATGGACCAATGAAATATCTATGGTTCTAACTGGTGCTTCATTTTACCATAAGGTAAGCTTTGCATGAGACCGAAAGTATTATTAAACGAAGGTTTAATAATAAAGTGATTTTTTCAGTATTGGCATCATGCATACACTCATGAAATGCCCGAGGAAATTCGACATTGGGTGGACTCGCGAATGAATTGTGAAGATATTGCCATGAATTTTTTAGTTTCAGCTAGGACAGGAAAATCTCCAATAAAAGTAAGATTAAACAATGCATTAACTTAGTTAAATTACCTAATGACAATAATCAACATAATTTTATATTGCAGGTGACACCCCGAAAAAAATTCAAGTGTCCAACCTGCAGTAATAACGAAATGCTATCGTCAGATTCAAGTCATATGATTGAACGTACGGACTGCATCAATAAGTTTGCCCAAGTGTATGGCTACATGCCTTTAGTAGCTGCTGAGTATAGAGTAGACCCTGTCTTGCACAAGGTGGACAATCTGCCGAAAAGATTTAAAGAATTCAACGATGTCGGAAGTCTTTAGAAGAACTTGAGAGACAATTTTTTGTATGTTGTTTTTATTTTACAGAGTTGTGTAATTTTGTATTCCTAACCAGCCTGACTTAAACTTTCAATGTTATGCGTTCCATTTATCTCGTTTCTTTCGTAATCTATTTCCGAACCCTCAAATGTAATTCCACGCAATATTATGTGACTTACAACCTTTTATCTATTCATACTGTAGTCGTACAGCGTAGCGAACAAATAGTATTTTAGAATTGCATGAACTGTGCATGAAAGATTCATGTTTCAGTGTAATCCACTTTGAATTTGTGTCTGTGATAAATGGTTATGAAATATACATTTCACCATAACGGATAGGAAGTAATAAACAGCAATATATTTAAAAACTGTCCATGGAATCAATTACAGGATTTAATAGCTCGTTCCCTTTATTATTATCTGCAGGTGAATCAGATGAGGAGGAAAAGGATGAAGCTTCAGCTGTAGTTGAGCAAAAGATGAGAAACACTCAAGATATTTCACCTGTCCCCAGGTCTGGCCAGCACAGAGGCAAGACCAAGATGGTTTAAGCTCACACAAGTGCTGATTTCAAGAAGCTCTCTGTAATAAATAATAACAATTCAACATGCGAGGTGCTTTTCAGCTTTATCGAAATACATTTTCGAAGTATGTCGGGCTGTCAAGAAAAAATAATTCTTTCAATCAATTTGGGGTAGTGTCAGCCCAGAATATCCATACGTCTCAAACTCAGGTTAATTTCTTACAAAGATTTTTTTTTCAAATTTATAAAGGGTTAATAAGCGTGTAGTTATTTGACTCGGATTCAAATTATCTATGATGTGCTCTTTTTATGGCATAACTTCAGTGCTCTACCAAAGATGAACGTCCACAATTTCCTGGGTCTAAGGCGAGCTGGACAGAAAAGCTGGACTTTGTTAAAGCGGATCTTTATGATGGAATCCCTGTGTATAGAGTCATGGATCGAGATGGGAAAGTAATCAGGCCTGATCAAGATCCTCAGGTAGAATTAATTGAATCTAGATTACAAAACTAAAGTGATACAAATACACTAAACTGAATTAACTTTTGTACTTAAAGTTAAGCAAAGAAACCATTATCAAGATGTACAAAAGTATGACATTGTTGAATACGATGGACAAAATCTTGTACGAGTCTCAACGGCAAGGAAGGATCTCGTTTTACATGACAAATTATGGAGAAGAAGGAACTCATGTCGGATCAGCAGCTGCTCTGAGTCCAGATGATTTAGTTTACGGTCAGTATCGTGAAGCAGGAATACTAATGTGGCGAGGATTCCCACTAGACGCTTTTATGAATCAGTGTTACGGAAATGAGCTCGACCTTGGGAAAGGTCGTCAAATGCCTGTACATTACGGAAGTAGAGATCTGAACTTTGTTACCATTTCTTCTCCTTTGGGAACTCAAATTCCTCAAGGTTAGAATTAATGCAATATTCTAAATCATAAATGGTTTTGTTATGGACATTTTCCGTTTGTTTGCAGCTGTCGGATCTGCCTACGCATATAAGAGAACACAAAAGGGACTTTGTGTGATTTGCTATTTTGGAGAGGGTGCAGCAAGTGAAGGAGATGCACATGCAGCATTCAACTTTTCAGCGACCTTGGAATGTCCGATAATATTTTTCTGTAGAAATAACGGGTATGCAATTTCTACTCCAACTCATGAGCAATATCGAGGAGACGGAATCGCTGGTCGAGGTCCAGCTTATGGGATACTTTCAATCCGAGTCGACGGCAATGATACACTTGCTGTTTATAATGCAACCAAAGCAGCCAGGGATATTGCTGTAAAAGAGAACCGTCCAGTTTTGATAGAAGCCATGACTTACAGAATTGGACATCACAGCACATCTGACGATAGTAGTGCTTACAGATCAGTAGACGAAGTCCGATTTTGGGATACAACTGACCATCCAATTTCCAGGCTTAGAAAGTATATGGTTAGTAAAGATTGGTGGAATGATGAAAATGAGCAAGCATGGAAGCAGAAGTCTAAAACCAAGGTGGGTGATTTATTTATGAGTTTTATAATTGTAAATTAGAAGTAGAAAATGATACTTCTTGCAATCTATCTGCATAATTCAGGTCATGGAATCTTTCGCTCGAGCAGAAAAGAAGCAGAAACCTGATTGGCGACTTATGTTTAGTGATGTCTACGAAAAGATGACACCTGGACTAAAAGATCAATTGAAAGAAATGGAAGAACATTTAGCAAAATATGGTGACCATTATCCATTGAAGAACTATGTCAAATCTGACAAACCAATTGAATAATAGCCGAGTTTTACTCGTTCTGGTGCTAGTAATGGACGTTCCAATAAATCATTTAATGACATTCTGTTACTTGCCAAACTGTATCTCTATAAGAATAACAAATTATATTTTTACTAAACCACTTAAATCAGATTATGAATAAATGAATCCTAGCTTATTGATAAACTAATTGCAAGTCGCTTATTTTGTAGCAACGAAAAACCAAATAAAAATAGTCTTTTTTGAATACTTGTACAGGGGAAACTAAAATTAAAACTAATCATGATTAGTTAGTGAATGAATGTATAGCAAATGAACATAATGCACAGTTCTAGTTGATTCATGTTCCCCAAAATGAAATATCAGAAAATGTGACAGGCGACAGGACATAAGCTTCTGTAGGAGTTTTTAGAGACATTGCATTGTAATTTCAAATTACAATGTACTGCAATTTTTATTATTTTCATTTTGTGTAAACTGCACGCGGAGGCAGTACTAGACCTTTTGTCTTACAAGGGAATGGAAAATAACAGCTCAAATTGTTCTCATATCGTAAAAGAGTGTTATACAGTCATTCATTTCTTCTTACGTTCTTTCGGAATTGTTACCATTTTACAGGACAGGCGGGCCTCAGGAGTTTTTCCTACTTCCACTTTCATCATGGCTCCATTGTTCCCCATGTTATCATAATCAGGAGCGGAGAAAATCGTCACCAGTCGCCCATCATCGAAATACTCGTATCCATTCATTTTAGCTTCATGAGCTCGAGCTATCATTTCGAACTTGGTGTGCTTGAAAAACGAATCAATTTGCTCTGGGCCAAACGTCCACAACCCTTTCCCTCTGGGATTGGATGACCAATCCTCTACTTCGGCTGGATCGGACCAGAGCAGGTCTGTCATCAGGCCACTTTGTGGAACGGGCGTGGGACGCTTGATCTTTTTGATGTCCTGCACAGACCTCAAATGAGGACTCAGTCCTCCATGGACGCAAAAGATCTTTTTGTTGATTCCCGCAGCGACAGGCATGTGATTAAACGTGGAGATGAATGTCTTCCAAAGTTTGACTGAGTAGTATCGTTTGCACTCATCGAAGAAACCGTAGCTTTTGGACATTCGCTCACATTCATGATTACCTCTAAGTAGGAACATTCTGGTTGGAAATCTGATCTTCAATGCCAGTAACAAAGACATAACTTCAATACTGTTTTTTCCGCGATCGACATAGTCCCCAAGGAATAGGTACTTTTTCCCCCCAAGCTTTCCTAGGCCAGGTACTCCACCGATATTAAATAGGCGAAGGAGATCGTGGAATTGCCCATGTATGTCGCCTGCGAAGTCAAATACTTTGTTATTAATTATGCACTCATCGTTTGACAATTCAATACTCTGGGATTCTGGACTTACCACAAACAATGATTGGTGCTCGCAACTCGAGGTACGAGGGCTGTTCTGAAAAAATGTCCAAACTCATACGACAAATCTCAATGATCTCTTCTTGAGAAAGAATTCTGTTCCGTTTTCCGTTACTATCCATCAATTTCGTAATACAATGTTTTATTATGTCCATGATTGAAGGAGCTTATACGTTAAACGTATCCAATTTAAATGTCTGTGTACTTTTGGTAGAGCCTCTCTGCTCAGAATCATACACCTTAGAACCTTAGAACTGATGATCAACCAGACATTTGTTAGCTTATGAATGATTGCAAATGACAGTAGCTGAAATAAACTGCAAGCTGGAAAATTCTGGGGCTGAAAATTCCTCTGCTTTCTTCGATATGTAGGACGACTTCGGTTTCGAATCCAAAGATTTTAGTATTTTTCTGGGACAGTGGGACTTCTTTGGCTAAAACCTCGAATTCGTCTTGTAGACTGGTGACTGCAGAAACTCTAAGAGGATAAGCTTTGTGGTCGTTATTTAGTGGACGATTTAAGTAACTTGACTAGTCGACTTTAATTTATATAGTGTTAAAGTGGCGGCGAGAATTATTTTGGGAGAAACTAATAGAATTGAAAGTTGTAATATTTGAATAGCAGACCCACTTTGAAGAACTTATTGTTTGCAATTGCCTTTGATCGAAGCAAGTTGTGACACGAAGAGGATGAAATGGAGCCCCTGCATAAGTCTTACAATAAGTTCAGTTAGTTTTCAAGCAATATACGACGGTTGTTATAGCATAAATCGTCTATTTCTTGCTTCAACTCTTCCAAGTTAAAAGAGCTTTACATGCAATCTAATGATCATGTCATTGATTCGGGTGTGTAGTTTATTGATTGAATGAAGCCGAGGTTTGGAAATCAAGATGAATCCGAATTTAATATATTTTATACAGACTTGGCACGTATAACACGAGAACACCACTGCGTGTAGATATCATATCATTTTTCCACATTTATTCAAAAAATAAGACTAGAAATCCAGTTCATATAGAATTCGCTAATTGCAATGACTCCCAACTACATCTAAGTTTTCGTCGACTCAGGATCTCTATCACTCTCTCGAGCAAATGGAAAGGTAATTTTGCACATTGGAAGTTCTTTCTGCAACACTTCAATGCAACGCTTCCTATTCCTTACTTCCAAAAAGTCGTAAAGATAAAGCCGGTCCAAGTTTCTACACAAAAAATGTCATTAGATAAACGAATAAAATATCAAAATTACAAACACAACAACTGTAAAATTTCATATACTTCATTTGAACCAGAGTAAGTAGCCCTTCATCTGTGATATTTCCACAGGATGAAATCTGCAAATCCTTCAGAGTATCTTTAAGGAAACCAATTCTAGTCACAGCTTCATCTTCCATATACCCACAACGGTGGAACACAGCTTTCCTCACATGCTTCAGACCTTCTACACTCACCCAAATTAACAAAATTACTTTAACCTCTTCTTTGATAGACACACAAAATTAAAAACCATACAAAAAGATGACATTTTATTCCCTTACTAAAGTGTGGAAATCCAATGTGCATCACAGCAGAATCCGTAGCATCAATTTCCACGATATGCATAGACCTGAAATTCCCCGGTGGCAGTGAATTATAATCCTTGTGCCATTCCTCAGAGCCTGTGTCCCACTTAACCGCAGCTCCACATCTCAGAAGCCATTCAGCACACGCTC
>Ga0194135_10002034_pt1 | contig 12212 bp, 16 predicted proteins | sample LitLau_LLRF_2013_FD_134024 | JGI IMG/M metagenome (GOLD analysis project Ga0194135, IMG submission 134024) | Freshwater sediment microbial communities in response to fracking from North America - Little Laurel Run_MetaG_LLRF_2013 (version 2) | ecosystem: Environmental > Aquatic > Freshwater >... | reverse complement strand
GATTTTAAATTTTATTCCAGGCAAAGTAAAGAAAGCTGCTCGCTCTGGTACGCTGCCGTGTGCCGTTTGTGGGGATCGGGCATATACTAAAAGTTTTGGAGCTTTTAGGTGCGTAGCATGTGAATTTTTCTTCCAAGCATGGCTCAAGAGCGGCGCTGTTTATACTTGTAACGTGAACGAAAGCTGTGAGATCACAAAGGAGACGAGAAGGAAATGTAGGGCATGTCGCCTGAGCAAGTGTCTTCAAGTTGGAATGCATAAGAAGGGTGAGATCCTTTTTAATGAGTTTATCACCGTATGTTTGACGGAATTTAACTTTTTTGTTGCTCGCTTACATTATATTTTCTACAGACGTTGAACGGGCTCAACGGACAATGAACAACAAGCACGAATCTGAAGTCATGGACACCTGATCTCTTACGCATCTCTTAATTAATCGCTCTTACGCCGCCTGAAAATGCAACGTTTATTTTTGAATACAATGTGGGGATTCCCTGGTTTTAAAATTAACATTTTCAATAGAATACTGCGGGTTCAGTGTGGTCCTTTTGTGGTGACAGGATTGGTACTCGTCGAATAAATATACTGTAATCCATCTGCTAAAAGACGTATTTTAATGGAAAGCTTCACTCAAGAACACTTTAATCTTAATCCAATTCTGCAAGTTTTCTTCATTCCATTTGAATTCTTTTAGATGGGTTGCTAATAGTACTGACCTTAAAATAAATAGGAAAGTGAAATAAAGCCCATTTTAGCTTCTAACTAATTGATTTACGGAAGTGCCGCATAAGTGGAGAAACGGAACGTGTGACATTCGCGTCCATTTCGTGTTTGTTGAAAGTAAATAACATGACAGGGGCATTTGATGAATCATATCCACTTTTATCAATGCGGCCTTGTTTCTATTCGAAATGACAATGACTCTTATGACATGACGACATTGCAAGCGATGATTCTTTCTCATCGGGATTAAAATCAACTTTAGCGGTACTTAAGTGTGAGCTCTATCTTCCGCGGCGCGCCGCTGGGCGCGATGGGCGAGAGGGAGGGTAAGACACCTAACTCCCTTTACCAAAACCCACTACTAACCATACACATATTTCGTTCCTCATGCCCTTGAAATCAGCTTCCGGAAGTAAATCTTTATGAGAGTCGGACGACAATTTTTTTCAGAAATCCGAATTTTTTCAATATCGTGTCAACCGGATCACCCTAGCCGAAGTTGTGGTGACATTTACCAGCAAGGGAATGAGAAATGCCGGTTCAGGCACTGGAGGGACTACGGAAGAGGGAGAGAGTTTCTCGCCTCTTTTTTTTCTCATTTTGAGCGAACCCTGCATCCAGTTTTAGCCACTGATTCACTAATTAATTATATAGGCATCACTGAAATAACCAACACTTTACGTGACGGTTGGAATTTGACCTCTGAACTGTTAGTTTGAATATGATTTTTTGAAAAAAACGTTCTAGTTCTCCTACAGCATCCGCACATCTGCCCAAAAACATGTTTTTATGATCAGTTAAAGATTGCTTTTTATAAGGCATCATTGTCTGCCAACGCCAAAAGTCTTCACCTAACAATAAACTACCTTGTCTTGGCATGCGACCGATAATGAGGGCAAATGGCTTACACATTTGCTCCACTAAAGTTTGTGCGCTCCAACCCAACTCAGCTTGCGCCAGCTGAGTATCCGCATACATTGACCCGATGTCACCATTTCTTCTCTTTTCAATGATATAGGGAACTGTGGATCCCGTGACCCTTTCAAATATCCTAATCAATCGAAGAACGGAAGTACTATTCCCGGAGCCCAGGTTGCAGCACTGCTTATATCAATGAACATACTCATTCATATAGTAAACCATAATATATAACATTATAAAATATTTTGGTTTCTACATCAACTTGTAGCCGACCCGTTCGGTCGTCAGAATCTTTTCTACAGCTGACAAATGCCCTGATGCCAAGTCCATAATGTGAACATAGTCACGAGCACCTATGGATTAATCCAACACCTAAAATATTTTATAATGAATAAATTATTATATAGCTTCCCTGTTCCATCAATCGTGTCGTAATCATTCCCAAATATAGTCACGTGGGGTTTGTGGCCAAGCGCCACTTGGGCAATATACTGCATGATGTTTGTAAACGTTTTGGTGGGACATTCGCCGATTCGGACAGAAGGGTGAGCACCGTTGAAATATCGGAGCGACATTATGTTCCATTTCTGCTTAAAAAATAAAGTCTCTTTTTTTGCTAATATTTTATGGCGTCCCTTCACACGCAGCTAACCTCATTTGAGCTTGAAATATCCCTTAGCATCTTCTCTGTAAAATATATTGTCCTTCCGTAGGGGTTCGCTACGTCTCCAGTTGGAAGATCTTCCGTGATTGGAAGAAATTCTGGGTGACCGTAGACGCACCAAGAACTCGAGAAAATCAAATTGTAGCATTCGACCAACTCCATGGCCTAGTGAAAACATTCATTGGGTGCATTGCGCTCTCAAATTATCAATGCTCCAACCCACCTCCACTAAATTCATCGTCCCCATGAAATTAATCTAATAATAGAGCATGGGGTTCTGTACGGACTCTTCAACGGCCTTAATTCCTGCGAGATGAATAACGATGTCAACGCGGTGCTTAAAACAAGAGGCAGTTTTATATACAGGCACATTTTGAGAATGTGTTTATATATACCTCCTTCATAATTTGGCTAAGTTATCTGATATATCTGATAAATCACATTGGTGGAATCTCATCCTTCTCCCAGTTATTTCTTCCACCCGCTGCAAACTTGGTGGCATTCTTCAGTCCACATCACAGGGTACACTAGAAACAATTGTTTTCTGTAATACATATAAAGAAAAGCCTTTAAGCATTGGAAGCTAATGTACCTGTTGGCAAAACTATCAATGACGATGACAGAATAACCCGCATTTAGAAGAGAGACAATGCAATAGGATCCAATGTATCCAGCGCCCCCTGTCACAAATACCGTTTTGCCAATTCCTTCCATAGCTCAATCGTTTTGTAATAATTAATTCCTTATTGTTTGTTTTTAGGTAATATACAGTTATTTGCAAATTTTTTTTCAAAAAGCAAATTTTTATGTTGAGCCGGGACAAATAGTATTTATATGTCCGTCGTTAAGTACGGCACTTTATGTTTAACCAGTTGCATACCATATTATTTTACAAAAGCGCGAAGCGAAGCCCAGGATATAGGAAACTACGTCACTTTCGGTGCCCAAGTTCAAGCAATAATGCATTCTTCAGCGACCACGTTTTGCAAAAATATTTTTACCCCAGCGCCCAGATTTCATTTTGGATAAAAGAGATTTTTCTAAGTCAGAAAACGCAAAAAATTATGTTCTGGGACAGTCTAGAGGAGTATAATATATAAAATTTGATTTGGACGTACTTTGAAACAATTGTCTTTTCCGTCAATGCAGAACCTTTTGTTGCAAACATCACACTTGAAAGGAGTTGATTTACACTTCCCAAGTTGGATTCTGCATATGTGGCAGTCTCCTCTTTCAGTTCAGTCTCAGGCTCAGATTCGTGAACTTCTTCATCTTTATCTGTGTCGTAGTCTTCACTCTCGTCTGATCCACTATCCGGATGTAAATAATCACTTTGTAAATGTAAATGTAGCTAGTCGTTTGTTAGAAGTAAAAAAGCGCAGTAAGTTGCAATACCTTCCAAAGTAAAATGATTCCCAAAGACATGACAGCACAGCTGAATGCCAAAACCGCCCAACTTGTGAGTTAGAAACGAGAAAACAGTTCACTCGCTCCAACAAAACAGATGAACCAATCGAAACTAACTAAACAGGAAAAACTTCGCCAAGAGATTTATTTCCAATTTTATTCCGAGAAAAAAAAGAGAAACACAAACGCTGCGTGGTCGGGCACTACAGTGTGTTTTAGAAAAACACAGCATATGCGTGCTTGGGCGCTGAAGTGAGTTCTAGAATCACACATGCGTCGCGTAGTTGGGCACATGGTGCACATTTTTTCCAACACAGCGTGTGCGTAGTTGGGCATCCAATAATGTTTTAAAATTACACGACGCATGCGTGCTCGGTACGCTACTGGTTAACACAAATGAGGGGTTCTAGTACGTGGGAATGTCCTTTAATTCAAAGCCACAGGAGATTAAATTTAGGTTAATTAATGATCACATTCATCCCGTACTTGCATATATACGCCCTGAAAGGACTGTTATAAAGTCACATTAATTAAGCACAATTCACTGGAAGCTACGCAAATTGACAGGAAACTTCAGTTACACGCACAATATTTAAATTCAACGAACGGAATGTACCTTAAATATATCCGAAAAGCTTTGGACAGACAATAAATTATGGACGGTTATATTTATTTTCTAACTAACAGGATTACAGGACACAGATGCATCATCTTTCACTATAATTTTGAAGAAATAATAACAAGTGCCTTATAGAGGATAATATTTCTATATGTCGATTAAACATGCGTCAATTGTCGAAGACGGCTAGGGCTGAAACGGTCAAAAAGATTTTCGATTACATGGAATTGAAAGGACTTTAGAATCAATTCGACGTTTCTTTTTCCTCCCTCTTTCAAGTGTTATCGGAAAACTGATTACAAGTTTGAAGACTTTTAATTCTTTTCCTTTTACGGTTGCCGAATTCTTTTTATGAATGAATTCAACTATCGAGTTGATCTCCTTCCCTCCCATTTCGTTTCTGTCAAAAGGGAAAAGTCTTCTTCCGGGTTGTAAGGTGCTTGGTATTTCCATACGCCCATACGCCTCCCACTTTGACGCCACACACGGATATTCTTGAAAGGTAGCATGTTTGGCTGATTGCGTTGGGAGATAACCAATTCTTATAGATCCCTTGTGCCGTCGCAATTTCGGACGAATGTTGCTAATGCCGCGTTGCGTTATTTATTATACAGACAATAGAAATGGTTAAACAGTTTATTTTCTAAATTGAATGGTTACAGTTCAAACAGTTTTCGACAAAAATTTTTTAGTATCTTAAGCAAATTTAGCTGAATGCTTAATTCACGGTTGTAACTGGATGTTAATGCATTAAATTTGAAGTAAACTAAGCCCTTGATCCGATTACTATAACGAAACACGATAATTTTTTTATGAAAGGTCTCAAATGAGGAAAGTGCAGTTTCACTGAAGAAAATCCGGGATTGGAAGGACATCCGGCGTTGGAATTTCATCCCGATTTCCAATTCTTACGTTTCCTTGTGCCGGAACATGGAGAGTACTGGCTCCAATTGTTTCCTTGCAGTCTGGGCACCGCGAGGTTTCATTTGGTTGTCCGCAGTCGCCTATCTGGTAGACGTGATTGTTAGGGCATTTGTACCAAGCCCCAGAGCCCGAAACTGCTCGGTAGACTTCTTGCACTGTAGCTCGGCTAATTTCTGGCAACTGCAACTTCATTTCATCGTCCAAATTCTGAAATAAATATTGATTTTGCGGTATGCTAAGTTTAGCTAAGTACGGCCGGGATCAATATGAATATTGATAATATAATCGTGTATTAGTATAAATAATGAAAATAAGGTTACCTCCAGTCCTCCTTTGAAATTTTGTTGAGCATCGCTATTGTAAATGGGAGAATCCAATACGAGTTTCTTCAGGTCGTCGCATGCCACCTTGACGTTGAACTTTAGGAAATCTTCAGCTGAATATCGTCGGTAGAGTTGGAATAAATCGGACAAACGCTTGAATTCGAGGCCGAACTGCTTAATTTCAAACCGAGAGAGGGGAAGAGGGCGACGGGATAAAATGCGAAACAGTTTTATGTATTTCTCCTCCAAATCCAGCCGATGTTCCTGCAAGACTCGCCTCTTGCCTTCGCCAAACCCCATAAATTTGTTAGGCTGGTAGTTTGGACTTGATTCAATAAGATGCGTCATCCCTTCTTCCCACCATGCAAACATGTTTGCCATGCTCTCCAATTCGTATTGGTTGAGCTATGACGAACACAGAAATCATAGTTGGTAAGGTTGTCTTGTATAAATTATACTTGAGGCTACCGTAAGGATTCCAGTGCTCTTACCGAATTGAACCTTTTTTCCGACTGCCGTGCTTCCCTGGATAAATCAGCATTGAAAAATGGATTGAACTGCCGTTTATAAATTTGCTGACTCATGTACTTCGAAAAAAAGGAAAGGGAGTTGAGGTCATCCGAAGCTTGCGTCTCCAATCTGACTGCAAGGCGACAAAGGAGCATCCTAGTTGGTTTTTCCTTTCCATACATGATCTCCTTGACCCTAATAACGTCATCATAAGCTGATTTCAGGGCATTGTTGTATCGACGTGAAGTCCGGATGGTGGTGGAGCACTTTGGACATTTCTTGACATTCAGACTTCCTTTGTTGGGATCTTCATCTGCACCAACTGAAATCCAATGGTCCAAATCACAAACTGCAAAAACGTGCTTGCAGTCCTCGAGCTGAACGTATCTAAAAGGGAATTGAGAAAAAACCGGCGGAAAAACTAAATGAAGCATTTGGCTTGTCCGTGTTGTAGGACGCTTTCGTTACCGCATGTTTGGTTCATTCTCGTTTCCCAAGAAAAGTTCACTCAATTCCTCCCAGTTACAAATCCGACATAATGGTGGACAAGGTTCTGAACAAAGTCCAACACATGGATGACCACACGGAAGTTTTTTAATGCAAGGAACGTCACAAGGACGTCGATTACATTTCTCCCCACAATATTGGGTGCACTTTTCATGCTCACAGGACCGATCACAAGGTTCCTATTCAAACAAATAAAAAAATATTCTCAAGGCCATGGGCTCCTAATTAATATTTTGTTTGAAAACGTTACCTTGCACGGAGTGCAGGGGAGTCCGCAAGAAGCTCTGCACTTGGAATGAGCACATCGTAGCTCGCATTTCTTTTGACAAGGTGGACAGACACTTGAGCAAGGATAGTCGCACCTAAACCAATAATAAAAAACAAATACGAATCCGAATTGAGAGAGTCAGATGAGAACTGATGAAAATACCAAGAACTCCTTACACATGTCCACACAACAGAAGTCGCCCACATTTAGCTTTGCATTTTACATGAAGCTTTCCACCGTAACACTTGGCACAAGTCCCAGCACACTTATGCCCGCATCCAAGCTCATCGTCAGGATCGACGTGAAAGTGGGCTTCACAGGGCACTTTACAATATTTTAAAACACCATCCGGTTTCACTGTGATTAAACATAAACTAATTTAAATTTTAGGGGTGTTGCGTCTCGTTCCTAAGTTGAGCTTGAAAATGTATCGTTATCCTCACGAGTGTCATGAATGCGGCAAGGTACCTTCACGGTATGCCCACACGGGGAAGCATTTATACTCGCGACCAGCTCGTCACACAACAGCTTCTGGGCCTCCTGATAGCAAGGAAGGGTCAGCTCATGGGGACAATTAATGGAATCCTTTTTGATTAGGACCTAAAACGTCCAGAGCGAGGGTGAAACAATCGGAAGTTTGTTAAGCCGTAGTATTACTGTCTCCACATCTGCAATTCCTCCTTACCTCACACTGCACTGGATTCTCATCCAACGAAAATGACTGATAACATCGGATGGTGGCCTCATGACCACAAGGAAGCTCCTTCGTAACGGGTACTGCACAAGGGGGACACTTTCGATGGCACCAGTGCTTTTGTTCCCGATCTGCTCCACACTTGTGCCCATTTGCGCATGACCGCGCACACTCCTTGTTACACTCATAGGATTCATGGTTTGGATCCTTTTTAACATGACACTTCCTTTATAAAGAAAACAAACGGGGAAATGGTCGTTGCCAAAATCATCAAAAATCGAACCGGAACGGGAACTAAAAGGAGCTATGAAAGTGGGTCAATGAAGAGCCGTGATGAACTCACTTGACGCAGGAATGGCCACAGGAGACCCTCGTGTCAGAGTCCGTGACACAAATCCAGGTGCTCGTTGCTTCTTTTTGGTGACAGAGTATTCCAACTGGAATTTAACAAAGGATGAACACTAAGAATCAGATTAGGGAGGAGGATGCGAAGAAGATTTGGTCTCACTTTGTGTCCGCATGCAGGGATGACGACATTCATTTTAACTGTACATTCAATATCGTCCACGTTCTTGCAACAGTTGTCCTCTATCTCATGATGACATGGGAGGTCCTTGATGACCTTTTCCTGGCAGGCAACCTCAGTCGGATCCTTATGACACTTCGTTCCATGTTCATGGCCACATGGTAAAATCTTGATAACCATTAGAGTGCAATCATAGGCAGTTACGTCGATGTAGCAGAACAAGGTCTTTCTATGCCCACAAGACAGTAGGGTATCCATTTCGACATTGCACTTAGGACATTCTTCATGGCAAGCTTCAAAAAGCGAAACCATGTCATAAATACTCAACGAAAAATTCAACCGCGACTGAAATTTCGTTTGTACTGAACATGAACTCACGCCTTGGACAGATGTGCCCATATTTCTCACAGGTTCTTTCACAGTGCTCGGCACACTTGTAGTCGAGGTGGTCGTTGTCCCTAACATGACAGTCCCGGGGGCAGTTGTGTCCACATCCCTTAAGTCGAGCGTCACACATTTTGGAACAACCGCCCTCCGGTGCCTGGTCAAAATCGGACGCTTGCATAACTTGAATGACGTCACCATGTATTTGACATCGGAGAGAAAGGTGACTCCCTACTGCATTTTGGCGAGTCAAAGTTTCCATGATTTGTCTCCACGTGATTGATGAGTTCCTCATAGAGTCCATGTTCCCAATCACAAAAAGTCCATGCCTTGGGAGAAGAAAACTTTGGATTACAAAATTCCTCTACGCCCACATTTTTCTCTTGACGAACTCACTTTGCCCGAGAAAGGGCGACGCAAATCCTGTTCTCAGTGTTGAGAAATCCAATTTTGTTTTCATCGTTACTTCGTACCAAGGAGAGGAGGACGATATCGTTCTCTTCACCTTGAAAGTTATCCACTACAGTTACCCTCATGCCTTGGCAAAGTCCTTCTTCTCTAAGTTCCTAAACCAAGAAACGCTGAAATTTTTATTTAGTCTACATTGGAAGATTTCAGAGAAAATGTGGGCTGGAAAACAAAAGTGAACTTTACCTTTTTGATGAGGAACATTTGTCCAATGTATGTTGTGAGAATTGTGATTCGATCCGTTTTGTAACCTTGCAAGACAAGATGACGTGCGAGTCGAACCAAGAATTTAGCTTCATGGGAGTTGGATTTACTCTTCGAATCCCCTTCCTAAAAAATTAAAAAAAAAAATGCTGGGAATCACGTGAGCCAAGATTTTAAATTAATAAAATGATTAGTAATTTGAGGCTTACTCCTGTCTCTGTGTCTATTTGATCTTCGGGTTCTTTGTGAGAAACGAAAAACATGCTGGCCTCAACTCCACGCACTGGTGGGTATTGAAGGACAGAGGCGTGGTTGAGCAGTTTGTTGTAAATTGTTGGAACAATTAGCTCACAAATTGAAGGTCTCATGCGGTGTTGAACCTTAACAGTTTAAAAAATGGTAGTATTGTGATTAGGAATTCTTTCAATGAAAAGCTTAACTGGGCGTGAAAGTACCTGAAGCTGATACAAGTGCAAATTATTATTAAGCATCCGCTCGAATAAGGAAACATCGAGATTGTACTTCTGGCCAAGAGAATACACTGCGTTTTTAGGACGGAGTTGTTTATGGTCCCCTAACAAACAAGTTCAGTCGGTTTTAGTCAATGAAGGAACGTCAACTAATGAAATATCAGTTCCTCAATTACTTGAATTATAGCTTCTCTTACCAATCAGGATAAGTTGTTCACAGTGTTTGGTAATACAGACAATGACATGGGATTCAAGAACTTCAGCGGCTTCCTCGACAATCACTGTGGGGTAAAAGAGAATTAAAAAATTTAAACAATTGCTGTTGCAAATTTTAATTTACATATACAGGGAGTTCAAATAAGAAGCGCCGCTTCCCGCGAAAAAAAAACGCTTTGAATTCGAAAAAAATGGTTATGTTCCGCTTCTCTCACTTCTCGGTCATCTCAACTCATTTAGATTATAAATTACTTCAATTACTGATTAAGTTAATTCACTGATGAACCAAGGGAAAGTTCAGCGGAAGTGCGTGAAAGTGTCACAAAGTACAAATTAAACAATTGGAATTTAATTGAGTTGAGATGGTCGAGAAGGGCAAAAGGACTCTATTTTTTGAATTCAAAACTGTTTTGGCGGGAAGCGACGGTTCTTATTTGAACTCCCTGTATAATTGACTACCAAGTTTTGATTCAATGTGGGGCAGCAGTGTATTGTACTTGGCAGCTCCAGTTGTCGTCATTCCAACAAAAGCCACTTGTTTCAAAAGTAGAGTGTAGCATGAGTTTTGAGCTTCCTTAAATCTTGAGTCCAAATCGGCGATTTCGCCTTCCAACTCTAAGATCTTTTTTAGCGTTTCATCCTTACACTTTTCTAATAGCTGGAAGTACAGAGTCCAAGCCGTGAGTGGGGACGGCAGGATCCGTTCACGAATGTTCTTCACAATGCCCTCCAAGCCTTCTCTTGAAATTGGATCCAGCGTGAGCCTATTGTGGTGATACATACCAAGAATGTCCTTTACAGTAGAATACTGTCGCTCCACCACTTCCAATCCTCGCCTGTATCGCATCTTTGCAAAATGCATTTCCCGGTTGTGTTGATACGTGCCACGGTTGTGTTTTTCAACTTGCGTTTCCCTTGAGTTGAGAGTGTGGTACAAGGATTGGACACGGGCTGACGCACGAGCGTCCCCGTACGGATTAATAAGGTAGAAATTTCTAAAATCTTTCTGGATGCCCTGGCCCTGGTCCGCCAACTCAAACTCAATTTCAAGGACCCTGTTAGCTTTAGCAATGGAATGCTCCAAATCAATGTTGGAATCAAGAATCCCTTGGTCGGATGAAGAACCTGCTCCTGCCACAGACTCGTTTCTTCTGAAGGATTTGGCAGGCGCGTTGTGTATTCTATCCTGCATTTTTCTTTTCTGCATGGCTGATCCGAATATGTTTCTAATCTGAAGAGAAGACTGGAAGTTTGGGCGATAAAAGTAATTTGCATCAAGTCCAAATACTTTTTCCAACTCATGTTCTTGATTGTCCCTGTGGAGAGGTTCCAAATATTCCATGAATTCGTCCTCAACACAGAGAACTGACTTCCTTATTAAAGCGAAAAAACGCTTCAAATTCAAAAGAGAATTTCCTCCCCGGAGTACTCGCAAATTTTCTATTAGCTCAAGACGTTTTTGTTTTGCATTCTTCAGTTGGAACTGGGAAGCTTTTAAGTTATCATTTAACTGGAATGGAAGACTTCCCTTAACTTTTGCTACTTCCAGTTGTTTATGTAAGAGGAGGTTTTGCATCACTTCCGATTTGGATTGCCCACCAATACGAATCAAATGCTCATTGGGAGCTAAGCCCATCTCCTCCAATATCAAAACTATTGCTTCCAGGAATTGATCCAAGGCATGGTTCGTGTAACAGACGACCAATATTGGGTGCCTATAATTGGTTTCTACCGGAATTTGTCGCACAATCCATCCCGTGTGTAGGGTGCTGTTCCGATTGCTCACGACATTCTTATCGTCATCTCTAGTTGCAGATACATGTTTTTCCCAAACATATTCTCGTTCCTTAACTGTCCGCATTAACTCGAGTGTTGCTTTTGACAATAAAAGTACACGGTTGGCCAGATGGAATTTTGCAATTTGAATTGCAATGAAAGTCTTCCCAGTACCTTTTAAAATACATATGTTGGTAATATATCAACCCTCGGAAGCCCACAGCCACAACAAGAAAACTTAAAGTCTGAAATATGATCAACGAGTTGAATATTGTAGGGGATAGTAGCTTATATAGAAGTAACCATGATTCATCATTCCACCCTAAAACCAGGCTCGTTTAGGAATGCTCGTAACAACAGTTGTGTTATGAGGTGAAATAAACCGCTGCAAGCGCGAGTAACGAAGGCTGAGTCTCAAAAAGCGATATTCAAATGACATAAAGGAAGGTCACACGTATGCATTTTAGATGCGGCGCAAGTTTTGAAAGGTGCGAGGGTTCAACTAACCTGAGCGCACACCTGAGCTCACATATGCATGCACACCTGTGATCATGATTAATTTCTGGAATCTTGCTTTGCCCCAGAAGGAGTTGACCTACGGGGTTCAT
>Ga0194135_10002033_pt1 | contig 12228 bp, 12 predicted proteins | sample LitLau_LLRF_2013_FD_134024 | JGI IMG/M metagenome (GOLD analysis project Ga0194135, IMG submission 134024) | Freshwater sediment microbial communities in response to fracking from North America - Little Laurel Run_MetaG_LLRF_2013 (version 2) | ecosystem: Environmental > Aquatic > Freshwater >... | reverse complement strand
CCCATTCCCCCTCCCCTGATTACAGACAAAGGATGAAAAGACCGTGGCTTTTCCTTGGTAATGTAAACAACTGGATTTATGTCGTCAACGTTCTCTCTCTGTCGAAACAACGAAAACCGTCAGCGTCAGAGCAAGGGCTTTATCGGTATTTCCATCTTCCATAGCCCTGACTCATGATGGCTGGCATAGAATTTTCCGGAAGCCCTTTTGATATAAAGTCCAGAATCATCAAAGCGACTTTGTTTTGTGTCTTGTCTTGACAGTCTGATTGTTCAAAATGCCAGAGGGTCACACTCACAAGTGGATGTGGATTATTCGAGGGATACAGAATCAGGGATGTTTAATTGTTTTTCGAAACTTTTGAGGGAAAGATCATAAAAAAAGACACTTGAGAAAATTCGGCTGAACCACGATAAAGTCCCTGAGAGGCAATGGAATGAGAGTTCACAGTGTTGGTTGGAGTAGTACCAATTTTAATTGATTAGTCAAATCAATATTTTCACCGAGATTAATTAATTTCATCCGAAGACCTTCTCAACCGTCGCGTTGAATGATCACTTCGCAATGCTCTTTTTAATCTGAACTTCGGAGAAAACACTGACGTATTCAAAGGTTTACTGGAAAAGAAAAGAAAGGCGTTGCAGCCTGCAACGGTTTTTAGGGGAATTGCAAAACACATTGCGAACAAGCTGGCATGGGGGATGATAATGAAGTGATTCACATCAAAGAGTAAGCCGTGCTTGGAATTGGTTTCCATTATTAATTCATGCATGAAAGTTATTCACTTTCCGTTGTTCTATCCTGGACTTTTGAAGAAATGAAGTGTTCTCAGACCAAGTTTACATTCGCTTTCCAAGAGGCAGGTACTTTATGACTCCCGTTAGGCGTTGGATTTTTATTACTTTCCGTACTGTTTCCGAGTCCTTTCATCTTGCCCGTGTATTCTGCAAACATTTAGAGTGTGGATCTCTCTTCAAGATAATCCAGTTACACAAAGAATTCTCAAGAAGAGCGAGTCTTGATTCTTGTCTTTTCTTACAAGAAGTCGGCGTGTACTTTCCATTGATTTATTACTAATAGGTTTTTGTTTACATGCATTTTCTAGGACGGACGTCTTGCAGCTGGTGACCAACTTCTCAGTGTCGATGGGCAGAGTCTTGTGGGCATCACGCAAGAACGGTATGCTCAAATTTCACGTTTACTTTGCCAAAACTTGACTGATTTGCTGATTTGCACCAAATTCTTGTATAGGGCTGCTGAATACCTCGTGAGGACAGGACCAATTGTTGCCCTTGAGGTAGCAAAACAGGCAGCGATTTACCAAGGACTCGCCACGATGTTGTCCCAGCCTTCACCTGTTCTTTCCAGAGGTAAGAAATTGACATTCGGAATTAAAATGGATGGAAGTGTAATTAATCAATAGAGTTGAGAGACTCAAATTCGAGGAAAACGTTTTGACAGAGACAGATTTTAGGGAAGACTCCGTGTGGTTTGCAATAAATTGCGGTAACCCTCTGCCTTGCTTGAATAGATATGGAAGTATTTGAGGACAAGGAGTGTAGCCGTTCCTGGAGAGGCTCATCTGAGCTCCCTTCTCCAAGGGCCGATGGGAGTCAGTGGGCATTTGGTGGTGGGATTGGGAACCTCCGATCGGCTCAGAGTGAGGGGAACTTGTCAAGGGTAAACTCATTGGAAGCCCTGAGTCGGCGAGGTCTAAGCGACTCAGCGCTGGGTGTCCCTCGTGTCATTGGTTCCTCTCGTCTCCTTAAATTCTTCCTCCCACCTTCTTCACACCGTAGTCGCTTTTATGAAGGGGATCTCAGCCCAAGTAGTTGTTGCAAGGAGTTCAGATCAAAAAGTCTCACCGTGACTCCTTGTAAGGAACCAAGGTCTCAAAATAATTTTTTTTTGAAAATAGACCAATTAGTTTTTCTTTGCACATTTTACTGTTTCACAGTAGCACTGTCAACATTTTTTTGTTAGTCAAGTCACGAGAGGCAACACGTGCCAAGTCTCCTCACATTCTCATATTTACCTGTTTTATTTGCAGTGACAAGCATGAAAAGTATTTCTACGTTTGATTTGCAAGATTACTGATTACTGCATGCGCTATGCGCTTGCAAGGAAATTGCATGCGTTCCTCTCTTTTTTTTTGTGTGTGGAATAATTTTGATTTTTAACGTTCTGTTTGATATTATTTGAATGCTAATAGTATCATGTTTTGTTTCTTGCATCCGCAGGGGGATTAACCGCTCCGCGTCGTATGAGCGAACGGGATCTCCCTTCAAAGGTTTTACGTGAGCAGAATCAGGATATGGGCGAAGGGGGTTTCCATCACGGGCATCCCCTGAGTCAATCCCGCATCCAAGCGTCCAAGTCGGTTCCTTCACTCAATAGTGATAGCTCCATTGGGGGTGGGATAGGCGGAAATGGAATGACAATGGGGGACAGTAGAGTCAGTCACGTGGGAGATGGGGTTCGATCACCAGTCGAGCCACCACCGAATTCCAGATACACCAGACAGTATCCTTCCATGACGATGCCTGCCCAGAGGGACATACAAATGCAGCAACAGCATCCAGGTGCTCCGCGGTCCAGGTAAGAGCCGTTAAGAAATCCAAGAAATAATTCTGAGAAGATGTAAGACATTGGTTCTTAAGTTATCCCAGGGAGGTCAACCTAACCGGGAATCAAATGTTCAACGGTTGCTTACTTGCGAGTATTAATTTGCAGATCTATTCAAAGCTTGACGGATCCAGTCCATCGCCCAGACATTGGTTCAAAACAGCCTTCCACACCAGCCCTTCACCTACAACCGGAAGAGGACCGATTTTACCAAAACTTGGCCTACTATGCAACTCCACCACCACCCCCAGTGAATCCAGCAAATATGCCCGTTAGGACCTACATTCCTTATAGTAATTCAACTGGGAATATCCCCAGTAACCAGTCCGCGACTTTCCGTAGTCCGCATCATTCACATCCCAATTTCCCCAGAGGACCAGTTCCGAATCTTAACACGTCAATGTCAACCAATCCGAACGGGATTTCTCAACAGCTCTTCCAGCAGCAACAACAATGGCAACGAGCCCAACAACTCCAACAGCACCCGGCTCAGATTAACCAAAATCTCCTTCGACAAGAAGCCAAAATGTTAGAGATGCAAGATGAATTGAGAAGAAGAGAAGAGAGGGCAGCTCTCATGATGAATAAGGCCCAACAAAACTACCCAGGTGAGCAGAACTTATCAAGGAGAATGGATAGCACAGTTCTTTTTCCTTGCATTTCCTATTAATTCCATTTTTTTTCTTCTTTTTTTACAGATCGAGCGAATCAACGATATAATATGCCACCCAGTCGGTATTTGCCACCTCCAACAAACCAGCAGCCGCGTGTTTCCAGTATGGGTGCGCCGCCACCCCCTGCACCGAAACCATATCGCCCTGGAGGGGAAGAGCAACCACCGGGCAGGCCACCACTTCCGGACGAATATAGACACTCTGTAGGAGAACTACCACGCGGTGGGGGCACGCTTACTTTCACAAACAAAAACCCGCAGAATCCCAATAGTCCTTGGGAGCGTGAAGAAAAAGAACGAGAGCTCCAGAGACGAATAGAAGTTTCAAAGTACTGGCGTGATCAGCAGATTCATGAATTGGAAATGATGGGGCCCAATCGAAATGCATCACAGGATGAGCAGCTCAAATCACTCAGGTAAGCCTGATTTAGATGTGGTTTTTTTGGCTGCTTGCTCAGTCTCAAATCGCACTCGTCCATCTATGTACAATAAAATTTTTGTTGTTTTAGAATGGAAAGGGAATTTCAGAGAAGGGCTGAAGAGCTTAACAGAAGGGATGAAGAATATGAAGGGGGCGATCCCGATGAGGACGAGGAGGACGAGCGGAAGGTAATGGTGAAGAGAATTCAAGAAGATTTGGAGAGAACGAGACTCAATCATCAGAACACGGGTGGAATGAACGGAATTCCAAAGGAGGATGAGAGAGCCAAGAAGATTGAAGAAATTCGGCGGAAGAAAGTAGAGTTGGAAGCGACGCAGGCAGCGGAAGAGAGACTTGTCCGTGAAGCACAGAAACGAAGGGTAAGCTCCAATCACGCAAAGGGCTTCCAAATATAATTTGTTTTCCGGTAAAACCTAATTTCCTTTCTTGTCTGTCTAGGAGCAGGAAGAGCTTAAACGTCAGAGTCAACTAATCCACCACCAACAACAACAGTTTACCTCATACCAACAACAACAACAGCAACAACAACCTCTCCAATATCGTTCCTCATACCCACCGAAACTCGCGTCACCCACGTTCAGCCCTCAGGATGCGCCTCCTCTCCCAAAGTCTCCGCCACCTGCTCTTTATCGGAGTCACGGTTCTACTTCCCCTCAAAAGTCACCCGTGAGCCCACCTCAGTCATCCCCGACAAGAGTGAAGCCGGATAAGAAATCGGTCTCCTTCAATGAAACGGTGGATACGAATGAACCATCCTCCCCTTCCCCCGTTGAGACCGAACGAGTTCGTGAGGATCCCAATGTGAGTTTAATATTTTATTTTATTTGAAGCCTTTTCTTGCTTTCCGTCTTGTATAGCCCATTCTTGATTTCTTGCTTCCGAATTCTTTCAAGCTGCTCTAAAATTACACTAACCACCAAACAGGTGCTTGTCTCATTTCATACTGATGAGATGAATATTCACATGAATATGATGATGATGGAGTCAATGGGACTTGAAACATTTTGTGTTTGGTTCTTTTAGCTGTTCCTCTCTGAAGCGACAGCCATGCTATCCAGTCCAAGGAGTCCCGACGGGACATCGATCGGTGGAATAGGAAATACGCCCGGTGTAATTGGATCACAGGAAGTGTATCGTGACCCTCGGTGGAGACGACTCGCAGAGCAACAGCAATTGAAACAAGCCACTCCAAAACCTGAGAAACTAACGTTTAAAGAGAAGATGAAAATGTAATTTCCCAAAGTGGCAGAGCGGCATTTTATTGTGCCAAAATACTAATACTAAATAATTCATGAAAGATTATTCTGACTACTTTAGGTTTGCAATGGAATCTGGTGAAGCAAATACTCCAAAGGACAAAGTAAAGACGTCTCGGGCCCAAAGGGAAATTGAAATCCCTGGAGCCCCACCCACAAACAACAATAACGAGGACGAGTAAGTACGGAATCCAAAGTCAGGGTCCACCTTCCTTAATCAGAAGCAAGCGGAACAAATTAATATGGAACGACGTTCACAAATCTACGATAATATTCACACACAGAACAAACTAGGAACGAACTTCTTCTCTCGTCCTACTCCAAGTTTTCATCTTGTACTTAATAATTTCAATAGTAATAATTTCAATAATTTTTAGGTTTTATTTAGCTAACTTCTAGGAACTTAATTAATAATGAAACTTAATTTGTAAAATGCAAAGTGAGAGACTTCAAAGAACTGGAAGCTATAGAGAAAGTGCCTCTTTGAAGACAAGGGAAACATATTTGGAACTTATACATTTCATATTTTAGCCTCATTTATAATTCAGTCGATATTTTCCATTAAGTAATTAGTATAATTAATTACAAGTGTGCCAGTCGGGTAAAGCAGTTTTCCTCAATCATACGCTCTCCGCACCTCCAGACAGACAGTTGCATTTTTTAGCCCAACTTTATTCCGTTGATGATAAGACATGACCGCCGCAGCGGGTATCGCTGTTTCCGTTTTTATATAAGTAATTTTTGTTGTTTTGAAACTTGTGCTCGTCCTGTTGGACTACTTACTACCACTAAAGTCCCTCGAGTGTAATTAATTCATTCCAAGTAATAAGTAGATTAATCTCCTTGTTATTTAACTTGACTATTTTTGATTACCTCAACGAACTTTTTGGTGATTGGGCCGCATGGCCCGCATCATCCGCAGCAGAACTTATACACACGAAGCATGACTTAAATCTCCGATTTCCAAATTCTATTCAGTAAATAATTAGACCTGGTATTAATTAATTAATTAATTATATTTTTGGGATTTATTCAAGTGAGATTATTAGATTTTGATCAAATTCAAGTTATATCCAGAGGAAATCTTTATTGGTGATGACAAGAGAGAGAATAAAATACACCGACAGAACCTAAACAAAAAGTGGACGTGAATTTCAAGCAGTAACATTACGGCGAACAAATTGACATTGCGATTTGTATTCCTTTTCCAGAAAGTTGAACATGGGATGAGGGTTTGCGGACGTCTGAGGAATGGTCTGAAACACATCAAAGCCTTCCACGATCAGATTATTCTTGAGCCGAAAGATGCTCACACTGGCCAGTTCCGACTGATTTACGACCAGTGGGTTGCTCGCATGAAGCCAAACGTAATCTCCGTCTGCAGCGACGCGCTCAATGTACAGATCGTTATTTTTCGGAGTTCCTGGAGGCCAAGTGGAGCGGAGAAATTGAAGGAAGGCTTCCCTTCCGTCGGCGACAAAGGGATTGTGCTGAATGTAGTTGGGAGAGACATGCTGGTTAATGACGGAAAGATCATGATCACGGAAGACGCGCTCAAAGAAGTCCACAACGCGGTTCTTGTTCCGTTCTTTCTGGGCACGGTTACGACGTGCACTGGATGTGGCACATCCTTCTGTGACTACCATGGCTGTCAAGTATTCAAACCAACACAAAGCTTTTAGCTTAGCAAGGGGTCGTATTCGAGGAGGAAGGATTTTAGTAAAGTAACCAATTCAGAAGCTAGTTTGACTTACCCAATAGGAACCAGCAGGAGAAAGTCAAATCGAGAAAGGCCTTCATTCTCGAATCGGATTGGTTGCTGTAGGTGGGACGGAGGGAAAATGACACATTTTCAGCGATTCTGTTGCATTTATAACCTACGGACGAGGCGAGGAGGGTCCTTGGCAGCGCATACTTACATTCCACTTCCATTTTGGTAGCGACCTTGTTCCAAATTGTGCAATTAACTTGCGAGGCCTTTGCCGTTGCAAATTGTTGAGCTATCCATGCTAGGTGGACAGAATTCCTCGGAATTTCTCAGCGGATGACGAGAACGAAGCTCAATGAACTCACTTGAGATTGCGGAAAGATAAAAATAAATGTCAATGTGGACAAGTTTTAAGTTACCAGCGTCCGTCATCACGGTGCCTGGCGTGGCCGTGGCCTCGCGTCCAGTCCTCGATTATGTCATGAGACGCCTGGGTCCCATTGATGCGATTTTAACTTAATTAGTTTGAACTCGGTTGACTTAATTAAGATTATAAATGAGCGTGCTTTCTTGAATATCATCGACAAGGTAAAAGTGAAACTTGTGAAACCTTTTCGTGTGGATAAGGAAATTCGACGCCAACCAGCAGAACTCCGCGGTAAAAATTCAAAGAGCGAGGGAACCGGGCGGGCGGAAGAGAGAAAGAAAGAAAGAAAAACGCTTGTGTGTTGCGTTGTTGCAGATTTTGGATTTCAGGGAAGAGCTTCAGAACGGAACTAACCTACCTACTAAGCTACTACCGAGATTTCTTTGTTTGATTAATTGCTAATCATTCATCAATTAACTCTCTGTACTCATTACTCAGTTAGGAAGCGAGTTTGTGAGTTAACTAATCTCCAGCCAACTCACGTTACGTTAAAAGCATGGCATTGGATTATACAGGCGATAAAGGTAACAAAGCAAACACAAAGTAAAGTCGAAACATTATTATAGCAAGCATGCAGTTTCATGTCTAAATCTTTTACAGAGAAATTCAAAGACTTCCTCAACACTTACTTTACCGATGGAACGGGACCGGATGGTGGAAAAGATTTCAAGTATTGCCGAAAGCTCACTAGCATTGCAAACCGAGAACAGGTGGCCATTACAGTGGATCTGGATGAGTTAACCGAGTTTCTCGGCAACGACAAGGACGAGTTAGTTACAAAGATTGAGAACAATGCTTATAGGTAAGAAATTGTAAGCTAGTGTTTAGTGTAGTGATTCATGGATTTCAAGATTTCTTTAAATACTGCTCAAGAAGACGACGTCATAGACTGTTTGTTAATTTCAATGAATCAGATACACGCAGCTGATGGCGGAAGCAATTTCGGAAACATTGCCGGATCACAAGACCAGAGATTCCGCCCCAAAGAGTGCGTTGGACATTTATCTTGAGCATCGCCTTGAGGCTGCTCGTCAACACGATGCGGCAGAAGAAGTAGTTGAAGGAATGGAAACTCCTTCCATTACTGCTCGATTCCCACCAGAGCTACTCCGTCGTTTTCAAGTTTACTGGAAGCCCAGATCTGAGACTGAACTTAAGAAAATCCGAGATCTAAGGGGAGCCATGGTAAGAGATTCGAAATCGGCAATCAATTTGTGAACGACTAAGAAATTTTCCAAACTGGTGACCCTCACCCTTCTTGCTTTTCTTAGATTGGAAAATTGGTCTCAATCAATGGCACGGTGATCCGAGCTTCTGAAGTGCGCCCACTGCTTCGTGTCGCCACTTACTCGTGCGACATGTGCTCCGCGGAAACATTCCAACCAATTACTGGACATACGTTTATGCCTTTGATTTCCTGCGGCTCTGACTTTTGTAAAGTGAATAAAGCTGGCGGAAGACTCCAACTCCAAAGTAGAGGCTCCAAGTTCATGAAGTTCCAGGAGTTGAAAGTGCAGGAGCTGAGTTCGGAAGTTCCTGCTGGCCATGTCCCGAGACAGCTTACAGTTCACTGCAGCGGCGAGAACACTCGACAGGCCACTGCTGGGGACCATGTGGCCATCACAGGGATATTCTTACCTCTTCCTAAAAGCTCAGCATTTGCGCAAATCTCATCTGGACTCCTTACCGATACCTATTTGGATGCTCACGTTAGTACTTTACTTTGGTCATGCAAGCAAATCGAATTGCAAATCGTCATTTGAACGTCTGGTTAACAATTTTCGATTGCAGAGGATCGTCCCTGTTTCAAAGTGGGACGAGGGGGAATTTGGAGATGAATTAACCGACGCAGAGCTTCTTGAGATGACAGAACTGGATTTTTATAACAAACTTGCTGCATCGATCGCTCCAGAAGTCTATGGACATGAAGACGTAAAAAAGTCTCTGCTCCTGATGCTGGTAAGCTCAAGCTCTAAACTTGCTTAAAACCCTTACGAATAAGATCCCACCCAAACCCCTTCTCTTTTGTATTAGGTTGGTGGAGTGGAACGGAACGTCGGAGGTCTCAAGATCCGTGGAACCATTAATGTTTGCCTCATGGGGGACCCAGGGGTGGCTAAATCTCAGCTCCTTTCCTACATTGATCGCTTGGCCCCGAGAAGTAAGCGGATTTATTTACAAAGTTGAGAAATGGGGAATCAGAAAATATTCTAAACTAAAACGTTAAAATTATTCTTCTTTTAGGTCAAATGACTTCTGGACGTGGCTCATCGGGAGTTGGTCTTACTGCTTCCATTATGAAGGATCCTGTCACAGGTAAAGGTCCACTTCCCATTTACCTCAGGTCAGCACGAGTTGAGTGATTTAATCTTAACGAGTTTGGTGTTTACAGGACTGATGACGCTAGAGGCTGGAGCTCTCATGTTGGCCGATCAAGGGGTTTGCTGTATTGATGAGTTCGACAAAATGAATGAGTCGGACCGTACGTCCCTTCATGAAGTTATGGAGCAACAGACCATTTCTATTGCCAAAGCTGGAATTTTGACGACCCTCCATGCTCGGACTTCTGTGTTGGCTGCTGCTAATCCTCAGTACGGACGGTACAACCCACATAAAAGTATTCAGGACAACATTAACCTTCCCGCCGCTCTCTTGTCTCGATTTGATATCCTCTGGCTCCTTCGGGTAACGTTAACCTTCCTCAATTTCATGTATTCAAGTGACTGAGAGTGAAAAATGTTAATGCAGGACAAATCAGACCAACAGGAAGATTTGCGACTGGCTAAACACATTACCTACGTCCATCAGCACTGTGCCGAGCCACCAACTGCCTTTAAGCCCATGGACATGAAACTTATGCGCCGCTACATAATCGCATGTCGAAAGAAGAATCCATCTATCCCAGAGTCTCTCAGCGAACGCCTTGTCGAGGCTTACGTGGCACTTCGGATCGAATCCAGGAACAAGGCACAGGAATCCACCTTTACTTCTCCCAGAAGTCTTTTGGCCATCCTCCGTTTGTCCACTGCTCTGGTGAGGTTATAACTGTTCCCAGTGTTCAAGGTCTCAGTAGGGCGTGACGGGTGGCGTTGCCGTGAATTCGTTCGCTCTACTGATTTAGTTTCGAAGATGAGATAATTGTACCTGAACATCATTTATGTTGTAACTTTAGGCTCGCTTGAGAATGGCAGATGAAGTGATTGAAGATGATGTGGCTGAAGCAATTCGATTGGTGGAACGTTCACGTGATTCTCTTAAGCCAGGTCAGTCTGCCTGAAGGATTTTTATGGATACCAAAGCAAGATATAATAATAATGGATGGTGAATCTGGATTCTCAATGCCATTTTTTCTTGTATCAAAATAGAGTCTCACATCTTCCAGCGCCATCACGTCAGTAAAATGCATCAAATTCATGAGTTAATTCGGCGAATGAGAACTGGACTTCGAGGGGAGATCAACAGTTTGCCACTCAAGGAGATTCGCACGAAGTGCTCAGCTCAGGGTTTCAGCCATCAAGAAGTGGACAGGTGTTTGGATCATTTTGAGGTTGCGAACACGTGGAAAGTGGACCGTACCAAGTTGACTTTTATTGCGTAAACGTAAGTATGAGACCCACTTCCGACGATGGATAATACTAATTATTCTTTCAAGCCAACCTTTCTCCTGTTCATACACTCAACTTTCTCGTTTTCAGTTCAGGAATTAGGAAAGTGTTATTGTTTTCTCATTACTTTTTACAAATTCACAGAAACGTACAATAAAATTGCTTCAGTTTTTCTTGAGAAACAAAATAACTTAAAATCAGAATGTTGTGCGGTGGTTGTTATTCGCTATTGAATAAGTTTTTCCCTCTATGATTAAACGTAAGAAAACTGGGTCGGTGACTGAATGACTCGTAGGATTTGCATGCTAAATCCTCAATTGCTCGGATTTCTTTGAAGGGCTTGATTCCGGTGGCACCCCAAATGGCCAAGGCCACTCCCAAGAGTCCTTCCAGCATAATCTGAAAGAGAAAGGAAAACAAGGATGTAAATTAACACAACACCAGTCGGTTGTGGTATTTGAGCGAGTTCAGCATCCGCTACAAGAAGGGGGATTGATTCGAGGTATGGGGCTGGGGCAGGTCGAGGTCATCGTTTACTCACATCCAAAGGTAGTGTGGTGAACTCTTCCTCGTTGTAACGGAGAAATGCGAGGACTAAAAAGTAAAGAAAGTTATCCTGATTAATTTACGATGATGAAGCCTCTTTCGTTTGGTGACATGAACTTACGCTGCGAGACGGAATACCCAGTGTGAAAGAGTAAGCCCATGCCGACGAGGACACCAACTCGTCCGATTACTGGACTCATCTTATCTTCAATCTACGAACTGAAAAATGACTCCTGAGCACAAACACGAGGAAGGCGAAGATGATTGGGGAATGGAAACAAGAATAGAATAGACAGTGAGACTTTAATTTTTAAATCAACCAATTCAATTAGTTCCTGGGGAAAGTGTTTAAATTCAGTTTCCCGCTGGAAATCATTTGCATAGACAGAAGCACATAAGGAGGATAAGGAAAACCCCTTCATCTCAATTAGTCATTCCTTCGTAGTCCATCAATTTATTAGTTTCCTGTAATGACCCTGCCGATGACCCCGTGCCCCTTCCCTTCCTTTCACATGACCTATTTATTTCATTTTAGTCCAACGTCAACTCAACGTCCATCCCAATCTAGTACGATTTACGGATGACTGTCCAGAGAGTACCCGCCATGACCATGACCCCGACCTTTCGCTGCTTCTGAAAACATGAAAAGAGTGTCTGTCGTACTTTCTCATCCGATCAACTGCTCATTAGATTGAGACAGCCGACTAGTGGAGAGTTAAAAGTACTTTTTCTGTGCCGAGGAATCAATCCCCCAATCACTGTTCTCTGCTTTGATTGTGTCAAAGGGAAAGCAACTGAATGCTCTCTGTTACCTCCTTCACAATTAACAATTAACAGTGAATCGGACCGACTCTCTCGCTATTCCAGTGTACCACAGGCTTTCTTATGACACGGAAAACCGTGGCCGGAAAGACGTGTTCTCGAACTGAAAGAATAGGTATAGGTT
>Ga0194135_10002032_pt1 | contig 12233 bp, 17 predicted proteins | sample LitLau_LLRF_2013_FD_134024 | JGI IMG/M metagenome (GOLD analysis project Ga0194135, IMG submission 134024) | Freshwater sediment microbial communities in response to fracking from North America - Little Laurel Run_MetaG_LLRF_2013 (version 2) | ecosystem: Environmental > Aquatic > Freshwater >... | reverse complement strand
GCGCTGAAAGATTGGCTCTTAACTCATCGACCATAACTGGGTCATCTTTTAGTCGAGGAAGGGTGGATGAGCCAAACCCCCGGCACTGGCAGAAATTGGGTTTGGCTGCTTCGTTCCCGACCTTGTGTGAATACCCTTACAGCATATGGCTGTTATGTTAATTTAGTTTTTTTGAAAAGGCAATTTTAATCTCTTAATAGACTAAATTTTATTGAGAAGTGACACAGTTAGGTGACACAGGTAGAGGCATATCTTTGGGGTTTCACGAAGCGGTTTTGCTTGTTCATATTGAAATACGAAAACCCCACCCACCGGGTACCCCTCGAAATGGGAAAGCCTTGCTTTATATACCCCATCACTGTTTTGCAGTTATTTTTAAAACTTTCTGTAAAACATGTCAAATATTTGACTAGCCCTTTTGGTGATGATGCAGGGGTGTAGACGAGCAAAGTTTTCAAATGCGGTTTTGATACCCTAATATAGGTTGGATATCTTGTTATTAATTAACGTTTTGTTGGTTGCAGTAGCGCCATGACTGGCACCTCTAAAGCCATAGATAGTTTGACCAGTATTTCTAATGTGGGGTTAGCGATGAGCCGTTCAATTTTACTAACTAGCGTGCGATCTACTCCAGCCTCCAATGCTAGGGTTTCTTGTGCAAGACCACGCTCACTTCGCAAACCCTTTATATTTTGAGCCAAAATTGTGCGCTGCCTTTGAAGTTCTTTTTCCCACATAGCAATACCCCTACCTAAATACTAGGGTTATCACTGAATAACGGTATTTAATCCACGGTTATTAGGCCACGGTTTAAAAGCTACAATAATTAAGTATATTTTTTTAATTTCGGCGCCAGCAGAAGACTCGAGGGTAATATGAAAAAAACTACTTTATTGTTAATGTGCCTTTTTTTGTTTAGTTGCGCTCGTCAACTATCGAACGGCCAGGTCAGTGTGAATACCCTCTACGGGGGAATAAATGATCAAATAGCAGCGGCACAAAAAGCATGTGGAACTAGTCACGTTTCTTTTGTTGGGAAGTCTGATGGAAATCATGCAATTTATAACTGCTATTAAATAAAAATATTTTCATTTAGATGCTTTTGCAGCTTGAGATTTGCCAAACACAAAAGAGGGGTGGGGTATGGATTGGTTGCTTTGGGGGGTAGTAATTTATTTAGTTATTGGATTTTTTAAAGCAAGTGCCCATGTTGGCTCTGGTAGATATGGAACGGCTGGGCCATTGGCAACTTACATTGCCGTAATGTTTCTTTGGCCTTTTATTTAAGACAGAAATTAGGTAATCGCTTATTGTGAGGTATCTATGGATCTGCTTATAACAATATTAGCCGGAATTGCAATTCTATTTGGTATAGGTTTGGTTTTTGCAAGAGGGTTAGGGAGCTTGATAGCTGGGTCTGTTTGTGTGATCGCTGGCATGAGTGCATATGACCAAAAATCATTGATACCGTTAGTGTTTGGGTATGGCGCATTATGGGCATTGAGAATGATGGGTTTGGAAAAGCGATAGGGGTTTTAATGTTTGGTTTATTTGGTAAAACTGGATTTGAAATCGAAATAAGTAAGCTGGATGCTAAAGCAAAAATTATTGCCGATGGCTTAATTAGGGCAATGAATAATTTTGATTTGCAGAGACAAATGGATCTGCTTCAGGAAATGGTAAAAATCTGTGACCAGAAAATTCAGTGCTGTCGAGAGTATGGAAAAAAAGATCATATAAGAAAATACGAGAATGAAAAAAATAAATATCTTGAACTTATTGGTTAATCAAGTGGCGGGTGGATAAATGGCTAGTGCTAACTGGGCAGCAGCAGGCGAATTGCAAGCAAAAATTCCTCATACTTATGCCGCTTTTGAGCATCTAATCATGTCAATGGCAGATGCCCACAATAACAAAGGTAAGTCAACTTTCTTTGGGTATGACAAGGGGTTGAAAAGTTATGTGAAGTTTGAAGAGAGGCTTAAAAATTCTTTGATTGCCATGACTCTGGATGGTCTTGTTAGTAGATTTGATTCGGCTGAGGAATTTCGAAGTATGCTTGTTTCTCTTATTGCGCTCTGGTTTGAAATATTTCCTAACTGGAATGATGCCGAGGCATTTGCGCGCGAAAAATTTACGAAAAACCCAACTGAAGCGCGGAAATTGATTGCCATGTTAATAGGGCTATCAAAATAAATGACCAGTGTTGCCTCATACCGTTTACTACAATGCTCAAGCTGTGGACAAAAACACATCCTGCCTAACTACGGCACTCTAAATTTCACATTCGGCGATCCACCAAAAGCAACAAAACCACAAGATCTGAGGGTGTGCCAGCGCTGCTCAGTACAAAAGCCATTAAAAGACTTCATCCAACTAAGAACGTTGCAAAAACCAAGGTACGATAACACCCCAAAATGGTTTAAGCCAATTCGTAAGTTATTAGATAAAAAGTATATAGAACCAGAGCCGCATCCAATGCAGCTATACCCTGATTTAGCATCTACAGTCTTTGATCCCGAGACTTACTATGGCGGTATGGTGAAAAAGTATATGGATGACTATGATGCTTACCCTTCCTGGTTTAGGGAACTGGCTGGTCTGAAGTAGTTTTTGTTCTGTCGGTTTTCCCACAAAATACCTGACCTTAACCCCATTCACATTTATAAAGCGCAAAAATTAGAAATCTCATTAAAAAGTGTCAAAATAGTAATAACTATTAAAGATATAAATTAAATGAGGTAGTCATGCGAGACTTATTAAAAGAGATCTTAGAAAAATACCCAAATGCAAGGGCAACCACAGCATTTGGTGGTCAGCATGAAATTCGTTCTTTATTTGAAAGATTAAAAGAATCTATCAGGTCTTTAGACTTCATAAAAAACAATCAAAATTTATTAGTTAAGTATTCATATGGGAAAGGTAATTGGGCCCAAACGCCCTGGATAGCAATTCTTGATGATAGAGAGACAACAACAACCCAAAAAGGGACATATGTAGTCATTCTTTTTAGGGGTGATGGGGATGGATGCCATTTAAAGCTAGGTCAGGGGGTTACTGAAGTTACAGAGCTCTTTGGTTCGGGATCAAGTGCTGTAGAGGAGTTGCAGAGAAGGGCGGATGAAGTAAGGCTTATGTTCCCCGATATGTTGAATACAGCCTTTGATAGCGAGCCTCAGGAGATGATGGGGCAGGCAAATTTAACATCTCTATATGAGGCATCAACTATCTACTCCAAATATTACAAGCGTGATGCAATCCCTACCAATGAAGAGCTTTCTAGTGATATTGAAGTTTTAGTTAATTGTTATGAAGAGTACGTAGATCGAAAAGATACTGAATTAGAAAATGACGATTCAAGTAGAAAAATATGGGCTATAGCCTTGGGTGAAGGTGGGCGCTTATGGAATGAATCTTTTGAGCAAGGCATTATTTCAATCGGATGGGATGAATTAGGAAATTTATCTCAGTACGATTCAAAAGAAGCAATCATTGCAAGGCTGACTGAGGGTAGAGGAGAGGCTGGAAGAGTCCCTAGTAATGATGCACTTTGCTGTTTCCAATTCACTCAGGAAATGAAAGTCGGAGATCTAGTCGTTGCGAAAATAGGAAGAAAGAAAATATTGGGTGGAGGTATTATTACGTCCGAATATATTTACGATCCGCAACGCCGCGAACATAAGAATATAAGAAAAGTTAAGTGGGTTACAACAGAAAAAACAGAGTTTCCTGGTACGGGGGTGACTACTAAAACACTTACTGAAATAAGCCGCTACCCATCTTTTAAAGAAATGGTTGAGTCTTATATAGCTGATAAACCTATAGTGGAGCGAATAGCTGGAGAGCCTTATGGATATGAGGACGCGTTAAAAGATTTGTTTATGAGCAGGAAAGAGTTGGAGGCTGTTATAGATTCAGCCAGGCGCAAGAAGAACATTATTCTTCAAGGCCCTCCAGGTGTCGGTAAAACCTTTATCTCAAGACGGCTTGCTTATTTGCTTATGGGAGAAAAAGATCCAAAACGAATTGAATTCATTCAATTTCATCAGTCCTATTCTTATGAAGACTTTGTTCAGGGTTGGAGGCCAAATAGTAGCGGTGGCTTTAATCTAAAAAATGGTTCTTTTTATGATTTTTGTGAGAAGGCGAGAGCGGATTTAGATCGTAAATTTGTATTTGTAATTGATGAAATTAATAGAGGTAACTTGTCTAAGATATTTGGTGAGCTATTAATGCTTATTGAAGGGGATAAGCGGGGTTTAGCAAACGCAATTAAATTAACCTACTCGGAGTCAGAGGCAGAGCGTTTCTCGGTTCCAGAAAATGTTTACATAGTTGGGCTAATGAATACGGCTGATAGATCATTAGCATTAGTAGATTACGCATTGAGAAGAAGATTTGCGTTCTTTAACTTAACTCCTCAGTTTGAGTCTGATAAATTCCAAACAGCCATTACTGCAAACGGCGGTTCACTAGACTTGGTTAAGAAAATTAGGCATCGCATTGGAGCTCTAAATCAAGTTATTACAAATGAACGCCGTGATTTGGGGCCCGGATTCCAGGTTGGGCATAGCTACTTCTGCCCAACAGGCCCAATTACATCTGATGACGAATGGTATGCAGACGTTATTAATACAGAAATTAAGCCACTTATAGAAGAGTATTGGTTTGATTCTCCAGAAAAAGTAGATACATTGACTGCTCAGTTATTACAGTGAAAATTCCAATTCGCAACCTCTTTTATCTTTTGTCTTACGTTTGGGACGTAGATTGGGAGATGGAATGGTCTGGAATAGATGCAGACAAGAGCGGTGACGCACTCAATCTACTTACAAAAATACTAACCATATCAACGGATCGGATTATTCGTCGTGGGCTAGATAGGGGTTATAAAGATGTAAGCGAGGAAGTGTTTGGAGTGCGTGGGCGTATTGATATAGCTAATACTATTAAGCGCAATGGCTTTGCCAACGCAAGGTTAACTTGTAATTTTGAGGAACTGGATCATTCAGTTCTGCACAATCAGATTATTAAGACGACCTTAGTATATTTATCTCATGCCAATGGTCTGGATAAAGGCTTGCGTGAAGAAGTTTTAGATCTAACACACAGACTCAAGGCGATTGAGCCAATTGAGCTTAGTCAAAATGTGTTTTCTAAAGTTAGGTTTCATTCAAACATCCGTAATTACAGATTACCAGTAGCGGTATCAAAGTTGGTTTACGACCAGCTTATGCCTAGCCAAGAAACTGGCAAATATCAGTTTGTAAATTTTACCGAAGAAAAGCTCCATGCAATTTTTGAGAAATTTGTTTTTAAATACTATGAAAAGCACTTGAATCAAACAATTTATACAGGCATTAAGAGCGATGCCGTAAGTTGGCAAGATACTTATTTTGAAGAGGGTATAGATGACTTTTTGCCAGTTATGAGGACCGATGTAAGCCTCTTCAATAATGAATCGAAATTAGTAGTTGAATGTAAGTTTTATGAATCAGCCCTGCAGTCAAGGAGAATTAATGGCAAGGAATTGAGAGAGACATTTATATCAAATCATCTCTACCAACTATTTGCATATTTGAAAAATCTTGAAATAAAAAATAATAAAGTCATTTCAGGATTAATTCTTTACCCAGAAAATGGTAAGAAAATCTCGTCTGTATATAACATGCATGGACATAAGGTATCAATTAAAACAATTAATCTTGATTCAAGTCCGCAGGAAATCAATGATGCAATGCTTGCATACCTAACCCCATTCAGAAGTATGGCTCTAAATTAGTATGAAGTTTGAAGAAATAAAAAAATATATAACTGAGGATATGAGCATGTCTCATGTTTATCAGCCTGTGATGCTGATTGAATTATTGAAAAATAATGGAATAGCTACAGAAGAAGAGATTGCAACAGTAATCCTTAATAGAGATCCAACCCAGCTTGACTACTACATTGATAAAGTCAAAAACATGGTTGGTAAGGTTCTAAATAAAAATGGCATTACTGCTAAAGATAAAAATAAGCATTCTCTAATTGGCTTTGATGAACTTACTAAGGAGCAGACAGAGGAGCTAATTAATCTTTGTCGCGACAAGCTGATCCAATATGAGGATAAAAGAGGTGACAAGATTTGGGAGCATAGGGCTAGAGATAGAGAAGCTATAAGTGGATCTGTTCGCTATCAGGTCCTACTCAGAGCTGGAAGAAGGTGTGAGTCATGTGGTGTATCGGTTGATGACAAGCCGATTGACGTAGATCATATTGTCCCTAGAAGCCTAGGCGGAAAGAATGATATTTCAAACTATCAGGCTCTATGTTGGGAGTGCAATACAAATAAAGGTAATAGAGATAAAACCAACTTTAATGAGCTTGAGAAGAAATATGCACACCGTGAAGAGGATTGCTTATTCTGTAAATTACAAAGCTCAGATAGGGGGCGAATCGTAGAGGAGAACACCTTGGCATATGCAATTCGCGATGGGTTTGCCGTAACGGAGCATCATTCACTATTCATACCCAAGCGACATGTCTTGGATTATTTTGGTCTTACTCAGGCTGAGCTAAATGCTATTAATCAGCTAATTCATTCACAGAAGGCCTATCTTGATAGAATTGATAAAACTATTGATGGTTACAACATTGGAATGAACTGCGGCGAGACAGCAGGACAGTCTGTATGGCATTGCCATGTACATTTGATTCCAAGACGAAAAGGTGATGTCGAAAGTCCTAAGGGTGGTGTGCGGCACGTAATTCCCCATAAAGGACATTACGAGGATAAAAAGTAATACTCTTTAAGAGTGCAAATCAACATCACGAGTATGGCTTTTCTAAAACTTGCGATCACAGCCCTTTAGTTTATTTTCTTGGATTTATTCCTAGGTTGGCGGCAAGTTCGTTTAATTCAGCAAATTTCTTTTTTCTTTCTGCGCGCGCTTCGAGGGTTTGGCTACCGTCTTTCCAGTGGGCAGCACGAATTTTTGCTTTACCTTCTTGAGTTTTTGGTCCAGTGGATTTTCCCCCGTGGCTACCACAAACGAGTTTATTTTTGAGGGCTGGTCTAGCACACTGTAATTTGGTTCTGGATGATCGTGCCTTGCACCTTCGGCATACAATCTTGCCGCCTGCGGTTATCAACATTGGCTTTGGGTTATCAATTTGACTCATATATAAATTGTGTATAGACGCTCATGCAGTCTGTGATTGGTTGCTCTCCTCAAAGTCATGGACCGGTGTTAACCATGAGGGGGGTTTCGTAGGTTTTGTGGGTATACCCCCACCATATTTTTCTATATATGTATAAAAAAAATCCTTGAAATGAAATAGGGCATGACCCCCAAAACCTACAAAACTCTTAGTCATAGCAACTGCCTGGATATATGCGGATTGATCTTGTAGGTGGCTGTTGGTCGACCTCCTTTTTGATTTGGGGTGGTTTGATGCTCCGTTAGCCAGCCAAATTCAACTAATATCGTTATTGCACTGTCGACCATCTCCTGAGTGCTCAGATTGCTCCATTTATTGTGTAAGAGTGCCCGCCTAGTGAACCCATCTTCTAGTTTTTTATCTAGCAGTTTTGTTCCAAGTGCTTTTGCAGGTTGATAGTCCTGGCTTTGAATGGATGCATAAACACGTTTTGCATGAGATTTGAGATACTTTGCAAACAAAAATGCTCGATCAAAACATTCTTCGCAAACTGGACCATCATGTCCATCAACTAGGTGAAACAACAAAGCAAGACCCGGAATGAGGCTTCTATATTTGGCAAAGTGCCCGTGCATAGAGCTATCAACTTTGCCGCTTCTTAATAAGTTTTCATTTGCAACATACCATTCATTAAATTTGAGTTGAGCAGCTGGTTCAAAATGCAGCAAGAGAGCTCCACTTGAATTCATAGTGCAGCTAGGCAAATCAAACCTAGTAATTTCCGCCAATCTCGCAATTGCCCGATGCATTTGATCAATTGCTGTTTTATTGGCGGGTCGGTCAACAAGCTCAAATTGCTCAGGAAGATCTGGCCAAGTAATTAGCTGAAATCTTTGAAGTAAACCATCATTTTTTGAGCTACCTCCTTGAGATTGCTTTACATACGCCCTAATACGATCAGGTTGAAAGCCGCCGAATACCCCCAACTGATAGCGTGTCAAAGTAATTGATTCCCTGGAGATGCGATCAAATGTGTAGTTACCTTGTCCGCCCCAGCCTGATAAATAAAAGCCTCTGGCAGCCTCTTGACCAGGACTGTCAAGGCTTTGTAGTAGACCAGAAAGCTCATCCGCCAAAGCAAGCACACCCTTTGGGTTTTCAGCAAGTATTTCGCCTAGCGCCTGATAGGTGACATCATTAACAAGAAATCTCTTTTTAATTGGCTTGATGGGCTCGGATGCTGGTGCTAACCCTTTGCCCGATTTGAATTTGGCAAATTCAACATCGTAGACCTTCTTAGCTAATTGGTACTGGGCGTAAGCTTGCTTATAGTGCTGCGCTGCTTGCTCCTCAAGGTGCTGTAGGGGTTTTAGCGATGCTTGCAAGGCAGGAGTTTTCATAGAGCCTGGAGATCCAACAATTCCACCCCAAAACCCACAATAAACAGCCCAAGTGTCATCATGTTCTTTGGGAACTATTCCGACTGTATTGCCAAGAGCTGTGCCGGCTCCGATGAGGGCTGGTAAGGCAACATAATCCAAGGGGCAATTAAGTCGTTGTGAAATATCAACGCATGCATCACGTATTGAATTGGGTAGATAGCATGGTTCTAAGCTTGTCACCGGCAGCAACTCACTCGGTAATTTTTGTGGTGTTGGCCAGTCTGATTCTAATTTTTCACCATAGATGGGGGCTTCGGTAGTCAATCGTTTTGCTGGGTTAACCCAACCTTGGCGCATTGCCTCTGCAAATACAGCCTGATAACCGATGGTGTCTGGTTTAAAGGACTCCCATGTTTTTGATGCCTCAGTATGATTAAATTTATCTGAGGTTGCAGACCACTCAAGCCATAGGTTACGCCCAACATCTTTTAATTCCTTTAGCGCCATCCCAGTTTTTATCCATAAACTCCTTTCATCAGAGTGCATAAAGAAGAGGGCGCTGCGTAAATGTTGAACAGTTAAGTCCGAGAGGGTTGATGGATCTGGGGCGGTGGGTGACTGAACTTCTGCATTTGATCGGGATTCATACTCTTGCCATATCATGAACAAGTTAAACGGTATGACTGGTAAACGCCTCCAGTCACCTTTCCCTTTCCAGGCGTACGGTTGACCCGTTTCAGGATGAATTGATGGGGGCAAAAGATCTTGTACTGTTTTCCCATTTGCAGAGGCGCAGCGAAACTCCAAAACCATTACTCCCGTTTCGGAATCGGTAATTTGTTGGGTTTTTAACTGTTTAATTACCGGTGGCAACTGAAATAAAAGTTTTGCTCTATTTGGTCTGCCGGAGGAAATTTGTACGGCATCCTCAGCATCCAACAGAGCATCAAGATCAACCCCACGCTCTGCCAACCATGGTTTTGCTAGGCTGTAATCATCAATATCAAGAACAGCAGTAGGGTGTTTGCAGTATAGGTGCGCCAGACCTACATTGCCAGATAAAGCAGCAGCTTCTAGCGGATCAGTAATTGCATTTTCAGGCTCGTTCCATCCTTTGCTTTTAGGGCCTTTTGACCCGCTTGGAATTGGGACTAATGCGAACCCATGAAGAACGTAACTTTCCTGTAGATTCATTCGTCATCTCCAAAAAATTCAGAAACGTCAGCCTCAATATTTCTCAAGGCAATCAACATTTGGTCTGTAGTCCATATTTCTTCTTCATTAGCAGAAAATTGTGCAATCCTCATTTGAGTCCTGGCCTGGAAAATGAGCTCTACTCGTGTCCAGTATTTTGGGTTGTCGATTGATGGTAGCTGGCTCATTTGATTTCTCCTGAGCGCTGAACAAGCCATGCATCAATATCAGACTCATACCATCCCATTGCCCTTCCACCATGAGCTAATGTGAAGGGTTTTGGGAATTGATTTTGTTTAATTAATGTGTAGATATGGCTATCTGAAAGTGAGATTTTTTCACTTAATTTACGCATTCTGAGGATTCGCCCTTGTTTGACTGTAAGGGTTGCCAGTTTGTCTTCTTTGGTCATCTATGCACCTATTGGAGTTAATCAAGGTGATAGTATCCAAGCGTGAATTTAATTCGCCGCGAGCCTTTTCCAACTAATTAGGTCTTATCCGCTTGTACCAGTTTGAAATAGTTTTGATAGAGGGTCTACCCCCCTCGATACCTTTATTTTCCCAGTCATCAAAGATTATTTTTGACGCGCCATTAAGCGTTAAATTCCCAGATTGGATTCGCCTTGCCAATACGCTATTCTTTGTCCAAAGTCGCTCAGCGTTTACATCCGCTTGAGATGCAGTCTCATCTGCTCCCTTTATTCTCCCGGTAGTTTCTTTATTTTTGTATGTCGCGAATTTATCCAAAATAATTTTTTCGACGCCATGCATTGATTCATCGCCCAGGGACCCTAAAGCATAAATAAGAGAGTGGGGCAGCAACGGGCTGCAATCTTCAAGAATTGTGCGTTGGGCTTCCTCAGAGTTATTTATAAAATCATTCCACCGCTGTTTTTCTTGTTCAGTTATTGAGAGAGTGTAGGTTGGAGGGTTTTTTAGTAATGCCTCCACCCTCTCCCTTTCAAGTGTTTCCGAACCTTTCGAACGCCCTCTTTTGGTAATTGTTTTTTTGGTGGTCATCCATCGATTTTATTCATTTTGATAAATTTTTTCTAAAAGGTATTTGGGGTTTGGGTGGCACTTTATGATTTGTAAATAGAAGGCATGGACAGTTCCTGATAAGTTAACTGTTCAACACCTGCTTGAAGGGTTTTGAGTGTTCTATGCATATAGACTTTTGCACCTACGCTGCCTTTAATTTCATGTCCAAGAATAGTATCGATTACATGTTCAGATGTTTCAGACTCGCCCAGTTTGCTTCTAACGGTATGTCTAAAGCAGTGAAAGTCGGGATAGCCCTTTAACCCGATGCACGCTCTGTATTCTCCAAACCAATTAGAAAAATATCCCCCTGGCTTGCTTTTGCGTTTACTGAGCTGGGGCCATAAAGAGTCTTGATTGTCGGCTTTTATTTTGTTCGCATACCCAAGAAACCCCAATCTTATTAATTCACTGTGAATGGGTATAGTTCGCTTGCTTGCTAGAGTCTTTAGCTGTTGATTAGATCCAAGGTTGGTAATGGAAATCGAAGGTATTTCACCTGCGCTCAATATATCTACAGTGCGCAGTTGAGCTAACTCACTTAGCCTGGCTCCTGTGTACAGCCCAAGTAATGGAATCCAGTATGCTGCATCTTGGCCGCATCGCCAATCTTTAGGTAGTTCGTACTTTTGGAATAGTGGTTGTCCAAATAGGGTTTGGAGCTCTGTGGTGCTCCATGGGCGGCGTTGGTTTGTTGTTTCTTTGAAGAGCTCGATTCCTTCCCATGGATGGCGGCTAATGGCCTCCAAGTCCCTGAAGGCGTATTTCAGCAGTGTTTTGATCCAAGTAAATCGGTCGTAGGCCGTTTTGCTGGATGTTTTTCGCTCTGGTTCTTGAAGCCACGCCCTAAAGCTATCGCCTTGTGCTCTGGTTAGTAAATGTAGTGGAGGGTTATCAGTCTGCTCCTCATACAAGAGAAGTGCTCGCATGCAGGTATTTATTGCATCATTACTAAGGGGTTTTGATTTAACCCAACGGTCATAGATATCACGAAGGTAGTATGCGGATGGGTTGCCGCTTGATGGTGCTAAGTTTCTTGTTGTGCGTGTGAGTGGTTCTTTGGCCTCAAGAATTTGTGCTCGTTTAATTGCCGCGGACGTGAGCGCTTCTCGAAAACTGCATGCTCCCAGCGAAACAATTACCCTCCCGCTTTTATAGGCTTTGCGTAATGGATGAGTTTTAGGAAGTACCACCCTTAGATAATGCGAACTTCCCCGTTGAAAAATCCCGTTTGAATTAGCCATGGTTAACCCCAGTAAATAGCAGTTAATGCCTCTGGGTGACACAGCAAAGTGACACAAATCGTTGTCCGAAAAATAAACCTCAAACTAAACAACGACTTATCAATAGGGTGGATGAGCCAAACCCCCGGCACTGGCAGAAATTGGGTTTGGCTGCTTCGTTCCCGACCTGACCAGGTTATCCAACCCACCATGCGGGGAGGCCCATCCAATTCTATTTTAGCCTTGTT
>Ga0194135_10002031_pt1 | contig 12233 bp, 9 predicted proteins | sample LitLau_LLRF_2013_FD_134024 | JGI IMG/M metagenome (GOLD analysis project Ga0194135, IMG submission 134024) | Freshwater sediment microbial communities in response to fracking from North America - Little Laurel Run_MetaG_LLRF_2013 (version 2) | ecosystem: Environmental > Aquatic > Freshwater >... | reverse complement strand
AGTTTGTAATAGGTTGATCGAGTTTTCCTGTCTGGACAAAGCGCCCGACTCGTCTCGGTTCATATAAGGATACACAGCTTTTTCGATGGTGGTATTGGGTGGGTAGCGTAGCGATTTACTAACGAAAGTCCAGCGTATTCACCATTAAGGTTCGTGGCTGAGAGGAGGCGAGCGTCTAGTTAGCGATTCCTTGAAGAAATGGCAAAATATGCGCTGGGGGTAAAATTTCGAACCGCTAAGTTACATTTTAAAATGTTATTTTAGCCTAGAATGATTTGGCATGACAGGAAAGATGACTTCATGCATGGCAGTTTAATTTCTATTTTAGGCGATTCCAGTTGCGACCTTCGGGTTAGGAGTCTGGCAAGTTAAACGCTGGAGATGGAAGTTGCAACTGATTGATGAGATGGAGAAAAAAACTGGTGCAGCGCCCATAGAATTCCCATCTCACAAGTATGTTGTACATAATATGTTAGCACTGTTGAACTTGCAAACCGTTCATGTTTGGTTATCATTTCCTCCTGTAATTTTTTACGCAGCTTGGAGGAACTATCGGATTTGGAGTATAGAAAGGTACGACTGCAGGGAAAGTTTGATTTTTCCAAGGAACTCATCATGGGTCCAAGGTCTCTAATTAGTTCCAAAGCCACTGCTGAGTCTAAAGGATTGATGTCCAATCCAGTGACGGGCTATCATGTTGTCACCCCGTTCAAGGTCGCTGGAGAAAAGTGAGTAAGCGTACTATACACTTCTCGTTTAAGAGAATGCAGGTTTGCTACTTATGGAGCAAGTAGCTGGGAGGGAGACTTAAAAACGATCGATTTTGAGACCTTACAGAGGAGCTAAACCAAAAAACCAACGGTTTTTAAGTCTCCCTCCCAGCTATTTTCTCCGTATGTAAGTTAGCAAACCTCCAACGGACGTAATTCCATCTCCAACAACAATGAAGTCTTATCAGATTTAACTGAAACTAATAAAATTGTTCTGTTTGTTAGCTTAACTATCCTAGTGAACCGAGGCTGGATTCCGTCTAAAAATTATAAAAAGTTTAACCCGTCAACGTCTGAGGAGCAGGAAATTATTGGGGTCGTACGGAAGCCAGAGAAAAGAGCTCCGTTTATGGCCAAGAATATTCCTGGTGAGAAAGGCCTCTGGTTTTCGAGGTGAGTGAGAACCAAGTGAATTGAATTTAAACATTTCATTCTCATCAGTTTTCTTTATTTATGGAATGTATTCATGTAGGGACGTTCAAGGAATGGCTCAATATTTGGACACCTCGGAAGCGTTCTTGGATTTGGCCTCAAACCCTAGACTGAACGGAAGTAACCCTCAGCTGGATTCAATTACTCCAGTTCCTGGACAGACTCGAGTGACATTGCGGAATGAGCATGTCACTTACTTCCTCACGTGGTTTACCCTGTCATTTTTAACGGGAGGAATGTGGCATAGACTTTATATTCTTAGAAAACCACTGCGCTAGTAGGAGCTGTTTTACTCGACATTAGGTCATATTAAGGCGTTTCGGGCGTTTTTTTTTCGAATAAAATAAAGACCCATACTCGTTCTGGAAAGAAATGAATAGGCTAACCATCAAGGAGGTTGATTTATATTGCCTCCGACTTGGGTCAATTGCTGACGAGAGTAGTGCGAGAAGAATCTGGAAGAAAGCACTTGAGAGGTCAATGGATAAGGAGCACAACTCCGCGAATTTTGAAGACAGAGTATAAAATAGGTGTTACTTTTTTAGTTGATGTTGTTGACAACAAGATTGGAGCAATGAACCTTCTGCACTAAAACGAAGCGAAGGTGTGATTAGAACCTAACCTGTCTCATTTCCGGTGAAATAGAACAAAGGTGCTTAATTTGAACAAAAGTTTTACAAAATCACAGTCTAGAAAGGTAATAATACTCCATCCGATTGGTTTTGTCAAAGTATTCATCTATTTCTCCGTCTCATTTTCATTATTACAGTTCCTCCTCACTCTCGGCCTCGGCTACTGCTGTCACTGGTGATAATGAAGTCGACTGAGCTCGTTACTAATAAAACCCTTTCCGACAACTACGTCAAAAAATTCAATGCATTCCTCGAGCAGCATTCCTCTCGCCTTATTGATATCCTGGAGAATCAGAAGATGGAACATGAGGCGAAAAATACTGGAGAACCAACTGACGAGGAGGACTCCCTCATTTCTCCAACACAGCATGAAAGGCAAAAGAAGGGGAACCAGCATTTCGTCTCCACTTACGCTCTTACCCATAACGTCTGGGACTTCCGAACGGATCCGATACAAATTGTCTGGGGACCATTCCTAGAGACAAGTTCATACGAAGAGCTTATTTGTTCTTTCTCGGATCCTACTGATGGGAATCCGGATGTTCACAAGGTACTGCTAGTCCTTGTCAGCCTTACAAGTCAACTGAAGGAGATGTCATCCTACGGATGGAAAACCTTCGTCTCTCAGTTTGTCCTTTATGGGGACGGGTTCGACGCGGATCAGACGTCCTGCCTCTCTTCCGCCTCGCCACAGTCAACATCAGTAACGGAAGGAGAAGGTCACGTTGCACTCTCCACTTTCCTTCCGCTCCTGTACACCTTGAAAGAGTTTGTGGAGAAGGTGGATACCCTCATAAGTCACTGCGTCCTCCAATTGGAGTCGCTATTCAAGGACTCTCGTCCGCATGTCGTGTCCGTTACGGGAGTCAACTTTCCAACAGTTTTCCATGAACTTGGAAATCTCCTTACCCTCATCATTATTATTGATGAAATAATTTCCAGCCAGCCTCTCCTCATTGAGCATTGGACAAAGTACAAGCGGATGATTAACTCGGTGCGTGCCGATTCAGCAAATTTTGATATTGATTCCGAGACCCTTAAGAACCTAGAAGGGGAGTTGGATGAGCTGGACAAAAGCGTCCTTGGCGGCAGAGCATTTAGGAATTTACTCCAATCCATCAGTTCCCAATTGAAATCTAACAGAAGGAATACAACCCTCCTGGAGAAGTTCATGGCTCATTTCACCACCATGGAAAGTACTTTGGAACAGAACTTTCTCAACGGCTCGGATGAGCTGCGTCCCATCGCCTATGCCGGGCTCTACGTCCTTGTCTCCGCCCTCCTTTCATTTGATGCTCGTAAAACTTTTCGGAGTCGGATTTGGCCAGTTCTCCGAAAGGTCCCTGCAATTCCTATTGGTGGAAACCTCATATGGACGCCAGACTCGTTCTTCAGCTCACTCCAAATGGGAAATCACATAAATTTCATAGAAATAAAACTATTGGAGGGTCAAGCCCAAGTTCGGCATGCTTACCTGGAAAACAAAATCCTTGCTGTTCAAGGGACCATAGGGAAGCTGCACTTGGACGTCCATTGCTGGACAGTTCGAATTCAAGAACTCATGTACCGTCGGGACATTGGGCAATTGCGACGGGAAGATTTGGCCAAGAGATCCACCTGTCTCCTGGACGGCGTCAAGTTGGGACAAAAGTTGAGGCAAAATTTCAGATTGATCATGAATCTTCATGCGACGCTCGGGAGGCCCGTCACAGTTCAAATTGTAACCTATTTGATGCAACATCTCGAACTCTTGAAAATGATCCAAGTCTCATTCTACCGATTCAACGTTCAGATATGTCACAGTGTCCTGTTTATACTCCAAACGGCACTCCACATTGGACTCTCTAACGTAAAGGAAGTTAAGGATTCCATCCTATCCAATTTGAACAAGTCCAGTAGGGACTTGTTGGATTCAAGGAGAGATGCCCAGAGTATCATCAACATCCTGGAAAATGCTCTCAAAGGCCCTCCGTCAGAGAAACGAGTCTTGGTTGCCAAAGTTGCCTTTGATTGGTCGAGAGGAAGATGTTACGGAGAGGATGAGGAGAAGGGGGAAATTATTCATGCCGTTCTGGAAAGGATTCAAAGTATGGTGGCCCTCTTGGACGATATTGCGGAGTTGTGTAACGGTGGCCCAGCCTACTGGCACCGACAGCTCTTCTCCAATTACTTCTCCTCCCTTTATGCCAATGCCACGGAGAGTTCCAAATTCCCAATCCTCCATTTAGTCCTGGAGGACTGTCTCCAACTCCTCAATCAATCCAGTCCTCATTCCCAGGGAAATGTTCAGAAGGTCTTTATGAAAGAAATTGAATCCTACTTTAAAACTTCTGTCCTGGACAAGTTATGCACGGACCTGGAGATTGATCTCCGCCTCCAAACCCATTCACATCTTCAAGTTAGTCAGGAGCCTCTTGATTCCTCTCCTTTCCGGATCGGAGTCAAGGATTTTGGAAATCTCCTCCAACTCCCATCCCTCATCCTCAATCAGAAAAAAATTAATCTCAAATACATTGTAAGCACCATTCCATTTCTATTTCCTCCAATTGCATTTGAATTTTTATTATTTTCGTTTCCTGTTTACCTTGATTGCTTTTCTCTTTTGAGGTGGAGTACTACTTGAGCAAAAACTTTTACAATCTGGCTTCAGTGGCTTTACACGACTGGCAGTCATATGCCACAATGAGGGTCCTTGCTCGAGATAAGTTCAACCTCCACGTTGCTCAGGATCACCTTCCCGGCCATTCACTGGAGCAGGTACTGAAACCAAGTCTCGGTATCCAGTATTGGAATTCTCCAATTTCATTTAAAGTCAGCTATATACTAAAATAAGTTTCTGGCGCACTCTACAGGGACAAGACATTCTCGCTATTGTTCGAGGCCTCAAGAAGTTCGTGACGGAGTTCAGTTACAACTTGAACAATCAAGTCTTTGTCCAAGTCGACTCCCCCAACAAACACTTGGAAACAGTGAGTATCCGTCACTTGGCCAATTCCTTGAGGGTACACGGCCTCGGCATGTCCAACAATACCGTCTGTGCCAACTGTGCCTACCAGTTACTCCGTACAAAAATTCATTCTTTTTCCCAATTCCTGTTTGATGAGCAAATCAAGTCAAAATTATCAAGGGATCTCAGAGGCTTTAAATTGGCAAGACAGAATCAGGAAGTGATTGGTGGCGGAGTGAGCTCCGCTTTCTTCTATCCATACGACAAGGCACAAAAGTTTCAAAAAGGCATTCGAAAGCTTGGCCTTACCCCAACCAATCTCTCTCCGCTGGATCAATTCCGAATTCTCATAACACAAATTGGGAATACGTTGGGGTGAGGTTAATATAAAAATTTTATTCTCAACTTAACAAGTTCCCTGAAGTAGTATTTTCCTGTCTGTACAATTAAAATATTTAGCATGCAGTCTGCTCTATCAAACTATACTTTCTATTAGTATGCGTAAAGTTCCGTTCTCCCCGTTCCCTGTCTGTACAATTAAAATATTTAGTATGCAGTGTGCTCTATCAAACTATACTTCCTATTAGTATGCGTAAAGTTCTTGTTCTCCCCGTTACGGCATTATGTCGTTTCAGTTCTCATAGACATCTTTCCTCCAATCGCCGTGTCAGGTTAGGTCCCATAAAATCATCTTTTCTCAGTTACAAAATTCGATAGAGCACATGCGTTAGATAAAATTTCAAATTTGCAAATGTGCAAAGGGCGCAAAGTCAGTAACAATACGCTAAAACTAATTATAACTCTGATATAGAAATTAATAATAATAATAAGTATTACTAGGTTTGTACGTTTGGTGGTATCCGGTGGACGCCATTACGTTGCTCAAGCCTCCCGCTTCCTGACAGGGCTAGATGAGAATCCACAGTTTGAGAGTACCCTAACATCAAGTAGTGACAGGGGTGGAGCACTGGGAGAGGAACTCCGAGCAGCCTCTATCAATCTTGATGCTGGGATCCGGGACCTCACCATGCAACCATTATCACCGGGAATCTACTACTTCCATTTACTAGTTTCTGCTTTTCATAGTGCCTGTGTACTCCCAAGGTCTGCAAGCTCTGTCTAAACAACAACAAAAAATTCATGAGAGATTGGTCTGATTGTTTCTTGTTTCTAACTTTTAGTAACGCCCACATGAAGAATTTCTTTGTGATTATCCCTGCTCTCACGCTCTCTTATGTGGATCATATGAGATCATGCAAGGAAAAATTGGCCAAAAAGTCAAAATCCGCCACCGTCTTCACTGATGATGGATTCCCAATGGGTAACTAACCATTACCTTTGAAATGGAATTCATATGAAATACCCTCTACTTCACCATTCTTATAGGTTTGGCCTATTTGCTCAAGGTTCTGGATCAGGATGCGGATTTTGACTCTTTACAGTGGTTTAGTGGAGTTACGCATAAACTCATTGAAGAGCGTAAACAAGCCCTCCAAGTCATCCGAGAGTCAAAAAGTGATGAGAAGCTCCAACAGGCTAATACGCTCACTGCCAAACGCGTCCAAGACTATCTACACGAATTCCATCTCCTACGCTACAACCTGAGCTCAGCCAGGATTTTCTTCCAACAAAGTTTAGAAATAAAACCCGAGTAGAAGTTACTGAAACAATCCCGTCCATTTACCCTTAAATGTGATTCAAATTAAAATCGTTTACCTGGTTCTTACTAATACGTAGTCTTCCTTGCCTTCTCTGCTCATTCTGGAGGAGGGTTGGTGTTGGTAGAAGTTGGGGTGGAGGGAGAGCCAGGTAGAGTACTTGCTGAGGTGGTCGTGTACATGGTGTAGACGCCTGGTGCTGCAGACGAGAATGGATTTGGAATTAGTTGGGGAGGGTCAGGACCCCTACTTGTTTGTGCCGATGTCCCAGCTTGGTAAGTGGTGGAAGTTTGGCCAATAGTGGGGATTGTTAGGATTTGTTGTGGCCTTTGATGAAGTTGAGGCCTGAGTGGTGGTTCCCCAGTGGTGGAAATGGTCTGTTTGAGGAGAGACATTTTTGCAGCCGAGTACGTGACGGGGATCGTAGTGAGAGTAGTTGACGTTGATGCCATCGGCACTGTCCCGCGTACGAGTGAAATCTGAGATACAGGGGTGTAGAATTGAGACCTTATGCCAGGGTTTGGTACGAGAGGCCTAGTGTTGACGGTGATTGGGTTATCCCTCAGGGGGATAGTGACGGCTGTCCGAAGAAATCGGGGGTCCAAAGTTGGGGTTAATATACTTTGTCGGCGCGGTGTTGGTGGATTAACCGTGTTCCGGGCCAATGGCAAGGTGGATACAACTCCGTATGGCTGAGCTTTCGGATATTCTGTCAAGACGGACGGATTCGGCGTGGGCTGTCTAAGCGGCGAGTACTTGATCGGTAAAATGGGGGAGGGCACTAAGCTTTGTAAGCTTCCAGGTTGAGCAGGACCGCGTACCAGTGAGATATGTGGACCCCCGAAACTCTTCTAAAAAAAAAGTACTAGACTTAGAATTGAAATTAAAATATAATAGGTTTTCTGCATTCCGTTCTGAGAATTGCAATCTGGAGACAGGGAGCAGAGCTAACCGGTTTGACGATTTGTGTTTGGCTCATTGGGACAGTGATTAGCTGGCTCCCTGCAGGTACAGTACTACTTCCTGGGACCCCCTGTGAGAACGTCCCAGCGGGAACAGTGGTTGTCCTTGATGTGAAAACGATGGGGTGACTCTGTGCTTGTAATCCTGATATTGAGCTCACGGGTATAGTAATAGTTGTTCCTTGTCCGTCACCCTGCTCTATCAGTGAACCCAAGTTTGACGTGGGGTGTCTGATGAGAGGTGAGTACTTTGTGAACGGAGGAACCAAACTTGTCAGAGGAACTGGGCCTCGTACGAGGGAAACTTGGGGACCCCTCTGAATATTAAGAGATAGCAATTAAAAAAAACCAAACTGCGTTTCTACATTCATTACAAGGATTTCATACCGGAAGAGTGACGGTGGTAGTCGCCGGCCGAAGGACTTGTGTTTGGCTCATTGGGACAGTGATTACGTGACTCCCGGCAGGAACTGTACTCCCCGAAACTCCTTGTGAAAATGTTCCGGCGGGAGCAGTGGTACCCTTCGCTGGGAAAATGATAGAATGTCCCTGTGGATGAGCTGCTTGTCCTGAAACGCCGCTCACGGATAGAGTGATAGTTGTCCCTTGTCCGTCACCCGGCTCTGAGATCCCAGTCCCTCCCACAGTGGATAATTGGGGAGAGAAGCCTGAAGTAGTAGGCACGTTGATACTTGTAGCTGCTGATGGTGCGGGTCCACGAAGTTTAAGCAGCATTTGGAGATCCGCTTCGGAGATTGGTCGCGTAATGGATTTCCCTCCCACAATTTGCTGCTTCATCAACTAAAATTCAAATTCAGTTTCACAAGGATTCATGTGCTATAGTTTAAAAGGTATTAATTAAACCCAACTCACCCGAGTTCCGCTGCCAGTGTTGATGGCGACAATGTTAGTTCCACCGGCTGTCAGGGTATTCAGCGATTGCGACGTGACGGCAGTGGAGGAAGGTGACGGCGTCGTTGCGGCAGGGATAGTAATCTGCGTAGGAGTTGTGGTCGTGCTCAACATATTTGCCTGCGTCGTAGGGACAATTTGAATCCTCCTTATCTGCTGAGTTGTTGTTGCTGGGGTTTCATGTCGTGTTTGTTGCTGGGACGTGGGGACGATATAACCCTTTCCGGCCGACTGCTGTACGATGGTCTGGCGGAGCTGATTTATCTGGGCTTGTGTAAGTTTGGTTCCCGGTGCCAACCCTGTCAGGTGGACAAAGATATTCCCGGATGGAGTTGCGACTTGGAGAGGGCGAGTAGATTCAGATTGAGAGGATGTCCCATCGTAGGTTTGGTTCGGGGATTGGACAGAACTTGCGAGTTTGTGACTGGGTGCAAGCCCTGGCAACTGTACAAAGATATGGTTCCCTGATTGGGTAACGCCAGGAAGTTGACGAACTGGTTCAACTGGTGGCGTCAAGGGTGTGACATCAGTCCTTCCAACGTAAACTGGACTCAGAGCCTGGGCGGGAATGTGAATTTGAGATTGGGTCGCCGTGGGACCTGGCTGCTGGACACCTCCCAGCTGGACAAATACGTTGCTTCCAGATGTGGGAGGTACAGTAATTGGACGAGCAGGCTCAGGCGGAGTGGATATGATATCACTCCTACTGACGTACGTCGGTGCCGTAGTAGGAGCAGGAATAGTTTTGATAGTTTCAATTCCTGCTGGAGACCCGATTGGAGTGGATGCTGTCGCAATGTCCCCTTGCGGTACTTCTGGGGGTGGCGTCAGAGGAACTGTAGATTGAGGAGCCCGAGCGGCTTGTGCAGAAGCTACCAGTTCCGCCTGATGTGCTCTCTGGGCAGCGATAAGCTTTGCCCTGTCCGCCATAACTCTCTCGTGCCGCATAAGGGCGATTGTAGGAGCAGTGACTGGAGCCTCAAAGTTGATGTTATGATCCGCAAAGACGGCATGTTGTTTAGGAACTCGTGTTGTATTGAGAGAGAGCGGATTTCCTGTAGGCATTCGTTCTTTGGAAATTGCCCTCATAGCATCAAACTTCTTGCTGAACATGGTCCAACACTGTGCATTATTGTCATTGGCTACAATCTCAGCAGTCTTGAGATGGCGCCCCTTGGGGACAGGCGGAGGACTCACTTTGACCAAGGCCTTTGATTTCTTTTTCTTCGGCACGGTTACTGCTGTTGGCTCGATGAATTTCCCTTCTTCTCTCGGCAGAATCACTTGTTCATATCTAAATTTAAGAGTTTTGCATTTTTAGAGAGAATTGTTAAGAGGGGCCCATGTAAATACGTACCTCGCCTTGGATTGTTTCGGTGATCTATAAATTCGTGAAACAGCGTTGACTACTTCCGCCGCGAAATCCCAGTTGGGGGTTTGAGCAAGGTTGACAACAAGGAGATTCGGAGGGAGTTCCATAATGCCTGTCATTGCCTGGATAAGTCAGAATGAAGTTAAATAATTTCATCGCAGTTATGAGTGAGGAGATCCGACGGGAGCGTTTGTGTATAGAGGTCTACCTGGAGTAGCTGATTATCTTCTTGAACACTCCATTCCAGGAGATCAGGGATTGGAGGATTGTAGCTCATGGCATGAGCCTTTGGTGTTGGCGCTGGAAACGCAATGGGTCCTGGTCCTATAGCTTTCGGTGACCCCTGTCCACCTGGGGATACAGTTCCCATTGACCCAGGAAACCGCGCACCAGGTTTCGATAGTTTTTGGATTTTATAATCTCGTCTCATCTTTGCAAGTGCAGGAGAAGGCCGGTCAAAGAGAGACCTTGGAGCAAAAATGGGTTCATCCCGCCGATTGATTTTAGAGGCGACTCCTACACCTCCACCCTTCTTCATGCTGTTCTCTAGAATTACTTCATCCACGGAAGATATGGCGGACGGGATGTCCGTGATGCTGCCCTTGGGCTTCTTTGGTCCTTGCCAAACTCGAGGAAGGAGCTCTTCCGGCATTGGTGTAAGTTCATACAAGTAGGAAGAGGCTGCGTCAAAATAGTATTCCTCCTCGTCTTCCGGAGGAGTGGGTGGACCATAGATCTATTAAAAGAGCAACGGCTCGTAACTCACTTCCACGCATAATCCGAAGTTGAAATAGAAGAATAAACGAAGACAGCAAGCACATTTAAGTTTAAAATGAAAATCAATGTTCAACTGAATAGAAAACTATAAGTAAGAAGGAATAGAATTTAAATGAGATAGGAATATTGGAACAGAAAAAAAATTGTTTTCCGAACTCACCGGGTATCTAAAGCATCCCTTCTCTTCATCATACCAATAATCCTGCAAAAATCGGAAGACAAAATTGATTAAAAAATTATATTTCGTTTGCTCTTTGATCAAGGGGAAATAGGGTCAGTTACAGTTACTTTTTTTTAATGTTTACTAAAAAGGTTAATAACCGCAAAAATATTTTCACCAATTTCTCTTTCTCAATCCAGACTGTGAATTCCTTGAAATGGGAGGATGTGGAAGCTCTTCGCATCGTTAAACTGAATGAGCAGGGAAAGTTACAATTTTTTAATCAATTGCTGTCATTGACCGATTTTTGTCGATTTTCAAATGCAAAACCGAAACAAAAGAAAGTTAAATAGATCTTACCCAAGGAGTTAAAAAATTAATTAAAAAAAATCCACCATCTCTCCTTACACACGCTCTCTTGACAAGGAAAACACACTCCACTCTGGTTTGACAAAGGAAAGATTGGATGAAAAAATCTTTAGCAGATTATTCACATTTTCGTTTTTACAAAATATTTCTCTTATTTGCTCCTGCTTTTGTCAAAGGCTTCTTAAAATGGTAATATGAATACTCTTACGAGCACTGCTAATTTGGAAATTAATAAACGAGTAGATTTAGTTAATTCTAGAGTACGAAGTGGATGGTCGGAACTCTGTATTCCGGTTATTAGGTTGGTGGCGTATTATGAAAATTCCATTGTTTCGTTAGTCAATTAATGTTTTTTTAAATGTCAACGTGTTTAGGTCCAATTTATAAAATAAGGAAATTCTTAGTTACATCACATCGCTTGAATCTCCAAGAACGGATTCTTGAATGCGTGTATTAGCAGAATATTTTATAAAAGGGGCCAACCTTCACAACAAGGAGGGAAGTCGATTTAAATGGTCGGAATGCCGTTTTCCGCTTATTAAAATTCCATTGTTTCGTTAGTCAATAAGGAAATATTCAAGAACGGATTCTTGAATGTCAAATTTGACGTTAACGTTAAAAACTGGAGCTCCACGCCGAATTGTGCTGGAACATGGTGGGTTCCAAAATTGGATAGCAATGGGTTAATCAGTCGACATATGCCTCCCACTCCGGCGACCCCGCCTTCTCCTACCGGTTGGACCGCTTCGCCGTTGGGACTGAGGAAGGGGAGAATGGGTGCTCTTATTATTAACCTGAGGCATGGCATCGTAAAATAAAAGATCTTCTAGTTGCTCTTCCACAGTCAACAAGGGTGGTGGTTTTCCAAGGACAGGCTTCGGCTCATTCAGCTGTTGCTCCCGCTCCCAATCCAACTTCTGAAGTTCCAACTCTCTCTGTACGTTTGCATATGTGTCATTTGACCAGTCATCGATTGTTCTTTCCATAAATCGTAGGGCATAGATTTCAACGTTTGACAACTGTTCAATTAAAACCAGGATTTATCAAATAAAAATTCAGATATTCCGGGTATATGTGGAAGAACTCTTACTTCACTGGTAATGTACTCCATTTCCTGCTCAATAGGACTTGGTTCATCAACCTCTGCAGCCTAAGAATTGATTGAAGTTAGTCAATGCTCCCAAAGAGTACAGACATTTTAGGAGTAAAAAAAAAAAAAAAAAAAACCTCCCCCCCCCCCCT
>Ga0194135_10002030_pt1 | contig 12235 bp, 9 predicted proteins | sample LitLau_LLRF_2013_FD_134024 | JGI IMG/M metagenome (GOLD analysis project Ga0194135, IMG submission 134024) | Freshwater sediment microbial communities in response to fracking from North America - Little Laurel Run_MetaG_LLRF_2013 (version 2) | ecosystem: Environmental > Aquatic > Freshwater >... | reverse complement strand
GATTCGGGATCATCATCATGTTCATCAAACCTTCCGTTCATGTGTGAGTCTGTCATTCACTAAATCAACTCAACCACTGTTGCCCACAACACTTTACTATACGCATCTTCTCATATATGCTCATATATATGTTAAACTCTGGGTCTTAATTCTCCCCACTACCTCAACTATACACTAACTGCATGCGTGTAAATTTAGATGAACTGGGGGACCACCGGTTCGGGTCTTTATCCTCAGGAGATGACCATTCTTCTGCCCATGTTAGTAACTTATGAGACGATATGGTGAGAGTCGGAGCGATGCATATTCATGTGGAGCGGCGACGACGGGTGAGTGTAGGGACGAAATTAAATGACAATGATGTACATGTAAGGTTAATGAAAAGACGGAGTGGGTGTGGTCGTAAAGGGTGGGGACTCGGTGCTTAATAACGCAAAAAGGGGATTGGAGAAGAGGCAATTTCCTGGATTTGTTTGTAGATTGGAGTGCGGAGATGGCTTGGAGGAAGGAAGGAGATCACTTTGCGAAATTGTTTCCCTTATTGCATTACTTGGATGGAGTGATTTGGGTTCACATTCCATCTCAAGCTCCCCATTTGCATCCTGTGGAAGACGAAGTCTCTCTATCTGTGCTATATACGAGAGAAAGCACAGCAAGGCAACTCCGTCATCATCTTGAACAACTATTGAGAGAAATGTATCAACCACTTGAACATATATATGTACGTGTAAGTCATATTGGGTGGTCTGTGCGTGGTGCTATACGCTAACTCGGTAAGCTTCTTAAGCAGAGAAAGCTAGTTGTGGAACTTGTATGGATAAAGGTCATCTCATCTAGGAGTCTTTTCAACGACCACACCTACCTATACCTATTCATGGATGCTGTAGGGGAATCTTAACTCTCCTTTCTTCACTTTGTGTAGATTGCAGTTGTGATGATTTCAATTTCAAGTGTGATGAGATGATCATACGGGAGAGAGTGTGATTGAGTTGGTTAAGAAATTACTTTATTTCTCACACACGAATCAGATTCATGAAACAAGAAAACAACAAAAAGGAGCTTTTATTCTGTGTACAAAACTAACAATAACAAATAAAGTATTTCCACCCAAGAAGTGACAGTGCACACGCTACGTGGTATGCGTGTCTGTGTGGGTGGGATATCGAGTTGATGTATTTTAATTTGAAGAAATGCATTTCACTTTGGAGCTCTCGTAGGCTTATTCATCTGAGGTAATTTAAAAAGGAAAGAGAGCAGAAGAGAGAGAGAGATGAATTTAGAATGACATATTGAGAGACATGCTGGAGAAAGGGAGCATATTATTATAGACGTAAGTAATGCATTTGTAGAGCTGTCTCAGTGTATTCCTGTAATGTGCTTGTGCTGACAAGTGTGTGACATAGCACTTAGGATGCGCTCAGTCTCCCATCCTCGTTCACACAAATTGACCAGAATGAAGAGACGACCTGACACATACGAGTTCTAAAAGGAAAGCAAAGAGAAGAAAGTAATTGGCTTCCGTTTAATGATGGAAGAGGATGTATTAAACAAGTGGTTGCGTTTCTCTTACTTTTGCAATTGAAAAGCATTCCTTCGAAAAGGCTTTAGCTACTCTTTCATAGCAATCCCAGTTGGTTATGGTGAGATGAGACGTCAAGAGAGTTTCCATTTCCTTACGGTCGTTTTTTGTCACCTCTCGTAAAATCGCAAGCATTTCACTTCGCACGATCTTTCTCAGCTGAAATGTGAAAAAGCAACAGAATCAGAATCCATGGAATAAAGCTTTGATAGTTCACTCCTTTATGTAATTTAATTGAATGGGTGACCTTATTCAATCGCCTGAGACTCGAGGAATACGTTGCAATGGCTTCAGTATCGTTTCCAGCTTTGGCTTTGGCTAGTTTGCGTTTAAAGATTTCTTTCACCACTTCTCGAGCATCCACTTGGTCGGTCTGTAACAAACAGACATAATAAATAGAACATATCTTACTCGCAGACAGTTCATCATTTATAGAGTCACTCGTGCATTCAATTCGCACATACTTTGTCGCGTGAATACGTCGCTTTATCCAATACTTGTGGAACACTCGAACCCAAGAAATTAGATACGAACAGGTTTCGAAGGGACATGTCTCCGAATTCTTGGACATGACTTTCATTCGTCTCAAGTTTCACAATGGTGTATTGCCGTTGCAAAGTTTCACTTGTTAAGTCCGCCTGTCTCAAAACAATTAGGTACATTGTTTGCAATAATTTGAATTGAGATTGAAATGATTAAAAACAGAAGCAACTTACAACATCCGAGTTTTCCATCCAATTCACAGAGTACGTGTCTCCCAACATAGTTCCACGGTAATCATCATAGTAGCAGCCGAAGGATGATTCAATGGAATTTGCAGCTGTTGTTGCAAAAACTGCGGTATACAAAGTCATAATCATTAATCAAGTACCAATCAACTATTACACTTTTTTGGGATGCTTAAAATTGCAACTTCATACCAAGATTAATACAAAATCGAATCGTCAAACTTACTATTCAAATGAGGACTGAGAAGGTTTTGAAACATGGATCCAGATTCGCACGCTTCAATATAGATAACCATCTACAAGTCATTAAAGTTTTAACCATTGTACCATGTGAGACTCATCCGCCTGATAAGTTGATCAGAATGTTGACAACAAACCACTCTTTGTTTCTCTTACTTTCCCGTATCTCTCCTCCTTATGCATTCTTTCTAGAGTTCGAATGAAATCTCGTGCATGCAATTCAGTACCAGGAAAGGAAACCACTCCAGCTCCTCCGTGGTCCGCGAAGTTAATGAAGACATGATTTTCTTTCGTGCTGCACAAAATCCAAGACAAATAAAGTTGTGAAGCTAGTAAATAAATATGCTAGCAAAATATCAATCAATAGAACCTTTTCATAACTCTGCCTGTTCCAATTCCTTTGAGGGCAGTTTCATTTCCCAGAAGGATATTCTTGAAGACAGTGGGGGTCACGTCCTAATGTAACAAAGGTAATAAGGTAAAAGAAACAGTGATACCGATGATGATAATTCTGATTGTTATGTGAAATGCTGCTTCAAACTCGCGAGGCAACGTGAGATTATACAAGCTAGGCAACTTACGTCTCCCTTGTAGTCAATTTGAACACCTTTATACACATTGGATCCATTAATATGGTTTATGAGTTCACCCGGTACAGGGTTCCTATGATGTGACAGAATGAAAGTGTTCATGAAGATAGAGTCAGTATATATAAGCTCTTACACATCATAAAATGAATTACTGTCGCAATTCGCTCCAACTTACAACTCGTTATACGCGATATCGTCGTACATTAGGACTATGATCTGATCCCTTGGAACTCCGTTCCTGACTAATAGTTGATAGGCATGGCAAATATCAGCCTTAAGACAAAGATTATTTTATGACACTGTAACATATCTTCCAAGCAATACGACGCTTTCGAACTTACCTGATGTCGATAGTTGAAGAATTCCATAGATCCTGCAACCAATACGGCCCAAATGTTAGACGGATCCTGATCAGAAGCAGCGGAGAGGTTGGTAAAGGACGCAATGACCATCACAAGTAACCATTTCTGGATTACGAAATGCATTGTATTTGTATAGCTTGCACAGCAGCACAGCTAAATCAATTTTCAATATTTTTATTTGGTGCAAGCGAGTAAGATGATCAGAACAGCTTGCTCCCTAGAAGGCAAGTGAAGTGTGAAATGGCGAGTATTAAGAGTTGCAGAGCTAGAGAAAAAGTCGTATTAGTAGATAAAAAGAGGTTGATTAAGGAGTTTATTGGACTTTCAGCCTCTGGAAGAATTAAATAAAGTTGCACTTAACAAACGAAAAACTACGCCTAATCTTTCTTATGATGATAAACTACGTGAGATCATCCACAGAACCCAACTCACGAATACACTTGATTCAATAGACGAAGCAGGCTTACTTAATTATTGTACATGTACATTGCTCGCATACAATTCATTACATTATGTCCAAACGCAAGTCACGCTATGAAATGAATCATTAAATAGCTTGCTTGTACGGGGATAACAAAAATATATCAATAGATAAATTTTAATAAATAAAACCACCGGACTGAACCTGTAAAAGAACAACTTTATGTCTGGAGCTGTTTACATTATGCGTCAGAAACATAAAATGTATTATGTAACAAGTGGTAGTGCAGCATCTTACAAAAACAGATAAATGCTAGAAATTACATACGCATCTGTAAGAAATATTTGATAAGTGACCGTGAAAATGGCATAATAACCTGAAAATGAAATTGACAAAAATGAATTGTTTTTGTTGAAAGTAGAGTTTATATATTTTACTTGTGGTCTCAAATCATAGTAATCCCACGGAATACATTATAACATCATAAATCTAAAAACTTGTAAGGAAATAATGGATCATATCGCATGTTGTTAACTAGTTCACTATTAAACAATTTTGTGTTATTTTAATATATAACATATCTAGTTCCAAGTTAAAGGATTTTTGATGAGACTTTATATACTAACGTACTTGTTGATTCAGTTCATTACGTAAGTTTAACAAGCAGTAGATACTGTGGACGATAAATCAATTTGTGATCAATAACTTTAAAAATCCAAAACATAATTTAGTAATCACAAACATTTTACATGAATACTTCCACCAGTTAAGGTAGGTTTTCGTACATCATTCTTCCCGATTCGTTTGTAATACAATTTCTAACATTACTGACCTTGAAATGAGATTTTCAACAAGTACGGACGGTGCGCGTTAGTCTAATTAATTTTACTACTGCATGCGTACATTCACGCATGACGCCAGTTTCACCTCACATGAATTTTCTTAGTCAGTAATTTAGCATATTTCAGATTGAGACTACAGGGCTAGTTGATTCGCAGGACTCGAGACAGGTTCAGCCTTCGCGTTCTCTCTGCAAAACAAAATCAGTCATGTAATAATTAATACGAGTACAACAATTAAGATGACAACGAGCATTCAGTATTACTATTATTATTATATTGTACCCGAGTTCAGGAGCGTTCTCCTCGGATCCGTCGAACCAACTGGATATCTTTGGGCATGATGGTAACCCGTTTGGCGTGCAAGGCACACAAGTTTGCTTCTTCAAAAATGTCAACCAAGTAGGATTCAGCAGCTTCTTGGAGCGCCGTAATGGTGGAGCTCTGAAATCTATAAAAAGGCCAGAAGTACTGACCTATTTCCTTCACTAGTCTCTGGAATGGAAGCTTCCGGAGGAGGAGCTCAGTGCCCTGTTGGTAGCGTCTAATTTCACGGAGAGCCACTGTCCCAGGCCTATACCGGTGCATAGGCCTGATGACTCCTCCGGGGGGTGGGGCGCTCCTCCGGGTGACCTTTGTAGCGAACTGCGGCCTGGGAGTCTTTTTCCCAAAGGACTTTGGTGAAGGCTGCTTGGTTCGAACCATCTTCAAAGGTCGATTTCACAAATAATTGTTTTTGGTCTACGGGTGAATGATGAGTGGACGGGTGAGCGTACTGGGCTTTATTATTGGGTTCGAGGGCAGAGACCGGACCGGGCAGCTTTCTCGCCCTACTCACTCTCTGGGCTCTCTCCTTTCTGCAATGTCTTCACCCAAGTAATACTAATTGTAAGTAAGGTGAGGGAAGAAGCTGGCCGGAACTCCAGTGTCTCCAAAGATGAAGTGTCGCTCTAAGAGGACTTGCATCATCCCCAGACATCCACTTAACCTATAATAGGCCCTTTTCAGGGTCATCATAATTTCCCAAGAGATCCTTGAATGATATAATATGAATTTATATGCCAGAATGAACAGTAACATTAAAATGAAAATGGCAGAATAACATGAAAATGAAATTGACAAAAATTAATTGTCTTTGTTTAAGGTTCAGTTTATATTTTATTTGTGGTCTCAAATAATAGTAATCCCACGGAATACATTATAACATCATAAATCTAAAAACTTGTAGGGAAATTATGGATCATGTAGCATGTAGTTATCTAGTTCACCATTAAACAATTTTGTGTTACGTAATATATAAATTATCTAATTCCAAGTTAAGTTTTTGATGATATTTTACTGTACTAACGTACTTGTTGATTCAGTTCATTACGTAAGTTTAACAAGCAGTAGATACTGTGGACGATAAATCAATTTGTGATCAATATTACAAAATCAAAAACATTACTTACAATTAGTAATCACAAATATTTCCCATGAAGACTTCCCCATAATTTTTAAGGTAGGCTTCCCGATTCGTTTGTAATACAATTTCTAACATTACTGACCTTGAAATGAGATTTTCAACAGGTATGTCGGTACGCGTTTGTCTAATTAATTTTACTACTTGTATGCGTACATTAACGCATGACGCCGACAACATTCAAGTAGATATGTTAACAAGTAAAAAAAGCTATAGTCTCATGTTGACTTACATCGTAACAACATTTTACCATACTAACTGTTAGGAAGGTAAGACATCGAATCTATTTCTAGTCACAGAATTATCATCAGCATTTTATTATTAATCAGGTATACACCACAACGTTCTTTCACTTTAATCTAACACGAAAATTTTTAAGAGAACATTTAACATTATAATCGACTGAATTCGAAGCTTGCTTAGAATTTGAAATTGAAACGAACGATAATGATTTCCAGTGTACGGTGTCACAGCATTAATACTTATACATTACTTTAAAGTCACATGAATTTTCTTAAGTAAATCAGCACGGTTGGGATTTTGACTGTTGGGAAATAAGTATAATTATAAATGTACACATAAATAAAATGAGTCAACTGTCCTCAATTGATAATAATAATTTACAGTCAGTTCCAAATGTTGGAGATGTCCATGTCATCTCCTAGTTCGTTTTCCGGTTCCTGGGCCTCTACATCTCTCGCTAGTGGACTCACAGGGCTATACGGTAACGGCAAATTTTCTCTTTGCTCACGTTCATTCTGTAAAAAAATCAGCCATTGCAATACGAGTACGACAATTAAGACCACTACGAGCCTTCAGTATATAATACTACTTACTGATACATCATTGTTGTTCCCGTTTTGAGATGATCCATCACTTCCAGGCCACTCCAGCAATACGACTTCATCAGATTCAGTCTCGTGGTTATTGTTCGAATTTCCATTGTCATCCCCACTCACTCGAACTTCGTTGTTAGATCCACCAACGTTCATGGGGAAGACAACAGCTTCCGAGTCTTGAGTGTCACTGTTTCCCAACCCTGAGTTTCCCGTTCCTCCTCCAGTCGAGGATCTATCAACATTGCTACTGTTACCTCCACGAGATGAGCCCTCTCTATTTTCAACCATTCGCAACAAATGACCATGGCCTTGATTTGCTCGAAATGCAATACACCGTTCCCGGTTTCTTCGATCGCTTGAAGCTTCTCCAGAATTTCCACTATTTCCGTCTCCTCCCGTTCGCTGGCTGCTACGGCCTAAGACGTGCTGAATGAGTTCAACAGCTGCACGACGGTGTGGTCTTTCTCCTCCACTCCCACTACTCGCTGCACCATCCCTTTCTGCAGCGCTTGGTCTGGAGCGATATCTGTATCGACTAGCTCTGGCACTATTGTCGTGAATTCTCCTCAACATGGACAAGTATCTTGGAGGATTATTTCCTGACTCTGGAGGCTGTCCATAGCAGCTTGGTAAGCTAGCTCTGTGCATAGCCAAAGGGTTAAACGCCTGGGCTGAAGACAAAGTTGCACCGGAACCTCCTGAACTTCCAGGCCCTTCTCCTCGTTGTTCCCCACGTGGGCGAGAAGCAAGCATAGCATTCATCACACTCGGGTCAGTTAGAATGGAGGAGTCTCCGCGATCTCCGTACAATGTTCGAAGAATATGTTGCTGGTAAGTTCTTGGCATGTTTTGAAATCGATCTGACTCCATGTACACGAGGCGTCGGTAGAGTTCTCTCTGAACAGTCATTTCTTCAGACAACGGAGGTGTTCTCACGGACGAAGTTGCATTACTTCCACTTGGCTGGGGAGTCGTCGGATTTGGCGAACTTGTTGATGGGGCCGAGATTGCGCCACTCGAATGAGCGGTGTTTGAATTATTTCCAGGATTCAAAGTTGCGCTGATTCTTCGAGCAACATACCACGGATCATTCTGAGAAGGAGATTCATCCCGAGCACCAAAATTGGAAACTGGTGAAGACGGAGTTCCACCACCCAGCTCATTGTTGTTGTTGATGTTATTGTTGTTGTTGTTCAGAAGCCTCTCATCATCCAAGTACCTTTCGATTCTTCTCCTTCTCTCGAAAGGAAATTGTAGGAATCCAGAAGGCGGATATCTGGATCTGCTGCTAACACTTGGAGCCTCCCTCGCTTCAGTTTCTCGCCTTCTCACTGCATTCCTCGCAGTCTCTGCTCGATCCCTCTCAAGAGTGTTTCTACCTTCCACCCACTCTCCACCCAAGAATCCATAAATCTTCGTCACGAAGTTATCCATTTCCACATGTTTCTGAAGACTGCCAGCATCGGGAATCCACTTTCGACAAATCGGACAATTCCTCTTATCATGAGTCCACTCCATGATACAATAGTTGCAGAAAGTATGCCCACAATTAGTGACTGTCGGCTGCATGAATACTTCATTACAAATTGAGCAAGAGAATTCACTCTGCAGAGTCTCGACAATTTTAGTGCAGAATTCAGCTTTGCATCCTTCCACAGCATCGTCTTTGATTTCATCAGATCTCCTCAAGTGACTCTCTTGATCTAGCTGCCTTTGCAGATTCAAAATATCCAGTTGGATTCTCATCATCTCTTTCTCCCTGTGAAGATTGAGACATTTCTTTCGCAATACTTCCACATCCTCGCAGACAGAGATCTCATCTTTTGTACTGCACGCTTGCAGTGATGGACTCAAGTAACGATCCCGAATGAACTGCGCCATTCTCTCAGAGATCTCTTTCATTTGCGCTGCCATTTCATTCAGAGTCGGTACCTTTTGTTGTTGTTGCTGTTGCAATGGCGTCGACATCACCGAGGAACTTCCAGGAGAAACTTGTTGCGACGCCGAATTCCCCGCGACTGCTGACGATGTCGACGGAGTAGGATCGGTTTTCATTGCAACCGTTGGCAGTGTCGGATTAACCATGACTGGTGGTGGCTCTTTTGTCCCAACAAGCCCGTCTCTCTTCACTCTACTGGCCCAACTACACATTAATTTTTTTTATTAATTAATACAACCCAATTTAGTCCGCATATTCACCTTTAAACAAAAAGATAAGCGCAGCCAGCGCAGTTCACGTGAAATCAACGCAATACACAAGCACACAATGAATAATTATTAATGATTAACGAAGGGACAGTTAGTAGTTGTTTTGTCGTCTTACTTGATCACGTCAACAGAAGAAGAAGATATTGGAGTCAAGTGAAGAAGGAGAGGTGACGTGACATTCGATGGTGGTCGTGGAAGATGGAGATTGGAGATGAAGCTGCTGCTGTTGCTCTGGTGGTGGTGGTGTTGTTGTTGTTGAAGAAGAAGAACTTTCACGGCACCAATAAAGAAGAAGAGTGTGAGTGGGGAAGGAAGTGTGAGGCCGAGGAGGGACTTCCTCTCTTCGGGGCAATCTGCCTCACCACCAGCACTCGATGTCTCCCTGGCCCCTTTCTACCTTCTAAGCTGAATGCTTAGGGTTTTTTGTGAGTAGTGGAGATGAACATGATTGATGATTGCATAGATATGATTAAGTATATATATATTGCAGATTATGAAGATGCAATAGTTGCTTTACGATGACTAATCAAGTAAGTTTTAATTTTAGTCATTACAAGTAAGTTATAATGACATGACTTACGATGACTAACCAAAGAGAGGGGAGCTCATACGCGAAAGCAGTCGTAAGCTGCAGATGGACAAATACATCCTTCGATCCATCGATCCGTTTTATTGTTCCATTGGCTCGTGCCATTCTCTCCCTTCTATAGGTAGGTCGGTGTGACTCATGCTAACCAAAGGGACCCCAAAAGTAAAAGTAAAGGATCCCATCCAGATTTCGGACACTTGGGATACGTGAATCACAACTACTTATGTGTACTTAAAAGAAGGAACCCTCGAATTATTAGAAGAAGGACGCTGAAAGGATAACCGGAATGTTGCCTTCATTTCCGTCCCTTCTTCCTCTCTCAATATTATACACAACAGACTTTCATTCATCCTTCTTTCTTCGCCTTGTTGTCCAGTAGAACTCGCCAATGAAAATGAATGGGACTCCTCCAAACAAATATAAAATATTTTCCAACAACCACTACTATCTTTTTTCCATTTCCTCCAGAGGAAATCCTTCGCTCTTATCTCTTCTCCTGTCTGCCTGAGACCTTTATAGGTTCATTCTGCGTGGGCTGAGAGGGCTTCTCAACCAATTCCTTCACAATCACCAAACTTTGAAGAAACTTTTCTGAGCGCATGCATAACTTCCACTTCATGATACGGAAACAAGGTCACCCGTCTAAATTCCCAGGAAGTTGAATCCCGGGATTCCAAATAAGCTTATTATAGTTATTCCTGTCCGTTAGTGGGTGAAACAGAACTCTTGCTCCGTGGTAAGTGTTCAGTGCAATGGGAATGCCTACCTGTCCTTTTCATCGCAAAAATATGCCTTGAAAGAAATAAGCCTTGTAAACATGATATATGCAGAGCCAAGAGGTTTCTCATAATATTAAATCATAATTACTGATGCCAATCAATTAAGCCTCTTGAAACTAATGCACTTGTCCATGCTCGCCGTTGGTCCGCACCCGCACGCTACGTAATTATTCCGCAATATGCAATCCTTGGTTCTTTACTTTTACTACTCCACGTGTTAAGTCTGTTTAACTGGAAATCGGGTTTACTCTGCGAAATTCCGCGTTTTGGTTAAATTACTAATTAGAATCTATTGAGCTTATGGAAATTCAGGCATCCTATTCAAAATTATAATTATGATTTTATGATCAAACAGTGAGCTGGTTGGTTCGCTGGAATAGGCGGGGCAAATGGAGAATTCTGAAGTGCTGAGCATTACTGAGCACGTTAGCAGTGCAGTAAGTATTTGCCCGTGTAAGTAATGTAAGGAAGTAAGGATAAAAATCCCATATAAAAGAGCCTTAGCACTGCACATCTCGAACAACTGCACAATGCAATAGGCAGCATACGAAGTATTCCCATCGAATAAGTGAACCCTCACGGAGTTACATTTTGCAAACAACATTTAATAAACAGAGTCGTCTCTTGTTAGTCCTATTTAAAAACTCCTGTTGAAAAATGGGAATAATGAGATTATTATTAAATTGAATATGATTAGTGTTTCGTAGTTCGAATGAGGGCTAGTGCAGCCCTCATCACTGGCTCTCCTGGAAGGAATATGGAGTCCGATCATTCATACAATATTATCGAGTGACTCAGACACTCAGACATCTGATACTACCCTTTTGTGTACTCGGTGATTCATCGATATGATCAACTGTCAATATTCATAGAGGAAGTATAACGCACACAAATCTCGAGGAGACAGGGATCCTAGTATTAATGACTCTACATTTATCTATCTCATCCTGCCTGCCTGTGATTACGTTACACCGCGAATGATCTTAAGATTACGGAACCTCTGCGAGTGACTTAATGAATGACTACTTAATCAATGACTACTTGACTACATCAACAACTATTGAACAAGTAATTCACTCGTGATACATTAACCGATCAGTAGTCTTGACATATTGTGTATCAGATAATACTCGGCAATCATGGATATGATGATGATTTATCAAGTCCAATGTTTTAAATGTGCGTTCCATATTACACGTTGCATTGCATTTGTTTGTAGTCAGGTTGCAACACTTTCTCTCTTCACTAGCCACTTTTATTTTGTCTCATTTTTACTCTCTTTCGAAACTTTTACTGTTGGATGATAAGTCAGGAAGCCCCAACTACAAATAATTTAATACGCAGAATTCTACTACTAACACTCCATGTACTCCATAATACTCATCCTTGTATCAAATTGCATGAGTTAATACTAGTGCATGGATCCCTCCTAAGATGATGATGATGATTGATAGAGGGGAATTAGCATTTGACCCGGAGCAATAAAATCTCAGGCCCATTCACACACTCTTCACATGGTTCAAGCTTCTGTGGCTCCTCTCACTCGAACATTTCGTGTGTGCGTGCAGAAGGAATCCTTGGGGTGCATCCACAGAGGAT
>Ga0194135_10002029_pt1 | contig 12237 bp, 2 predicted proteins | sample LitLau_LLRF_2013_FD_134024 | JGI IMG/M metagenome (GOLD analysis project Ga0194135, IMG submission 134024) | Freshwater sediment microbial communities in response to fracking from North America - Little Laurel Run_MetaG_LLRF_2013 (version 2) | ecosystem: Environmental > Aquatic > Freshwater >... | reverse complement strand
CAATGTTAGGTAATTATGGAATTCTTTAATCATCCCTTTCGCTTGAAGACGATAAAGTAAATGATGAGCCAGGGGAGAAATTAACCCACCATTATGCGTCATTCAATAATATGAAATTTTAACATGCAGTGCGTTGCATAATTCAGCGCGAGACATTTATGAGATTCAGTTCTGAAAATAGGTACCTTTAGGCAAAATCACGTATTAACGTTTGAAGGTTGGCTTTATAGTGAATTGTACTTTGTTACTAAACCTGGTGAACGGAACAAGACCAAATAAAACGAACAGGTAGGAGACTCGTATGCACGAAGAAGTTTATTATATGATTACGAAGAAATCAATTTGAAAACAGGACAAAGGTAATCAAACAACAGGTAGGAATGAGTCAGTCGCTGAGAGATAAAGTTGATAGAGTGCAATAAAATGAGAAGAAGCAAGTTAGTTTTCAGCGTTGTTTGTTTAAGGAGTAAAACAGTTGATAGTAATAGAATTGAGATATGTGACACCAGAGGAAACACACGAGAGCCTGAGTTTTAGTATATCTGCGAGAAATTAGACATCATAAAATAGTAAAACTGGAGAGATTTCACCCAAACCTGTTATTATACATGTTCACTCTGTGCTCGTATATGTGTTCTTTGCATGGTTAATTAAACTCTGTCTTGAAGAAAAGGGAAGGTTTTGTTTGCTGAACAAAATGATTGGTGACGCCGAATTTATTGCTCATCAAGATAAATTGAAAGAGCAATAAGGGGTAACAATGTGTTGTGGGGAAATTAAGGACTGGCCCTGTCATAAAACATTTATACAGCTCATCTTTATTTCCCGAGTGCATTTAATGCAACAATAACTATGTCTCACACTGTCTTCATGAATGAAGGAAAGCTGTGTATATGAGTTTGAAGCGTCTGGCTGGTCTCAGGTACCACAGGTACCATAGGTAATCACGTCTGATCTACTAGGTGCTCTCAACTAAACGTCAGAAGTGTTCTATTAAGCGCTTGTTGTGTAGTTGCTACAAATATCAACTGGGAAGAGTGTCGAATTGTTCAGAAATGTCTATGAAACAATGATAAAATACTGTAAAAATGTGTACCTGTTTAGTTGAAAGTCTTTACCACCTAATTTTCAGTAATATTATGATAAAAAACAATGTTCATTTATAAACTTGCGTGGTGGGGATCATGCTGCTAGCTTCAATCTAGCGTTTCTGCGTAATCAAGCTCATAGAATAGATCTCAAAGACTGAATACGATTGTCATATATTTAAACATCAATTGGTGAAATGCTAAATAATGTTATGAAAAAGACCAAATCAATAACTTGTATCTTGAATGCTTGTTTTAGGGTGCTGGAAACATTCCGAATTTTTGCGATGTTGGATTAAAAATATCCGGAGCGATTCCTATTACTCAAACTGCAGCGATCCGTTTTCAAGACACACTGTTGACTTCGATTGCACTAGCCACAACAGAGCAACACACTGTGGCATTTGTCGGGACGAGCCAAGGAGTCATCAAAAAGGTATGTAATCAATCTTTTGTGATAAAAGGATAACCAGGGAGTGAAACAATGCATAAAGGAATTACAACTCATCGCCCTCATCTTGGAACGATTCTCGCAAAGAGATTTGTATCCATTAGAAATTTGTGTAGTTGATAAAGACTGAATTTCAGAATTAATGTTGTATGTAGGCTAATGACTCTCGTGGTCTATTACTAGAACCGACCACCACCAAAAGTCTTGTTCACCTCTTCACGTAAATCTTAGAGAGAGCAAAATAATAGACTAGTAGAGAGAGCTCATTTGACTTAGTGGAACTTGTTAAGTAAGGATGGTCTCTAATGCTAAGCAATATTTTACACGGGAGTCATTATTTGTGCTGTGTACAGAAGAATTGCTGGGAACGAAGTGTTTAGCATGCTAAATCGCTTGGCTGTTGCGTTTAATAATGTTTAAAAGGAGCCGCAAGGAGCGGAGAGTTCTCTCCTGAATAAATGTTGTTGGTTTGTAATGAAAACAAGATGGGAAATCCCACTTGGAACAATAGAACGGATGCAGGCAAGTGCTTTCACCTATAGTCGTAACCACACGAAGAGAGAAATTCTAATATTCATGTGCAACCTCTGTGTACATTTCGAAAGGGAGCAAAATCTCATTTCCGTAGATGTGAGACACTGCAGGGTTGTTTCGTTACACAAGTGAACACAGCTTTGTAAATAGTTACGGAAGTATCTGTCTGAATACATTATTGTGATTGTGGCCAGGTTGAAATATATGGGGCACTAATGGCTCTTAGCAATTTTGGCTTTATCTTTGATACTTGCAAGAATGCAATACCCTCACACTCTCCAGCAGATAGGGATTTACATATTTTAAAACGCACCTACAAATCTTCCTCCCTACCTGAATGGTAATATCCCTAACAGCTCTGTGGCTGTCCAGTCTCATTCTAGAATTAATTTTACCTCCGTATAGTTATAGAGTTACGATGACTAAATTAAAACGGATTAAGAGAAATAAAGCCACGAGATTAGCTTCATTTCAAAATCCCACTTAAGAGTTCGTCATGAGATGAAACAAATGGAGAAGACTTAATGTTTTAAACAACTCACATTAAGACAACTGCTGGTGGCTCCGGACTTAAATAGGCAATAATAATCAGTTTTCAATGCACTTAACGAGTGCTGTAAAGAAGAAAATGTCTGTGTACAATGTGTACATATTCTACTTGCAGCTTTAAGCACACGAAATGCTGAAATAAGTAAATGTGGTTACGTATCTAAGCAGACGTTTCTGCCAGCAGTGTATAGTATGCATACACTGACACTGACAATTTAAACACACAAAGATACAAGGAGAGGGACTTAACTATGGAAGTAGGTGATGTACTCGTTACGAATTCATGAGAAGAAAATCTCATTTTGATAAAGTTTTACTTGCGCTGTCACATAATCTTGTAGTGGTAGTTGTGAAGGGATTAAAAGAAGATCAAAGAGGAAATGTTTTAAAATATGTCAGTTGAAATAAGTCGGATTAGAATTCCTTTGACATTCTTCCTCTCTCTCTCTCCGGAGTTAAGAATGATTACTACACGAGGAAAAAGGTGGATCAAAGAAATGGAAAGAGACAGGTAGTGTTCATTTTACTTGACCTTTGTAAACTGAAGAAATGTGAGTTTTGTGAGTCTTCAGAATGTGAATAGAATTTTCATGTTATTACTTTCGACGTTTGATTATGAAGGATTCCATAAGGCTTTCTACATAAACCGGTAGTAGTGTCAAGACAAGTTAAATTTCTTCTAGTGCTCTACCACTAAACCTAATCAATCTCCATCTATTTTCCAATCGGAGACGGACTATATACAACCCATTCCATTAAGAGTCTTTTCTTTTCCTCTCAAGTGTTTCCTTTCAGACTGCCTACTCGAAACGACTTTTTTCGATTACCATTCTGCATTCTTCATACATATTACAAGTAGTCAGCTTAGAACATGATTGAAAATGAAAAAAAACTAAACAATAATACATTCGAAGGTCGATGTGAAATCATTCGTTTCGAATGCAATGAAACTTTGTGTGCTTACCAAGCAAGTCCATGTTGAGTGAGATAAGACTTTATGGAGTCACTTTATATTCCAATGCTTGATTAGTACACACTTTCGTAATGTGTACACACTGCTTTTAACATTAGTGTCAATACAACCAGTAAATTCTACTTTTTAAGTGTATTACTTCTTAAAATGATGTGTGCAGGGTTAGAAAAGAATTTTTATTGATTCTTTTCATAGAACTGGAGCATAAATCAATTATTGGATTTCATCTTATCATATTTTTAGAGACTTAAAAGATCATTTGACCATTTTCTGTCAGAGCTATAAATACCGACTTGTGTGTGAAAATGTGAAACATGAAGTCGAATGAATGTCAAGATATGAGAAGCCACTATATATACATGCAGGTTTGCAACTGCAATTGTTGTGAGTTATGCCCACAATGGGTGCGTGTGCTTAGTCAGTCTTTTGAAATATTGAAATATTATGTGCTGTAGAATTCTCTGTTTTCTATGAACTAGGTAATAAACCTTAGGAAATGAATATGTGAGGGTAATGGTAATAGAAGAGAACATGAGGTAATATCCGAATTTCGTGTAAGGGCTTATTTCATTTTATGTACTTTGACCACAGGTTCTGTGAGGTGTAAGTGTTTTAACCTTCGGTTCATTTCGCAGTAAATCATCACGAATGGGTTCCCAAGTTTTGTAGCTTGAGTAGGAAAAGCTTAAGTCTTTTTCTCATTTTCCTCACATATATAGATTTAGGTGTTCACAGTCTTCTTCTGAAGAAAAGCATCACTTAAATACTCCTCTCTGTACTGCTTACGCCAGTTACTTACGTGTGTAGTGTTCGTGAGTGTACTTTCACAAAACTAAAGAAAAGCAAGTTTGTTGTATTCTCCTACGCCGTCAACTACTTACTTATGTGCATTCAAAAGAAGTTTCAACGTAAGTGCTGCAAAAAGAACAAACCATTAGGCTACTATAACTTGCTTATATTTATATACAGATATGCTTTCAAACAGAAAGTACTATTAGAGAAAAGTTGCATGATAAATCGAGCCTTCAAAGGCTTTCGCATATTTCCGAGTACATGTTGTTATATGCGAAAGTATTTAGGCAGCTATAACACGCGAAAGCACACCCGTCGTACACTGTAATAGAAACTTGTCAACTCGGAACTTTTTAACTTTCTCGTGGTTAGCTCTGTTCTATTAGTTTGTGAACCCCAGCTTTTTTCCTTTTTGAGATGGAAAGACGCAAACATAATTGTTTAATGTTCTCGGTTTAATTTTTGGAGTTAATTCTAGAAGTATAATTAAGATTAAATGTATAAAAATGATAGCTCCAGTCATCCTTTATTCAAATTAAGAAACATTTCCATAAAAAGCTGTATAGATACTTCGATGAAAAGGTAGAAAATTACCAAATTCCAAACTAGGGTAACTCGTAGAGATAAAGTTTATTATAAAAGGGCTTAAAATGTTATATTATGTGGCCTTTAGGATGTTTTGAACATTAACAGTACAACACACGGCGAGCGTTTAGATAAAGAAAGATTAATGCTCGTCTTTCAATGGAACACACACCTGCATTTGCCCACCTCCTTCAGAAATCATGGGCAGAGGTGGATCAAACTTCAACAACAAAAATCACGACCACAAAGGTTGTTTAAATTGAAAGAATTTGACTGAGTCTCAAGTAATCATATGAGAAATGGCTCATACCTAACCGAGCCAGGATAAGATAAGATGCTAGTCGTTATAAGCATTTTGGTAAATTCCTTTTTCAGTGTACAAAGCTTACATCAGCCAGTATTAGGAGCGCATTATTATATGGGGGCCTTGAAACTTTAGATTTCACAATCAATATTACTAAATTAAAGTATACATCGAACATCCTGGGACCAATAATAGTTTGTTTTTTTTAAAAGTCACAGTGTGTTCAATATGAAATGCATTATTCAGGAATCCTCTGCATCCGTAATATATTTATGTAGATGATTATTTGCCACTGACTTCATGATCTGAGTCGTCATGTAAAATAATTGGATTATGTCAGACAGGCCCACAACTTACAAACATTCCAGTCTATTATAATTCACAGACCTCTTTTCTGTAACCACCAGTTTACTGACTTCTACGAGAGTGACTTTGCCTTTCTCTGTGGCTTGCTTTTAACGATCTGTTTAATTTTTTGCTGTATTTATTCAGGGGAGACAGCAGAAGAGTGATGAATTAAAATTGGAGTGTACAGGGATCTGCCAGACGATGAATGCATGTTATGTACAGAGAAAACAGTTATCGTAGTGTAAAAATGTAAATGTAGTTGAGATAAATCTTCATAACAATAATTGTGTAAGGAAATCGCAAGAGTAGCATGATTTTGATTGATATACGTGAAACTCAAGATCATTGAATCAGTGCATACATCCCTCTTTAACGCATGGAAATTGTATGAAAGCACAAAACAAATTAATAATAATACGAACGATATAAAATGTATGTATTTTGCTTGTGGCTTTATTCAAGGATTATTTTAGTTTGTTGTATATATACTCAATTAGGGAAACATGTTTAAGTTGACACCCTTTCTGATTATCTTGAGCCGACTTGAGGTTTTGTGTGTCATGAATTTATATGAGGAAAGAGTCTGAAGTAGTCTGAACAGTCTCGGGGATAAAAAAGTGAGTGAGTACAAAGGTAAATTGAATTTAGTTTTTCTCAACTCTATCATTAAGTCTGTTTAACCTAGTAATTGTAAACGATGAGATTTATTCTGATCTTATACAGGATAACAACGGAAAAGACCATGTTCCAATTTATATCCAATTTCTATTTCTCGATTTTCCATTGTAATTGTTACTTTGAGCGTCGGTCAGATGGTCAAGCAATCCTACTATATTGACTGCAGAGACTTGTGTTACGTCGGTTTATATAATTATCAAGCTGAACATCAGAAAAAGGGCGAAAGCCTCAAGTTTTAACCAAAAGTCTTTTTTGTGTTTTTCTCGTTTGACATCTGTCCAGTGGCTCGGTCTATGGGTTAAAAAAGTCTTCTGTTCTAACTGTAATTATGATGGCTTGAAAGCATTTAGAAATTAGTCTTTCATATTAGATGAAACACTTATAAGAGAATTACAATGAGAAAAACACTCATTAATTTCTTGTAAGCTGGGTACACGATCAGGATTCACGGTAAGTGCAGAGGCCACACTCCACGAAGCCTACTTAATGTAATAAATGAATTAAGCATTGGAGAGGAAGTCGTAATTACGTAGTTTTGTCATAAGAGAAGAAAATTGTTTTCTATTTGTTTAATGCTTTAATTCCTGTGGTATAGTAAATTGTTATCCGGTGCTGTTACTTCATCTGCTCCGAAGCAGATAGGTTTTACTTCTGGAGTGCTCGCAGATATCCTTTTGAACCGATGGACATCGCATCGTAGTACCTTGTTTGAATGAGCTGTTCAAGTCTTTCTTCTGTAATATTAGGTTGTGCAATAAAACAAGTGAACACGCAAGAATTACAAAGGGTGTAGGTGAAGTCAGGGCTCTTCTCGTATATTAGATGAAGTGCTGTCTGGATGAGAACGAAAATTAGTTTTGTGACATATCTCCTGTGGCGTTTAAATTAATATTCCGATGAAAGGAGAGTGTGTAAAGTATTTGGTAGCAATCCACGATACATCCTTCTGTAAGTTGTAAATGGAATATTTGCAATTATTACCTTAAATGTCATTCGTAAGGATGAGAGAGAGTACGTGAGTATTGTCTTAAATAAGCTAATAATCATTTTTCCCGTTTGTACTGTGGGAGGAAGAGCAATTCCACACAACATGAAGTTGAATCCTCATTACAAGTTGGTTCAGAGCAATTATTATGAACTGGTATATTATTCAGTTCCTAAGAAAGCGATACTCTACGTATGTGTCTTTCGTTTTATTCATTTTTATGAGCCATATCATCTGACGGAGTTCTCTTTTGTTACCGCTTCGTTAATTTAATTAAGCTGGAGTCAATTGGAGACGACACAATAAAGGATGCAGTTTATCTCAGAAAGTCATTTAATTTGGTCAATGCGGTTTCAATCAAGTCTGATATTGTGTGAGTGGAAAATGTTTGAAGATTCGCTTAAAGGTTGAGAACGATGATCCTACTGCGTTGATAAAGAGGAGCATATACCACACGGAAAGCGACGACGGTCGAGGATTCAGTGTTAGGAGGAATCAGTTTGGGTTAGTTTCACAATAGACGGAATTGTGGAGTTATTGGTTGACGGTCTGCTCTCAGAGAAATGTATAGAGGGTTTGGTTAGAGAAGACAAATAAAGCCGAAGGGAGACCGAGGACAGGATGAATGAAATAATGAAATGAGAAGGGATTGGATGGATGGAGATAGATTTATTACTAATTTCCTGCAAAGTGGAGTTTCCGGGTATCAGATCCATTTCACCCAAAACGGATCTCGTAACAAAAGCTCTATACTATCTCGTTCGTTCATCTATATTCCCTGCTTTCTATCTCAACTGAGAACTCTGCTCATCAGCAGAGACTGCTGGCACTTAAGTCTTACACTCGTAGTACACAACCATCATCATTTACTCCTTCGGGCGAAATATGATTTGAAGAGATTTCTATATTTTATGCCACCAATACGACGACGCGACCTTACGTAATTGTATTGGTGGTTTGTCGAAATTTCGACTACACTAGAAAGCAGTAATTTATTTAGACCTGTGTGTGTATCCATTTACCATTTGTTCTTGTCGCCTGACTTCTTCCAACAGTTTACAGAGTTAATTCGAATCTTTATTTATACTTTATTCTGACGGCTAAATAATATTAGAACCATTTACCAATAAAACTTTTTGTCTTTTCTTCTATTAAACGCATTGGATCTGTTTAGTAGATAACACACGAGATGAGAAAAATAGATCCGCTGCTCAGCTCAGCTCAGAGAATCACCAAAAACTATCAAGACGTTATGCATGTGTATGCATTTAATTTTGTGAATTATGTAATTGACACAATACTTCTGGATTCTATTGTTCTCTTAGGTATCATCAACATAGAGTCAAGTACAAAATCACCAAGTGATATGGTTGGCTTATTATTATTCGATGTATTTGTACGTATACCGGTATACCCTTTTACAATACGCAGTTCAGAATCCTGAGTGCGTGTGTCTCATCTCCTTATATTTCAGAGGCTTCGGATCTGCCACAAACCGGAATAGAATACAAATGATCACAGCACATATATAGACACAGAGATATGTATTAATGCACCCTTGAAACCACTATTTTTGTCCCTACTGTACAGTAATTTAGATCAGATCTTGTGATAGCTTTTAATCTTCGTGTAGCGTTCGTTTCTTTACTGCATACAATCATTTGTTGTCTACGTCTGTAGTATGCGTTTCATTCCTCCGCAATTCTTAATAGGCTATGCAGTTTCACACGGCTGTCCAGGGGCTTACTTTAACTTACAGTCATTGTATATATTATATTTTTGCGGTACAGGCTACGCTTTGCACTTTATAAAAAGTATTCAGACTAAAATATGAAAAAATGAGTGAAAGATAATCCAATGAAAGAGCTACACACACTTCCTCAGAACAGTTGAATTTGAAACAGTGAACAAGAGACAGGCAGCAGACACACGACGACACCTTCATGAATAAAGACTAAAAACTTTTACAAATCTCAACGGTGTGGGGAATATAAGGATTTGGTGTGAAGTGATGACATTTAATGCTAAGAGATCATGCCAATCTAGAAAGAAAGTTTTTAATTTATGACAAGGAAGGGAGTCTTTTTAGAGACTGAAAATGTATTTGCATAGTTAAGAAGTGTCTGTGAAACGGAAAAGAAAAGTCTTTTCCCACAGGACTCTGCGTAAAGAGATAATTAAGTGGGTTCAAATGTGAGTGTCAAGTATGTTAATGAAAAGATTCAAGAGGTCTGTGACTCATACAAGCGTCAACTTTCTCTTTATTTGTAAAAATAGTGGCATCATCATTTTCATTGCCCGTCTGCTCGTGCTGCTGGTATCGTGGTATCTTATTTCTTTAAAAACGGAAATGAAGTATTTATATGTATTTATATGTACTGTGGTGAGCTAAAAACGTTGATATTCATGATCACGATTTCTAACATGCTAGGGAATAGATTTTTATGGAAGCATACTTATATAAGTATAGCTGGTTAAAGAGTAGTCTTTTCTAGTGTGTATATAGTTATTGCAGTAAGTATTACATTATGATTGCACAGTAATAATGTAGATGAGTATTCTGTAAGAAGTGCACTGTGAATACGTAGCATATGAATAATAAGGACTACCCAGGAAAGTACCGGTAAGGGACGGAAGTCGACTGAAAGTTGAAATGAAAAGATTTCCTTCCTTCTGTGATTCGTATGCCTTTTACAAGTAACTTGATCTCTCTCACTACATTAATACATCTGACTGTACATGGCATTAGTTGAAAGAATTCCGTAACATGGAAATGAAAGCTAGTTCACCATGCGTTATATATACTATTCAGTCGCAGAACAGGACTAGTATTGTGGTAGGAGGGGAAAACTTTGCAACTTTTCAACTTGCTCAAAAAAGAGTTGAGGTGAAAAGTTGTCTGAAAGGGGAGAAATAGTCAGAGGAGTAGTAGAGCATTGTGGATGAACGAGAAAAGGTAGGAGAAAGTATGTGAGGGTGAATGGGGTCCACCGCTGTATTATTATTATGAACCCATTTCTTGGTGACGGTAGGAAAAAGAAAGAATAAAACAGAAGACGATCTCTGAGGAAAGAGAACCGTCAACGATTCGATAAGAAGACGATGAAAGTGGTGTACATGCGAGAGAAAGTTTTTTCCTCCATAGATTGGAAAATAAGAAGGAGGAGAGGAGAGTACATGTGAACGTGTCAGGAAGATTACATGGTAGTGTGCACAGTAGTCTGTGTGGTAGTTTCCAGCAGTGGTGGTGAGTCAGTATTGTGTGGCCGAAGTTGGGGTGGTAAAACAAGAAATGAATGAACACGACAAGTTCAGGAAGAACGGCGTAGAAAGTATAAAAATCACATGACTCTCTCTGATTGAGTGTGTCTTTCATCAATTTTTAACTTTTCCTTTATAAATAAGAAAGATTGACACTTTTCTCATATGCGTTTTCATCATCTTTTTATCTTTTAGGTAAAACTGCTTGATTGTATCCCAAAAGACTTAATTTATGTATATACTGGTATCATAATGAGTGTAACATCGTGATACTTCTGTGAATTAAAAAACCTTAAGTATTCGAAAATGAAGCAACTAGGTAGCTAACTATTCACAGATTTTTCAGAGGCACATGAGTGGAAGGCTTTGCTTTTTGAGGGCGTCTGGTTGAGTCATTTGCGTAATATAACACCCTATATTTTGCCGTATTCTGTTTATAGTACATTTTAGTGCCGTGACTAGTGTACATTCGTTCATGAGAATGCAAGCAACCTGCAGTAGGACTGCAGTCAGCAGAGGACAAGAGTTCGAAAAGTTTATTATAGCGTGAGAGTTTATTTGGTAGAGTGGATAGGATGAGTACGTGTTATTTATTCGAACCTGGTGAGGTCAGTTAAAAGGAGAGTTAGATATTGGGCCATTGAATGAAGTCAAGATGCGAGAAATCGTACAGTGTAATCATTATTTGAATCCAGTTTGAAGTTTATCTCGTGTGAATATCCCTAGCTGACATTAAACATTCTACTGTGGCGTGTGTAGTCCATATGAGAAGAGATCTCTAGTTTTTGTGTTAGTATGGGGAAAGCATTGGATGGAAGAAACGAGTAGAGAAAGTTAGATTGGGTGAGTGGAGCCATGCATCAGTTGGAAATGCCCCCAAAGGGAACATTGAATCAACACAAAACTAAGCGTTATGTTCAGACTGTTGCATAAAATAAACGTTTCATATTAAACTCGAGTATATACTTTCCCTACACATTCCATGATGTTGAAGTCGTTCAAAAAATATGCACCACACTCTTGTGTGATAGCTAGGTGAGTTTCGAAATCGGAGTCTTTCTCAAAACTACGACGAGAGGTGGTAGTAAAAATAATGAAGTTTTCTCCTTCTTCAAGAGACGCTTTTTAATAAATAGATGCTAAAAGAAAGCCTAAAGAGACTGAGGTAGTGAAGCATACGGTCGAGATTGATGATGATGAGCCCCTATTTTGTACGCAGACACGTGAATATTTGTATCAACTTTGTGTCTATATTGCAACTCGATCTTTGATACATTTGTATTATTTCTGGCATTTGGAACAAACAAGATAAAAAAAGCTTGACAGTGGTTTGAAAGAGAGTATATATGGTCAGAGTTTTAGTTTTGTATTCAAAGTGCATCTCAGTTTTCATAGCCAATAATATTTAAGGCTTTTGGGAATATGGATGAATAGAGGGATAGGGCGAGTAAAGAGAGAGAGGGGCTTATTATCATTATCATTATTTTGATACTGAAGCAATTTAGTCCACCACGAAAAGACAGGCTCTGTGTCTCAAGAGACCACGGGGTTTTAAACTATATAGTGCATAAATGTACTCACATTTTCTCATTGTTTTATGACAGTTTGAAAGGAGAAAGCAATTTTCGTACAAGTTTTTCTTGCATAAGGTTAAATTCTCAGCTAAGTTCGTTTTTTCGTCAGTATTTT
>Ga0194135_10002028_pt1 | contig 12240 bp, 6 predicted proteins | sample LitLau_LLRF_2013_FD_134024 | JGI IMG/M metagenome (GOLD analysis project Ga0194135, IMG submission 134024) | Freshwater sediment microbial communities in response to fracking from North America - Little Laurel Run_MetaG_LLRF_2013 (version 2) | ecosystem: Environmental > Aquatic > Freshwater >... | reverse complement strand
CTCTTTAATACCTCGTCTGTCTGGCAGCAGAGGGGACAGCATGTCAAAAATCTAATTATTTTACATTCCTGATTGTAATCATGATCTGACTCGACCTGACTCTGGACTCAAACTGTCAATTTTGTGGGTAAATTAACTTTTATAATGAATTCCTTTTTCTATTTTAACTCTTTGTGATCCTTATCGACGGTGTGAAAAATAAATTGTTTTGTGCTTGAGTGGGTTGAACAGCAAAGTACTCAGGGCACACGTCATCGCGCCTGATGGTTACATGATAAGATCTTGTGAAACAAAAACCCTTATCTCGCCTTCTATTCTTTTTCCTTCTATTTTATTCCACGGAAGTTGGAAGCAAATCTAGATATAGATATTACTCACAAAAATGCGATATTTGATGATTCTTTAGTTTCACGAAGTATTTTCGAACGTTATTCCTATAACACAATTATTAGCTGAATTTAGAACAACGACGACATATAACGCGTTTAGTGAGTAGATTAGATCAGTATCAGTCTGGTGAAACAATGCATTAGTAGTGCCAATAGCATGGAAATAAAGTCTGAAATCATGGAGCCAGACAATAAAAAGGCTCGTAAAGAGTATCATTAAAGCAGTGAATCAGAAGATTAGAGATCTCATCGGTGCGCACATAGGCCTGCAGCAGGCTGCAATAGAAAGAAAAAAACATTAATAGTGAAATAAAACTACATATCTTGTATGATATGGAGGTACTTGTGAACTTATACGTCTGTATGTATTTATAGGTAGTAACAATGTAGTCCCGTAGCGTAACTCTTTTTATTCCGGGACCAGGAGCTCTGGACCGGCTTTATATAGAGAATAGCGAGAACTGAATTATAAGAAGAGAAAACTAAATTGTACTCTCATGATGATTTACAGTTTGAAGTTAGAATGCGAGAAATTGGCTAGTGAAAAGATTGAGATTCAGCGTCATTATGTAATGGTGAGTTCTTTATCTTTCATCTTTTTTTCCTCAAATCTAACATCTATTTTATTTTTATTACCTCCTACCTACTCCAATCTCAAGTCTCATCCTATTGTATTACGCAGCCTCTCTCACCCTCTCTACCTACCACATCTGCACGTCTTCCGCTAAATATATGTAATTTTACGCTGCCTCCATGCTCGGCTACTATTTATACCTACCTGCTTAATCCATACTGTTTTGCCACAATAATGTCAGAAATTAGAGACTTTCTGTGCTATATCAAACATCAATGTCATGATATGATGTAACGCAGCTCAAATTCATGTTCATATTATTGGACGTAACGTAACCTGACTACCGAGGGATACTAGTGTATTAGTGTAATCGCTCATGTAATATGCATATTGTAAGGCATTAAATTACATTGAAATAAAATATCAATTCCTAAATCCTTCCATTCCTGAATGAATGAAGAGCTGAGAGGGATTAGGTTACACGACGGAGTATAATTTGAGGTTTTGGATTTGGACTTGAGATTTGTATGAATGAAAGCCTAGGGAGGAATGGAATCTTCGTGCCAAGTAATCCGGCATTGAGTGCTTGAATTTAATAAAAATTGAACTTTGATGTGAAAACCATAACTTTTTATATTCTGAGCACTCCTGCTCTAGCTGAGCCATTGAGTTCTTTTAACCCTAACCACACACACCACATTGCCTGAAATCCGCTTCAGCAGTATTTCTAATCTTCTTATACGCTTTTAATTTCATTTTTACTCTCTCCTCCTCTCTTCCCGTCTCACTCATTCACAGTTCACACTAATCCTGGCGGAGTGTTAATTATCACGTTGTGGGAATTTTGGGCTATAGAGGTCCGACAGCAGCCCTCTGCTATCAATAGTTATTTGCAATTCATTATGCTCACTCAAGTCAGTAAAGAGCTAATGCTAACACATTGTCGTGAGAGACCATCATTATTTAATGGTGCTTCTTAGCAGGGTCCTACTAATTTGTTTACTTCTCTTGGCAGCCATGCTCATTGTGGATTATTAGGAGAGAGAGAGAGGAAATTCGTTTTCCTTGAGTTTGAATAATTTGTTGGCAAAAGGAAACCTGCGTTTATGTGAGCAAACCCTAATGAGACTTTAAGAAATAGGAAGAGATTGGAGGCATGCTTTTGTAGAGTAGAGTAAGCAGTGGAGGACGACGGAGACTTTTGCATGAAGTGGGTCGTGGCGTGGAGAAGATTTATTTCTATTTGCGTTAAACTTTAGAGTAGGCTTATATGGCTGATTGCCACGCCATGCCAGCCCTCCCTAGTCTCCACTATAATAATAATGGAGTGAAAAGTGCGCTAGGGGCATATCAATGACGCTTACTTATAGCTTTGTTTCCTTCTTGCTTCTAGAGAGGCTCGAAAGGACTGCCGGGCTGGCGTGCCGGCTCTATGGTTCTAGTTTCTAGTAGATTTGAGAATGTTGAGACTCTGTTTCTCAGGCATTGTGTAGGAAAGGATTATTAAATTGCGGAGGTAGCCGGGAAAAGAGTTTTTTGACTAAAATGTTCCCAAGAAAACGGAAGTTTTCCTTCCTCACAACTTTTTAATTTCAGAGAGCCTGGCTCTGGCTCCTGGGTCGGAGTATATGAATATATGTATAGGGAACCGGAGTTGTCGGTTTCTTTCCCCAACTATAAATATCCCGGGTGCGGGGAGTGGGGTCTATATAGGAAGGGTTTAAGAGTTTTCCTTTTTGGAATAATTTGGTGAATTACTGGAAGAGAAACTTTTAATAACTCATCTCGGATAACGATATTATTATTTTTCCAACTTAAAAAGTTAGGGAGAGAGAGACTACTGAGGATAAGTGCATTAGAGATTGGGAACTAAAACCTACATTATTATTATTATACCCAAAAACTCAACAAGACTTCTTTGGGCTTTGGGGAAAGTTGAACCGCATTTTGTTGGAAAGTTTCCAAGGTACATTAGGCGAGGGTATATGTGAGCATTATCCCGAGCACTGGAAGCCTAATACCTCCACTACACGCCTTCCTCCTTAATGAGTCCGGATTTGGAATGAGCCGAAGAGGCTCAACCCCAGGCCCTCACTTTCGGGTCCTATTCTCCAAATAAAGAACGGAAATAAGCTCATGCCCCAAACTCAAACTATGCTTCTCAATTTATTACTTACTTTCTTCCTCAATTTCACCCACACGCCCGTATCCTAGACTTTCTCCGGGGTGTGTTGTGTGTAAGCACCTTAATCGATATAGTCAAATTCAAATATGCATGCTTACAACTGTATTCAAACTGAAAATGTTTAATTTTAGTCGTATCTAAAACATGCTGCTTACAGTAGAGTCATTCCATACATGTCAGGAAAAAACCTACACCTTGACCTCTCAATTTGTTGAATTTGCGCGTACTTACCCAAAACATAACAAGCTTATGAAGAAAACTGACGCGAATCCAACGAATTGAGTGGCCAAGGTGTAGGGTTATTCCTGGCATGTAAGGAATAACCACAATGTAACACTATTACGCTTTGTCTAAGTTAAGAATAACTATGAGATGCACAATCTTGAAAATAGTATGATTATCACATACTATCTACTATATTATTGCAAGCAACGACATTTATACTCGAAACACGAATAAGAATTCGTGATTGAATATTACATTTAATTCATTTGGCCGATCATAGCCATATCTAAATCATCTCTGCTCTGGTTCCGCTTCAGTTAGGCTAGACTGGATGCGGAAAAATGTGAAAATTCTGTCTTATTTTCCTCCGTTGACCATGAAATATAAAATATGTCTTTTCGTTATGCTCAGCCGAGTGTGAGGAGAGCAGAACCAGAAGTCAAGGCGGGATTTATTATTGGCTAGCCTCGTATAATAATAAATAAGTATACACTTTTGTCCCAGACTATAGAACATAATGCTAGATTAATTTATGATGTACTCCGGAGTCATCCTGTTAGAACACTTTGAGTATGGTTGAGTGAGATGAGGAGCTACTTAGATAGTGTATCGACGACACAATGACATTTTTTTTCTACTTGGAAGCCTCGTCATGCCCATGCACATCCCGAGATTACTCAAGTAGGCAAGAGGCATTCATTTGCTTACACTACACTATAATAATAAGAAACCCAAAACTCAGGATTTGGATGACAATTGTCCTAGACTGACATTGAATTGCATGACCAACAGAAAATAATACAAACTAATAATCCCCGTCCCCTCCTTCCCAAAAAAATAAATATCAAAAGAGAGCCCTCCGTGCCTTCCTTTGAATTTCAAATTGAATAGCCTGATGATGACTCTACTAAGCTAAAAGCGTGTGAAGAAAAAAATCATGAATTTTTTTGCTCTTGTCGTCTATTGTGTTCTCTTCCCTCGCCTGCATGATTGAACAGAATGTGTATACAAACTACGTCTAGCCTACTATTAGTTACTCTTGACTGAAAGGGAAGGAGATTAGGTTTATTTACGGTCATGGCACGGAGCAGAAGAGGTAAAGAACCATAAAACCAGGGTTTTAGACATTCCGGGTCTCTGGCAAAGCATGGTTGTGGGAATGACGCAACACTGTAATATTAATTCACTACGCTATGAGTCGAAATCATACAATTTATTATACAACATATGCACTGATGGGAATCCACACCAAACCAAATGCAACATTGATTATCGCCTTAAACACCCACACAATGATGCTAATTTGAATGCTAATCCCTGGAGGAATGACTCTTTTGAAATTAGAATATTGACGACACTGAGGGTTTCTCGACAGCGGGGGAATTTCTATTGTGTGCTCTGCTGCGGCCCACCTTCCTTTTTCCTCTCCACGATCGCTGTCGGCTGTACAGTATAATAATACAGAGTGGGTTCTATTAGTGAAGACGGAGACCAATGTACGCCAGAAGACCCGCATTAGAATCATTATTATCATTTTAGTATAATCCTACCTAAGCCTTAGCCTCGGGCTGTTTTTTTGTATAATTCAAACCGAGTGAGTGACATTGAGGACGCATTGTTGGGTTTTGTTAGGCGTTAAGCTTTCAAAGTATAAAAAAGTTCTCATGCTTCTTTTTTGTGTGCTGTTAAAGTCTTTAGTCAGATGAAAATCAGACGAGAAGGGGTGGATTGGATTTTTTTTGTGTGCTTACTCTTAATTCTTATTTATACGAGTTAAATACGTAGGCAGGTAAAGGTAAGTAGTTGATACTATGCATGGCTGGGTTTTATGGTGAGGGTTAGATGTTAGGTTTACTTCGTCTACCCAGGTAAAGAAGTAGCACATTACTTTACTACGTGGAGATACATGTATTCAGCTGGTTCATTGAATTTTATTAAATGAAGCTGTGAGGAGGATGAAGGTAAAAAAAATATAATGAAGCCCACCTAGCCAGATGAAAAGCCAGTAGTGTGGTTTATCTTTTGGTTTCCTTTCGCCTTTTACTTGAAAAGGTGGGGATTTTTTTTCTCCTCCTTGTTCCACGTCCCATTTTCCTCCCCATTGTGTGCACTATGTTGACGTTGAAGGGAAGTTATGCGATCTCATGTGAGATTATTAGAAAAGCAACTGAGCGTGAAGTGGAGAAAAGAGGGGAAGACGTTTTGTGTAAAAAAAATACACGAGTCAGAAAGGTACCTTATATAAGAGAAGAGGTCTCGGTAAAACGGCGCTATTTCGATACGTTTTTGTCGTAGGTAAGAGACAGGAATTTGTCATTCTCCTACTCTACTCAGGGATTTTTTATCAGATCCGGTGAACAACAGTTCTCAAAATTGTACAAGGCATCCAATACCTTATGTACGTGAGGCATATCTTCTTCTGTATTAAAATTCAAACAACGAACGGAATCCAGAAAGGAATTCTGTGAATTTTCATAATTTTCTCCTTGAACGGAGTAAGAAGAAACTGATCAGGCATTTAATCTTTCACCTCCCTCCACGCTTAATGGGTTTGAGCGGTTTGAGCTTATAGCATTACAATCACTCACCTTCAATCTCTGGGCTCATCTCGGTTGAGTTGAGACAAAAAATCTCTGTTAAGTAATGCTTTTCATATTTGAGTTAAGATCAGAAAGTCCTGTGGGGGTTTTGAACTGTGAGATGATCATCAGGGGTGGTCTCTGGTCTGGAGAGAGGAATAATAAGGCATAAGTCTCGGATCTGTAGTTTAGTTGTGTTGTAATGGAGCCTTTTGATTTCACAGAGGCTCATCATGCATGAAGGCCTGAGAAATTTAATTCACTGGACTCCTGCCTTTGTAATAATGTGTGCTAATGTTTCCTCATGTTCTTCTCTCCACACATTAATGGAGTGAGCTAATGTTGCTCTTTACACTGGGTTTGAGGAATTTAAAGCTTGAGAGCTCATCCTTCACGAAGAAGTTGGTGAGGGGAAATGAATGGGTCCATGGGCAGAGGCAGACAGACTACAGAACTTGTCCTTTCAAAACAGCAATCAGGGGTTGATGTTGATAATGCCCGAGCTGGTGGAGTGGAATGGAGCGTGAATCCACCGCTTTACACAGCATACATTACTTTACTTACTAAACTTCGCTTCTAAGCCTCTCCCTTGGTGGCACTCGGATTTACAGCCATATAATTTCACTTCAAAATATTGCTGGGTACATCAGAGGTGACCAGAATGTTACAAGACTCTTCTTTGCCCTGGTGAAAGTCAGGTGAAAGTACGCATATCTGATAGTGAGCTTCTACAACGCCATTTCCCCTGTAGCATATTAATTCTGCATATAAATGCCGAACATTAATCAATTGTGTCTCCACAATTCCTATTCCTTGTCCCCTATTCGTGAGGCTGAGCAGTAAAGAGTGATAATAAATATAAGCTCTTTCACCTCAGCAGTATGCCCAGCGATACCGTCAAATTAAGTCACGAACAAAACCTATCTCGTTCCAAAATGGAAAGGAAAGGAAAAACAGAGAAATAGTGCTTAAATGAAATTGTAATTACTCATGAAATGTTCCATTCCTTCGTGTCAGAATGACTTTTTTGTTTAATTTGACTAACAAGCTTAAGTACAGACAATGTTCATTAATACCTACCGTAGTAGGTAGTCGAAAAGTTTCGACCGGATTTGCTCTTACTTGTTATTACAGCGATGGACCTTTAAACGTTAAGTTGTGTGTCCTTTCGTCATCTTGCGAATAATTTATTATTCAAATGGAATAGTTCCTGATAATACAAAGGAACCCCTGGGCAGCGAGCACGAAATATAGAATCTCGAAATGAAAGTCCATGAAAAACAAATTAATATTTTAATGGTACTCTAATTAAGGGGAAACACGAACCTGTCTCAGCCCCTCTATCCGAACATCAAGCAGGAAAACCTGACCAACTACTATAAATATTCCAGTCTGGACAATTTATTGACTTTTTTTGGGTTCCTTCATGAAATCATGATTACTTTCCTTCACGAGCTCTTATCATGATCAATCATTGTGAATGGTTCTACCGTCCGACTAGTATATTGTTTTCGAGGCATGACAAGACCAGCCGAACTGTGTTTCAGTTTTTGAGACAAATTATCGACAATTCTGGACATGGAATCCGACTTAATGTGCCAATTGAGGGTTTATTATAATTAAATGGTAGCGATTGCTGCAATTGCAACTATGATTTGATTTCCTCTTCTAGCCTCAAAGTGGAGTGTGAGAAAATGGTACAGGAGAAAGCGGAGATGCAGAGACACTATGTGATGGTGAGTAAACACAGTAGATAGATTCACTTTGAAGCAAACGGAATGACGACATAACCCAAAACACACTCCGTGAACATGAAAAGAATACATGCATAATGTAGTCAGGATGTGAGCGTAAAATGTAAATGAATTGAAACGAGACAAATCTCTGTCTCGACGCTCCTCTTCCCATTTTTCAAAACAAGAGAAGAGGAGAAAAAAGCGAAGCGGAGCGAGAATCCCTTGTTTCTCTTGTGAGCAATGAGTTTAATGTGGTGCTTTCATGCATGCCTGGTGTTAATGTGACGGTAGTGCATGTGTGGATTTATTTCTGGGTGACTGGTTTGGATGCGGAATATATATTTAGACTATCCTCACTTCTATCCTCTTGTTATTTATACATACAGTTTCTACAACTGAGAGAGATAGAACATTATTAGATTTGCATGCGGAATGAGGTTTGGCGTTAGATGGAAGCTCGAAGGACTAATAGGACGAAGCGAGCGTCTTGTAGAATGAATTCCTGGGAGCAAACATTAGACTAACATAAATATTGGTCTGGGACCGAGCAGAGGAAGAGTGTGTCTACATAGATTCTGTATTGACATTGACATGTCAAGTAAGGTATGGTATGGGTGCTTGTGTTTCCATCCAAAAATGATATTTCTCTACTACTGTCTTCCTTTCCCATTGGGTTTTATTGTGTAGCCGTTCTGCCGAGGTTGAGGGAGATAGAAATACATAGAAACACATAGAAATGAAATGGAATTTTGGTTGAGAACAAGATGTTAGAGTTCCTTCAATGCTTCAATACTTGGCTCGAGTCAGTCAAGTCAGTTCCGAGAAATGGGTAGCCAAGCCAGTCAAGTGGTTCATGTAATACTTCAAGCCCCCACATTCCGATCTCACTCTCCTCACCATTAGTGGAAAAGTTTTTCGGGGCCGACCGAGGCAGCTTCTGCAGTTGTGGTATGCTACATATTTATTTCCCAAAAAACTCTTCCAACTTTCCATCCTCCGTGCCAAACGACTTCCTATACACTCACTCACTCCTATCGTCCTCTACACTTACGCCTCTGCCAAGAAACATGAGGCTCATGATAACGACGCTCATCCGCGGAAATGTGTCGGCACCACTACACTGCAGCTATGTACCTACTCGTCCTTCCCGTGCTTCTTTTATTATTTATTTTTTCTCCCGTCTTGCTCGGGTTGATCTTCCACGACCCGGGATTTCCTCCTCATGGAATGATAATGATCGTCTTGTTCGCACATAGGAAAAAGTCAATGTATTTCTTTCCCCTTCATCTCTCCTTATCTCGGAGCCTTCTCCCTGTCTCAGACGTCAGCTTCATTTTGTGGTTCTCTCTGCTCCGCTTCGGAATGGCAAACATGATACATTAAGACTTGGATTACTCAAGGAAAGAGCGGAATTAGGAACCCCTGCCAAAAAAACAAAACTTGCTGAAACAATAAATACCGCCGTCTGTCTCGGTCCATATGGATGGATTTCTTTTAATATTAGCCTCCTGTCACTCGCAGTATGGGTTAGTTCTGGAGTAGTGTTTAGCTCACTTTTTCTACTGAATAGTTTATTTTTATGCTCAGCCAGAACGCCGACTTCTTGAGTTCAGTTCAGATGAGACTGCTACGCCTGATTCTTTCCACTTCACCTCCCATTTCTATCTAATCATGTAATTTTCCTCATTCATCTCATCCGCACACGGTTGACACTATGTGTGTCTGAATAGTTGCCCATGAGCCCATTTGGTTATGCCATTATGCTTGGATATGGTTTCACTTGGATTGGATTAAATTCCCTCACCCGCTTTTCCGCCTAATGAACCGAGAAGGATGAAATTGTGAATGGTTTGTCATGGTTCTTTCACAATTATTTGTCATTGTTGACCGTCCCAGGGACTCAGTTTCAATGAAAATCCGTCTCTTTTGTTTTTTTTTTCAGTCTAGTGGAGTTGACTTTTATGATTACTGTCGTTATGCTCAATTCCGCCCTCATGAAACGTGTTGTGATAAATGATTATGGGGTCTGTGGGTGGGGCTCTGCTATGGTCTCTTCAGCCTTGTCCAATTCCATTGAAATAACATTCTGAATTTTTAGTGAAAATCCTATGATGAGTGTAATACGATAATAAGTTGTATAAACCTTGCCCTGCTGGGTGGTGAATATTTACTTATGATTTCCCATTCAGTGACGCATTAGAAGAACCCAGGAGCTTTATGCTTTTAACCCTCTCTCTCCCTTGTTGTTCCAAAGTTTGGTTCATGCTAATCAGCCCTATTTATCCTCCATGTTTACACTAGAATAGAGCCCAACTGGAGGGCAGACGGCTCATCACAAATGAATGACTGGCTCCCGTATGGGTATGGCTTTGACGGCTATATATGAATCCCTACTATACCCATGTGTGTCTGCGGTAAAAGCCCTCTCAGATGAATTGTTCTGTTTACACGAGATTTGAATATGTGAGACTCCTGTTCTGCTATTTGTATTTAAACGAGGCATCAATCCAGCAGGCACACACAGAACAGAAGCTCATGGATCATCATCATAATACGAGCTTTGTGCCACCTTTCTCCTCCCCTCTGCTTGTAATAAAGCTTCAGTGATAGGTATATTTCTTTTGGTCTGGTCCTTCCAACCATGCATGACTAAACTATTTCCATGTGTATTTCCTTTAGTTACTTAGCTAAAGGTCTCCGCTACATTCTTTTACCCTTGTCCTGTGTAAACCTAAACCTTCCATCATCCGCGGTGGTTCGATGTATGACCGGACTGTTAGGGTTCTACACGGATCCTTCTGTGTACACACACAAAGATATCAAATGGTTGGCAAACGAAGATTCTCTTGCCCCTCCTATTTGCTCAGTGCCCTCACTCACGACGACGACGAGAACTAAGCATATGTGATGTGAGTGAGTAGAGTAACCAGGTTTTAATATCCATCCCTCACTTCCCTTCTGACTCTGATAGAAGGGTTCTACTAGTTTGATGCCTTGTTTGGTTTGGCTCTGTTTGCTTAGACCTGCCTGCTCCCTGTATGTATGGAGCTGCTTGCTGATGAGCCAAGGGGATCTCACGTCGTCGTCAGCGAAGCCACCGTGTACACATTGCATTGAATGCACCGCTGCTGTCCTTTCACCCGCGGACTTTCTCTCGCTCCTTCCTCTGACCAGAGTGGGTTTGGTTGGGATTAAGTAGGGAGGAATTGACTCACTTCCCCTCACCTTGATACACAAGTTTCATGGTTGAGTATTAGCTGAGCAGACCTCGTACTCGTAGTGACTATGCAAATAGACGGAGAAAAGGACGGGCTATTCCCATTTGTCCATGAATGCTTAAGTGAGGGGATTTCCTTTATTCATGCCGGACTCTAGTTTGGTTTCGTTTGTGTGTTCATTCTATAAATATTGGATTGCATGTCAAGTTTTCTCGTGTGTGCTTGCTACTACTACACCAGCATGTACTTACTTAACTCGAGCTAGCATAGGGCTACATGCATCCACTCACTCTCTTGCCTCGGTAAAAAGCAATCCACGCCCATCTGTCCTTCCTCTTATGTGCACACAGAATTGCCTGAGCTTGTGTACTAACTCGGGTTGGATGTTGGCTGTTGAATTCAGGAGTCCGCCGTGTAATTTTGTGTACACATGAATTGATTATATGATTATTCCTGGCTTGGCTTTCCTTTTTGAGGTGGAATGAGTGGGGAGCCGCGGCCTGATGGGCTCCGGATGGAAATTCCTTGTCTGTCCTCATTACCATGTAAACGCCGACTAGTTCATTCACACGCACGCACCGAGGAGGAGAGGGGAGAACCTAATGCTCGGAGCCTATTAAAGCCCCGTCCCAAACATCCCTACTTAACTATTATAAATTCATGGATGGAGAGCGAGAGCGGAACCTCTGCTGATTAATTAATGCCTCCTTGTCCCCTTTTATCCTAATGACCAACAATTCCCTAATACTTATTACGATAACACATAGACCCATCATCATCAGACCATCTATCCTATCTACCCGCTCATCTCCTTCCCTCCATCCATCCATTATTATTACGACTATTATGCAAATTGGACAGAGGATGCTAATCTGAGCCTCGTTTCTCTTTTCTCTCTCCGCAGTACTACGAGATGTCCTATGGCCTTAATGTGGAGATGCACAAACAGGTAAGCCCCATTATCTATCTCTCTGCAAATTATACTCTTGGTTAGTTTACTGTGTAGTACTTGCTCTGGGAACCCATTAGGCTGGGAACATCTGATCTGGCCAGAGGGCCGAATTGACGGAACTTAGGATAATGTGAGGAGGGGGCGAGGAATAATTGGGAGGAAGGAAGTCTGTTTTTAGTTGAGCAAGACGACTTCAGAGTTGATTTGATTGAAGCGGAGAGTAGTGTAGTAGGGATAATAATGGGAGGGCTGCTGAAAAGACCTGGAGAACTCGAGTGGCATGGGATGCGAGACCAGGACTCGCCTTTCCTTTCCTTCCATTTTGTGTGGGTTGAGGTGGATCTATTCGAAGGAAGTGAGACGGAAAGAATCAAGAAGCGAG
>Ga0194135_10002027_pt1 | contig 12247 bp, 11 predicted proteins | sample LitLau_LLRF_2013_FD_134024 | JGI IMG/M metagenome (GOLD analysis project Ga0194135, IMG submission 134024) | Freshwater sediment microbial communities in response to fracking from North America - Little Laurel Run_MetaG_LLRF_2013 (version 2) | ecosystem: Environmental > Aquatic > Freshwater >... | reverse complement strand
CCCATAAATTGATCAACAGGGCCCTTTTAGACCCTGCAGGGTCCCTTTGATTTTCATGAAAATGCATAAGTTTTAATGTGGAAGAGAGCCCTGATCAGTTCCAAAACGAAATAATTTGAATTTCCCATAAATTGATTAACAGGGCCCTTTTAGACCCTGCAGGGTCCCTTCGAAAATTCTCAAATAGATGATGAAACAGTCTTGAGAATGTCAGGCGGGGCAATGAGAGTACTTCAGGAAGTTGCAAGAGAGTGATACTATGCATGTGTATATTGAACCAGTGACGGACGGAGGACGGACTGATGAGGACGGAGGAGGAGGAGGACGGAAGCATTCACATAAAGAGCCGTGCTATCGCCCACCTCTTAATAAAAACCTACCAATAACAATACAATTTAAAGGAACAATTCTTCTCATGGTGAACCGTATTTGTACGGAATGCCATGATATGTATCTGCAAGAGAAATGTAGGGCTCCATGACGGATGATCCGACGACAGATGATCCAGCGACCGGAGATCCATGACCGATTTCCCAGCGACCGATGATCCTCCGACCCATTATCCGACGACGGATGATCCGCGACATATTATCCGTGACCGATTTATCGAAATACGACCTAAATTCGTGTCTGGTTTACAGAGAGAGATCTGGTTTTTTAATTACCCAGCGACCAATGAGTTTTGGTTCTCATCATTTCAAAGCAAATCTTAACGCCCAGTCTCAGATTACCCCATTGCACACGTAGAACTAGTCCCAACAACTTTACCCTTCTCTGTAGCTTCAGGTTACACCCAGATAACTAAGAGAGTGAACCGGGATGAGTTTCTCATGGTATATTATCTGTATACTTAACCTCACCTGAATCTGTGAGTCTTGAACTCGTAAGTACTCCTTACGCATCACTATAAATACTTTATGTGAATAGTAAACGGGGTTCTGTTTGTGTGTTGTTGCGTGAGTCTGTCCTCTATTTTCATTTTTATGAAACATACATCTAATTTTATAATTAAAATGTGTTTGATCTATAGTTGAGCTGGATATTGTAATAAAATGTAAGAGTACTGTTGTGTGGTGTGTTACGTTCATTATTCATTTTTTTCCATTTCTACAAATAAATGAATTTTAAACTTTGGTGGAAGCTTTAACATTTTGCTTTCATCGGTGTTCGATGCTTCGCTTTACCCGCCTAAAAAGGAGCATCGTATTTTTCGAAACGAATCCAAAGAAACTATTGGCTTCGTAATACTTTGTTGCTTTTGAGTAGATTGTTTTCCAGCAGTTTTTCAAAGGATGCATAATCATAGTCATTACAAAGTTATTATAAAACGTACTAACTTGCGTTCTTAGCGTAGATTTCACTTGAACATAAACTTTGGATGCACACGAAATGATATGCCGTGTATTCAAGCGTTCTGCGGCGATCGACAATACACAAGTTGTGACCAGAAACCCGTACAGTATGAAGACAGTCTGCAAAGAAGTATTTATGGCTGTTGGAATCCAGTCAACTAGATCAAGATGTTTCTTCAAAAATTTCGTTCCCTTTGCTCGTTGACACTGAGTTTTGTGTTTTGCCAAGACCTTTAGCTCTTCCATTATTCCTGATGCAACTAACTGATGAAAATAAAACGGGACTTTTGAATTACCATAGCTATCAAAACTCCAATGCTTGTAGACATGAATAAAATCCTGTGCGACGCAGAAATTCTTCCGTTCATAATTACTCTTTAAATAGTCATACTCTGCCATCACATCTTCTTTCAATCCGACAAAAACAGATTTCTGACATTTTATGAGTTCCAATTCAACTGCTGTTTTTCTCGTCACGAATTGTGAGGCTATTAAGCTGTCCTTTTTATTAATACTTGGATAAAACCGCGTCGAATGAGATAACAACTTTAGGAAACGTTCCAATGTTTGTACAAGAAAAGCTGTATCTTTGTCCTTTAAAATTCCTAACACTCTGTCCCTGAAAAATGATTAATTGATAAAGATTTCTCGGGAAACACCCATTTGACTCATTGTGGTATCAAGAAAACTAAAAGACACATCAGAAGACGAAATAGCTTGTCGTAAAATGTGTCATATTGAAAATTATAAAGCCAAACAAATAGTAAATAGCAGGGCATTTTTGAAATGTGCGATTTTCCAAAAAAAGCTGCTTTTGATTTGGAAAATCACACACTTCAAAAAAATATTGTAATCATGCTTTACAAAAGCATTCAAGCAAACTGAGTCCATGCTAAAGCATAAACGTTGAGTGTACAATGATTTATTGGCTTTAAACACGAATATAAACAATAACGAATGAAGAGTAAACATGCTTTCGAATAAAATACGAAACAAATGATCCCCAGTTCAAAAAGAAGCAACTTGTGAATGTTGGCAATCAAATGCACTATTTAAAAAAGCCCAGGTCGAGTTTAAAGAAGTTTTTAAAGGCTAAACAGGGCTAATGCTCAACGCAACTGCAATTTGGTAAGATAAGCTTATGTGGTACCAAAAACTGAAATGTTTCGTCTCCATTTAAAGGTTCAAATAAAAGTTGATTATTTAAAAATTACCTTTGAAACCAGCGCACGAAGATATTTTCGTTCATCATGTAAAATTTGTTGAACACCGGAAGTACAATATTTAATAACTTGTACTGCGTAGGAATCATATAACCCTTTTTGATGGGGTCGTTGGAATAGAATCCGGAATGTTTAAAATTGGAATTTGTTTCTGAAAGAAAACTAAAGCAATCAGGGTTTATATTTTGTTCGTATTCTTCATAGGATTTATAAGTCGAAGACATTCCTTGTTCTTTGTTATATATCGGTGTTAGCCAGAATTGAGTGTGAACAGCATTTAAACTCTTATTTGCATAAAATGTTCTCCCAAATAAGTAAGATGTGCTTACGGCATTGAGGTAGTTGGTTTCGTTTGTATAGTTTTGTAATTGATTGCTAGAACAAAATATTTCAGAAAAATTCTCGAGTTTCGTGTTTTTCGTAGGAACAGTTATTTCTGAAGACAACAAAGCACTGTATAAATTAATAAGTATTGCAACCGTCAAAAGCCAACCTGCTAAGCACAATCGAACTTTGTCAGAGTTATAGAGTTTGATTGGAATGGTACTCAAATCATCAAATATTGTACTCAGTAAGAAAAACAAAATCTGAGTTATCTTTTCAAAGTTCCCGTAATACTTTGATGCCACAATTGCCAAAAAAATGAATCCAATCGAAGCTCCGATAAAAATCCACAGATTGTTGTCGAATGGGTCAATGTAGATATAAAAACTTAACTTAGGTTTGGAGTAGCACGACAGAAAAACAATTTCGGATGAATATTCAGTATAGTAACTACTCTTCGTTGACGTTGAATATCTAAAGTAATGTAGAGAGTATATTTCGGCCTTATAAAAAAAGAATGTATGGAGCGGTTATTGGGCCAAAACTCTCCACACTTTTTTCTACCCAAGTTGGCTTTCTGTTACTGCAAGTTGCTTTCTTCCCACACAGTCGCTACCTTTATACACAAAGTCGCTACCTTTCAGCACTCAAATGCTACTTTCCTATCCTATGTTCCGACCTTCTTACACTTTGGTTGCTTCTTTCCCATGCATGCTATGATCCTACATTCCCATATACATTTGCTTCTTTCCTTCCTTCTGCTTCTTTTTTCTTACCTCTCGAACTATTGTAGTTTTAATTCAAACATGTCGACCTTTAAAGGATCCTTATCGTTTGCTTTTGCAATTTATCAGGGATGTCTCGTACATGCAAAATACTTTATTTTGATGCAAAAAATCTGGAACCCAATGGTGTAAAAGGGCATGTATGTATGTAGTGAGGGAGAGCCTCTACTGGACTACCGCTTAAGTCATAAGACCCATTGCAGTTACTTGTAAATGGGCAGGCATTCATTCGATCTGCATCTGAAGACTTTATCGTTGGCACATAGAAAGGCTGGACAGACGCTCTGTATCATCAAGTAGCGACTGAAGTGTTGGAGTTGAGCAACTGGAGAAATGAGAAGAAAGAAGTAGAAGGAAGATAGCAAATGTGTATGTGTGTGTATAGGTAGAAACATTGAATGGGAAACAAGCAACCATAGTGTAAGAAGGTAGGAACATAGAATGGAAAAGTAGCAACTTAAGAAACTTTAGTCTAGAACACAGAACAGAAATACCCAAGAATACGGTTTTCTATAGTAAAACATCGGCCGTGAGGCCACAGGGTTTTTTCTCCCACGAAGGCACGCTATTGGCTTACGATTAGAAGGGTCCCTGGCCAATGGCGTGCCTTCGTGGGAGTAAAAACCCTGTGGCCTCACGGCCGGTTTTCTCCATTAAAAGCTCGTTCTTCCTTTATTTTTGTTCTGTGAGTCTAGAAATGTAGATACTTTGTCAGAAGTAAGCAGCTTGGGTAGAAAGAAGAGTAGAGAGTTTTGGCCTGCAAACCGGTGCATTAGAATGTCCGTAAGTTGAATTATCTTTGCATGAAATGACCTCGTGAAGGGCATACTCATAAGGACTCAAATCTGAAACAGTTGCCGCAGTGCCACATTTGGGTTTTTCTCGAACTCTCAATACATCTGCATGAATGAACCATTTTTTGCGTATGTAAATCATTGTTCTATAAATCTGGGTATTAACAATTGACACTTTCTTGCAGCGGGTCATTTCTACGATTTTTGAAGGAACTTGTACAGATCTAAACATATTTGGTGTTGTTGGCATCAGGGTACAAGCTTCCAGAATACGATCTGCTTCAATGTATAAGAACACAAAATCAGTGCAAAAGCGATCAAACGCATCCAGTGCACTCCTTTCGCCCTTGAGGAACTTCACGACTTCAATTTTAGGGGCATATATGAACCTATACGTTTGTGACGTGCTGAGTTGGGTTTGAATCACTCCCCTAATTGTGAATAACTGCAAAGCTTTCGCCATCCATCTAGAAGACCTGTACCGACCTTGATTTATATCTGCGGCCGGAACTCTTGACCCGAAGTAGCATAATGCGATAACACAAATTTGTCTGGAATAAATGAATTTGGCAGCTTTGTCTGAACGGGGCTGAAATCCATATTGTTTTGCTCCTGCCCGATATAATACCACAGCAACATTTGGCACGACCACCTCTTGCTTCTCAGCTTTGTAATTAAACAAAAGTAAAATGCTGCAATTGCTGGGACTTTCCAAATACACATGACCCGAAACAAGAAAATAGCTTAGAACTATTTGAAGTGGTGCAAGCAACATTTTTACTTGGCTGTGGGCATTGATTACGCTGATTTGGCAAACAGCTAGGAAATACAGATCACCAAGATCCACACAGTTTGTTTCAAATACTTTTTAATGCTCACAATGAGGCAAAATGAGGCAACTACTGTGCGCTTTTTATAAGGGTAACGGTAAACATGCATCTGTGTTAAAAAAAGTTCACTCCCAAAATTTCGAACCTATAAGAGCGTTTTTGAATCTAAAACAACAAAATGAACATATCATTCCTCAAAGAATGAAAATTAGTTTGTGTCAAGAACTCGGGTGAAGCAGCACAGCACCAAACCATTTCAAACGAAACAGGATGTGAAGCCGATTGAAGCAATGATAATGACATGACTTGTATAGCATTTGTTCGAGGCTTCTATTTAATAATAGATTATTGCGGTTTTCAATCATCCATAATTATAGGTTCAATAATATTACCGATTCTTAGAGCATTGGTTAAAAAAAATTGTATCTAGAGGATCCAATTTGTTCGCAGCAGAAATTTTTCGGCTCATATACTAGTAAAACTTAAGCAAGAGTGTGTTGGTCGGCCTTCTCTTCGATTAATATATTCCAAACTGAAGGCCATACTAAACAATGAATAATACGAACACAATGAGTTATTTAGCAATGATCGGGGATTGATATGAATATTGTCTTTCTAGAAACATTTAGTGAGATCTTACGTACATTTACAAAAGCTTAGATTCCAACTGTTGAGTTGCAAATCAAAGACTGACTTTGAAGTAATTAAAATATGCTCAAAAAGTCGTCACTGAAATTCACACAGTCGTCCTGGCTCTGAGGCTAATTTCTATACTTTTTGGTACGCTTATTGGTTGAACAAGTATTGAGTTATTCATCACTCACTTTTGGAGGTAAAAGAATTGGAAAAGTAACTTCGCAAGCTCCAATTTCAAGACATACTGCACAGATCTATCCTGCCCATAGGCAGTAGCAAGCAGTATTTAAGGCTACAAATGCAGACGCTTAGAGAGGTCTACCGAAAGATTTCCTGATATATTCATTGATTTTGGAAAGTCTTTGAAGGATGGCAAATTAAGTGGACCATGTAGACTTAATATTGGGCACGGATATTGACTAATAATTAGCTTTCTGCTTAGAAACTTTCATTTGGATTCTAACCAATGGTGAAAGCCAAAGAAAGCCAACGGTTTACCTCCTGGTACAATAATGGGCGTTGGTCTGATAAAAGATCAATAGTTTCTGACATGAAGTAGCTCAAAAGAGTAATAACACTTGGTGTACTAATGAAGCGAACGAATATAATGAACACTCAGTAGGATATACACATAAATATTTCAATACTGGTCTTCCTAGTAGGATTGAGTTGGGATCTTGCTTACATTCTCTTAAGCTAACTTCCCACCATTTAAAATATCCGGCGGGGAGTAAATTAGATTGCTCAAGTAGTTCTCACATGAAATGACTCAGAATGAGTCATCTCGCTTTGTACTTTTATTGATTGAACAAACGCTGTGAATTATTTATCACTGATAATAACTTTTGTTGATTAAAGTAGTGCCAAAGTTATCCTGAGAGCTGATAATTGTAAGCAGAACCTTCAACGAGCTTGTGTCATAAGCCCTGATACTGGCGGTATGTATGCATTGCTTGGTCGGTTTACACCTGCAAACATGCAAGCTGCTAATACATTTATACTTTATCGGCTTCTTCTCTCAACCGCAAACAAATCTAAATCTTCTTGCTTGTAACGCAGCTTCTACAATGTTTTTGTAAGTGATGCCACTTACAATAAGCTTGTGCTAAAAAATCACACACGAGTCACGTGCACAACAGGCATAAAAACTTTGTATCGTTTTAAAACAATATTTTAACTACAGTTGTCTCTTTCTATAACTCAACAGTTATTCTTCTATATAAATTACGGGTCTTTGTGATGTGTGTAAAATGAAAAATAGCAAGTAATTGATCATGTTAAAACAGGTGAATAAAATGAATCAATCCATCGACTGAGCTATTTGTAATGCCTATCATACATGGTGCATTTTATCAATGTCTTTGTAGTTGAAATTCCAGGGTGTCTATTCTTTTGAACAAGACTATTCTTTGATAATGAAACTTTTCACGGTCGCGGAGTAGGCGCTAGAGCATTTTTATTTTGGTCAAAAAGTGTGAGAGACAATAAGTAAGGGTGGTTTTGTGCAGTAAGGGAGTCACCTTTAGTTGGCACGCAGTATATAAAATGTTCAGAAGTGATGCGCGTGGCTTAAGCAAACGATATTATTGCCCGGTTTCCTCAAGACTCTGTGGCAGTGTTGTCTATTGGAAATATCCTTCAGTGTTAGGACCTTAATATAAAACGAAACGGGGACCGCAAATTGTAGCTGTGGAAAGAAGCATGGAAAGAATTGTTTCCGGTAGATAATTAGCATCGCAGGTGATTTGGAAAGTAGAGCAGGTCCCGATTGTATTTTATTGATCGACTAGTCTAAGTTATTCATAAAAGAAAGGTTAGTTTCGATTTGAGACAGTTAAAGAGTAAGGATAAAGATTGAATGTAAGGCCAATTTTGGGTTCTAAAGCTGGTTTAGGTTGACTTGGATCAAAAGAGAAGTTAACAGATTGGCAAAGTCCAGTAAGAAACAAGTAGAATTCATTCCTGGCTAATTGTCCACCTAGGCAAGCCCACTTTCCGGGTCTGAATGCGATGAAATGTTCATCCCTAACGAAAGTTCCTTTATTGGGTGAAATGAAGCGTTCAGGTCGTAAGGTTCTCGGGTCTTTCCAATGCGTAGGATCGTTATGAACGTGGTACTGTCAGTGAAAAGTTACCAGCGTCCATTTGAAGGGTGAAAAACAGCGACCCCAGAAAAATTTGAGCTGAGTCTGGAGTGAGGATGGTGGCGCGAAGGCCAAGGCACACGGCTGTACATCTGAAGCTCTGGCTTGAAGACCTACCACATTCATTTTCTTTTTGCACGTTGATTGCAGACTAAAAATTAATGGTAACGAGCAGTATTGATGTCACTCGACACTTTCATACACAATGCATGCAATTGTGCTCCTTAAACTAACCAAGAAAGTCAGGATTCATTCATGTACTCATAATGATGGGCATTTTCACTCACCTTCCGCTTCATTCACTTGTACACAATATGACAAATCACGATAAACACTAGTATCATAAATATTATCATACTGCAATAAATCTGAAGGGTTGTATTGCAGTATCATAATATTTATCATGCTAATATTTATCATAAAGTATCATATTGTGTAAAACTGAATGAAGGCGAAGGCAAATGACCGAGTGAGTGAAAAAAGTTCTGGAACACCAGTTGCATGTGAAATTTAGTCATTTGTATATTTATCAATACTGTTCTGTACTGTGTAATGGAACTGCTCAAATTACTTGCCTTTCCTGGTCAACTTTGCTGATGATCAGGACTGGTGTTCACGGCAGATGTTCACGGTTGTGTAGTAGTAAAGGACAAGTTGAATTTATAACACGTGAAAGTTGGAACGTCACTGGCAAGGTGAAGTATTGTGGAAAGATTTTAGAAGTTCAAACACTCGTGTTGCAAGTTGTTACGCCACGTGCGCCACGAAGAGCTTTTACGCTTGATGGCGTATAAAATACAGACTTAATTCACGTGTATAGAGTAAATGACTAAGACTGTCTGGACGGACGAACGCCTGGCTGGAGTAGGAGGAGGAGGAGAAGGTGGATACCGATACGATCACATAAAGAGATTTTTAAGAATCTCTTAATAATGTATGGATTAAATGCTGTACTTATGCTTTAAGACTTAGTTGCATATGGAATATTTTATATTAAATATTGTAGTTCCAATCAAACAAACAGTAAAGATAGACAGAAATAATGTACTCAAACACAACTCAACCCATCTCTCTCTATCTCTCTCTCACACACGCACACACAGTCAAACACACACATAGAAAACCTAACTTACATACCAAGTCAACATTAAACAAAAATCTATTACACATCGACCATCATCATCATAATCATTACAAAATGTCATCAGATTCCCTATCCTAGTGACCCGAGTACAGTATTTATTTGTGTTCCACTTACACCCTGTCTCCCAATTCCAATTTTCCCAGATAGATTATGACTAGCAATTTTTTTAAATTGGTAGAAAAATGTAGGCTTTATTATCGGTTGAAATTTTAGGCATAGTCGAATGAAATTGGGCCTACTGTGGTTTCTAACCTGATCTTCTACTTTCAAAATCCTTTTAGAATCATTGATTGGGATATATTGTTTTGTAGAGTATAACAATTCGAATGTTTTTATAAGATCAAGCTTGTTCACAGTGTAATTAATCACACGTAAGACGTAACCCTTTTATGCAAGGAATTCACTAGTCGATAATGGGCGAGAAGCTGATAAATATTTCATGAAATTTTTGTGGCTAAGAGCTTAAAACGAGCAATATCACTTATTGTTGATTTGTGCTTGTGTTGCCTGAATGTCGTGTATGCCTTTCAATCAATAACTTTACCATTGCATGGAAGTAAGTACATGCTTAAAGAGTCTGACTAAAGACATTTTTACTTTGTATGATGATACGATGATTTTGACAGACTTTGCATGCTGTAAAATTTTAAAGAACAATGCGTGAAGCCCTGGAATTATATGCGATGTTTGTGCGTCATATAGAAATAAAACAGCAAATATGGTAGTGATTATCAAGCTTTGATAACATCTTACCCTAAATTACCTTACTAAAAACTTTTTGTTGGAATCTGGTCGATACTAAAAGAAATTGAGATGCCGGCTGAGCTTCTGACAAAGAGCGTTGTGCTGATTATAATTTTGCAGCTAATTTCTCAAATTTTTTGAAAGAATAATACAATTTGGTATAAAAACAAAAACGGACATATTCAATTATCTAACACTTATCCAGCATTGGTAAGAATGTTTCATTACTTATCTTTCTAGAAACTGTCATTTGTAAATTTACCAAACGAAGTCAACGATTCAGTTCCTTGGATAATCAATAAAAGGCGTTGGTCTGATAAAAATTGTATAAAGTATTCCTCGCAACAAAAATTTTAAGCATAAAGAATGTAGGCTCAAACTTGGCACAATTTTTTTTATTACACGGAAAACAGCCATGCATTAAATTTTCCTGTCAATAGTGGGCGAGGGGCTGATTTAAAATTTATGAAGTAATTCCAGCTAAAAATTTAAGAGTGGTATCAAATATTATATTCAAGCTTGCATTACATAACTGTATTGTATAAGCTTTCATCAATACATTTACCATTACAACCATACAATGGAAGCGGTTAATCCATGCTTAAAGCAGACCTCACGAAGTTTCTCAGGGAGAATAATACCCTTTTGTACACGAATGAAGTGGACAAACATTTTGAATTATTTATCTAATTAGTTAATAGTGTGAAATGTAGAAAAAGTAACTCCGCAAACACCGAAATCACAAGAAGCTTTTACCAAGCAGAACTCGAAAGTATTCTTGTGTTTAAATACGTTCATACACCAGAAACCAACAATCAAACTCGTTGTCAGAGGTTGCCCCAATGCTGGTGCTGCAATACTTTGTGATACAAAGGTAGACGCTAAAAAACTTGTAAGCTTTATAATCCACTGAGTACTTTAACCAGCCTTTTAGACTCTCCTGATCAAGAAATTTGCAAACGAAGACATTTCGAAGCATGAAAAAGACCCTGAAAAAAACAATATTTGACAGTTCCTTAATCAAGAGAAGATTTTACTTGCAGATTTGTTCGTACTTAAATGATGAATCGGCGATCCACCTCTTCTTCTCGCTTTTATAAACAAGTAGGTGCATTTATTGCAATTTGTTCGATTTGGGACTTTGGAACTAGTTCAAGTGAATTTTTACCACAAACTTTTGAAACTTGTGGAATCTTCTTAGCAGACTTTCAGCCGATTTCAAATGAACAGGGAGACGTGATTCATGAGATAATTGAGCAACTTCAGTTTGGCCAAAAAATATGGCGGTCTTTAATTATTATAAAGAATGAAGAGGCACAGAGAGACATCCATCCGGACACTTTTAGATCGATGAAGTATAATTGCTTTCTCCATGTCCATATCAACTTTGGAAAGGACTTGGTCTCAACAATACCTTGGTTCGAAAATCCCTTTCAAAGTGCATTGTACCAGAAAGCCCTATTTCTTCTGGTTGTCAATAGCAATCCTTACGACACGATTAGTGTTATGAGTTGGTATTCGCATGTTGAGCGTCAATATAGAATATTTGTCATCAGAGTTAAAGTAAATCTTGATTATAATCAACTCGCAATCAGAGAGAAACCATTTGTTTTACACAAAAGATACTTCTTTTGCACATTTTGTGAGCGCGGTTTTATCCTGCTAAATGACACGTACACGAACTTTTTGTCTGTGAACTTGTGGACTTTTGAAAAAACTGGAAACCAAGCTTTAGTCAACATTATTACATGTCACCTGAGGATTTCTCAATAGCAAATGAAGAGTTTTGCCGCCATAAAAATGTAATGTACTTTTACAAAAAGAAACCCCAATGTGAGTTTTCGGTTGTATTGAATCAAATGATTATTTCGGCTAGTGGTATTAATTTGACTCTGAAATCATATTTAACCCCACATTATAATTATAAAATAATCCCCCAGTTATTTTTAACCGAACAATATTCAAAATTTGAAGTACCTTTTATGTATTCGTCGCCACTGTTACACTACCATGTTCATCCCAACATCATTTATTGCTTTAATTTGGGAAGAAAAAATGTCCCTGAGATGGATATGTGGACGAAATATGTCCCCATTGACATTTGGGGCTTGGTTATACTTTGCTTGGTTCTATTAGCCATTCTTAGTACAAAAAGAAGTGCTCAAAAAGTAACAATTACGCTAATTGTACGAAGGTTTGCTATGTACGCAAGTAATTTTCTGACACTAGTTGGACTAATTTTGCGGCAAAGTTGGAGTCATAAATGGAAAT
>Ga0194135_10002026_pt1 | contig 12247 bp, 8 predicted proteins | sample LitLau_LLRF_2013_FD_134024 | JGI IMG/M metagenome (GOLD analysis project Ga0194135, IMG submission 134024) | Freshwater sediment microbial communities in response to fracking from North America - Little Laurel Run_MetaG_LLRF_2013 (version 2) | ecosystem: Environmental > Aquatic > Freshwater >... | reverse complement strand
TGTACGGCATTTAAACTGTGAAGCTATGAAGTGTAATAATCCAGCCAACTCCTCGTGTGGCTCGTTGTGGTTTTCATTGTGTTCATTGTACAATAGTGTTGAATACAGAAAGAGTTTAGAGTACAGAAGAGTCAAGGTAAAAGTATATAGTTCGAGACAGAATCCAACAATAACATGAAAGGGAGAATGGTAAACTAACTAACGAGTGAATTATACAATCCAACAGGCATGAGAGGGAACATGGAACGATAGAGAGCATATAATGATGCCTATATATTCTGTATGTCGTTTTAGCCGAGAACATAAGTTAGGAGAGACTATGTGAGAGAAGTTGTCACATTCACTCACATTTGCACTTGTTGTGTTGATTGCATATCTTTTAGCTCTTTCTTCCTGTAAAAAAGTACGATTCTGTCTCAAAAACAAGTTCCGTGTTACTAATCCTTCTCTTACTCGGTATCATTATCCGATATATATACATATATCTACCTCCTGTACACAAAGCTCTCTGTAGTACGATTTTTTCGAATTGGCAAACGCAAATTGGTGATACTAAGACTAAAAATAGGTGGTTGAGTGGAAAGTTCCATTACCAACTCTCCACTCTTTCGCGTAGTCTTTCCTCCAAGTCCAAGTCAATGCAGAGTTGCAGAGGAATTCACTCCGAGAGTGTGTGTGTATGTGTGTGCGACACAATTCCAGAATGACTTCCTACATAAATTCTCTTAATACATCTGACACTTTCCTCTCTCTCTCTCTCTCTCTCTCGCTCAAGTAGAAAGAATTGTACAAATGTTGTTGAAGAGTGTAACAACTTCTATGGGCTAAGCAAAAGCAGCAACCACCACCACCACAACCAATATCATATATCCTTACTCTTTTTATTGGAGAGAGTGAGAGAAGCAGAAGTTGTTGTAAAAAGTTCTTTCTGTAGTGTCGCACGGGATTTCTCGGTTCTACTACTACACACTTATATAGAATAGACAGACACACACCCTCCCTTCTTTTGGTCGTCCTTTTACTACACACGACTTGTGTGTGTGTAACGAAAGAGAGTTGTTGCAGTTTTTACTTTTGCACAGTAGTCCTTTCATCTCTCTCGAAAAAGGTCTTTTAAACTGGTAGTCGCGAGAAGTATAGAATAGAAGTGACGGTATGCAATGCAACTTCCTCTTCTCTCTCTGGATAAGAAGAATTGAATAAGCAAAGTAGTTGTGGCAGTGGTTGGGTCTTTGGGTCGTGATGCTACTTACAAGATCAGTCTTTGCTTTTTCAAAAGTTCCATAGCACGTCGCTTCTCACTCTGTCGGTTGAAGAGTGTGTGTGAAATGTATGCAATGTACTTTTAAGGATATATATAAAACTAGACTGGTTATTTTTCTTGGTCCCCACAGCATGGAATATGTAAAAGCCTCTCCATTACTTTTTCAGTATCTTCTCATTCATACCTTACAAGTTAAATACCTTGAGGAACATAAGTAGGCTGCCAAAAGTCAAGGGAAGGTGGTTTATTGTGTGATCATAAAGGGAGGCACATTCCTCTGTGGAAGAAAGACATGAAGAGGATTGAAAGTTGAATAGATAGAATGATATTGATATCAACTTGCTTGTCTTCTTCTTGGTCGTGGTGGTGACTTTTCAAGAACATCTCTTTCTAACTTTCTGTGAAAGACACACACTACAATCTGTAAGATTCTTCTGTAAGTTTTTTTTTCGGTAGAGTGTGTGCAGTTTTGAGACAGTTTGGCCGTTGAACTGCTTGCTTACTTCTAATACTTAAATCTCTCAATGACGTGAGGTGTAGCGAAAGATTTACTCATTTTATTGTCTCTGTAGCTTTCATGAAAAGATCAAGATTATTGATACCAATAGTTGAATGTGAATGTAGGATTAGTAGTTGACATTTCATTCCTGGTCTATTCATGTAATTGTGTCAATAATATAAAAGGATTTATCGAAGAATATCCTAGTAGATACTGTGTGTGTGTGTGGAGGACACACGCAGAAGCGATTTCTTTTATTTTGTGTCTGTGAAGACGAAGAGAGAGAAGGCAAAAGATAACACTTATCTCAAACCTCAAAGCAAACGTCTTTTTCTTCTTTGACGTCTCTTTCTTTGTTAAAAGTTAAAAAGCAATCTCGTGTGACTAGACTCCAGTTGGGTCCAGTTAGTCTAAAGGTGAAGCTCAATATAATACTATCACAGTGCGTGTGTTTGTGTGCATAAAAATAACTAAAAAGTATTCCAAGCATTAGACAAATCTGTTTTTTACATTTGGGTCATTGAAACTGTGAGGAAGTTTTGATTTTTCATGGAATTTGCAAGATTGGCAAGTAATTTCGCTTGTGAAAGGTAAGAAGAGGTTTGTATAAAGAATAGGTAAGGATTGTGGAGGAACATTATAGAAGTTGTATGTGTACTTGTGGTTATTATAGAATTTGAGAGTGAAGGAGTTCCTGCCTTTATAAATTGATCACGAGACATCAGAAGGCAGGAAACTTTAGAGACAAAGGCAGGAATGGTTATTCGAAGACTTGTGAAATATATAGAGTGCCCACTTGGTCTCAATGAATAGGGACTTACGTAATACTTTATAGCTGTAGTGCCCTAGCGAAAGTGCCTCCCATACTCCTCCTAGGATTTTCCAATTTTTACTCCCGGTGATCGATTGGACACATGGGTATTATATTGAACGAAACAGATCACTTCGAGCAATTCCGGGTACAATATACCATCGTAGTAGTAGCAGTGTCTAGAAATTAGCATATGCATAAATATGCTTGATCTGCTCTACAATTTTAGAATTAGAATTTAGAGACTCGACGAGATATCTCCGAGTCACGGCACGATAACAAACTGATAGATGAAAGCCTATAAACTATAGAAAGTATTCAGAAATTTTATTTGCTGTATTGTAGAGAAGAAAGTATAACGCAGTAGAAATAGCCAGGGATTTGAGGTTTATAACAAAGTACACCAATTTTTATTAATTAAAGCAGGGGTAGAATTGTATTATTGAATGTGAGGACAAACCTCTACGTTCAGAATTGGCTAGCTATATTTAATTAGTTGAGTTCCGTAATGGCTTATGCACTGTGTGCCAAAATATCGAGTGTGACAATCTTAACCCCGCACCATTTAGTACTAGTCTATATTCTCTATATGATCACAGATATCACGAGTTAGGTGAAGAAGGAATTCCTACTATTGAGGGTATATATACTATATCTATATAGAAGGAGATGTGAAATCACCAACCTACCTAATTGATAAATTGCATTTCTTAACTAAAGTTGAAGAAGAGTAATAAGCATAACTATACTAGAGAGACCCGATTGTGCGAAGAAAAGAATTCTTTGGTGGAGAAAGTACAGGAGGGATGGGGAACGTATAACCTGCTGCTGCTGTTTTATACCACGCTCAAATGAATTTCCTTTCTGCTTTCTCCGAGAGAGCAGCGTCCCAAGTCTAATTTCAAGTCAAGTCTGGCATATCTATTTAGATCTATTGTTTCATTCATACGTGCATGAAAATTTTCCACTACAGCAAGTCGTAAAACAGAACGGAGGAAAGAAGAAGTTCTATGCATCAATTTTTATAGGGCACAAAACCACTCCCATTGCCAACCCTGTACATATGTACTTTCTATACTGTGTGTTGTGTGTGTGTGTGTCGTATGTGTGTGGAGTTGCTGTTGAACCCCCATTGCTTTCTCCTTTAGGTTTATGTGTTCACTCAGCTTTCTCCTAGTACAAAGTGTAAGTAAAGAAAAGAAAGGTTGTTTCAGTTTGGTGAAAAGGAAGCCAAAAAGTAAAGAAGATAATGCACGATAAGGGGAGATCATTCTTATTCTCTCTGAGTAAACGTGTCACAAGAGAGTAGTGAAACTTTTGTGGCTCATTTTACGCAAGAGTGCTTAACATCCGTCGGAGAAAGAGTAACCTTTGGTCTGACATCAAGACAAAAAGATTATTACACAAGACATCATGACACTCACATTTGAAATGACTTGGAGCAAGACAAAAAGCTACGAAAGTTAGTTAGTCTCTATTCTTCTATTGGATAACAACGAGGCAAACGAGAGAGAGAGAGAGAGGTGCATACAGTTCACAGTTTGTAGAGAACTGGGATACATGAAACGGTTTAGAGTTTTAGAAGAGAGGAGAGATCTCATCTTGTGAGTCTTGTGTTCACTAGTAGTAGATTGTCTTTTAGATTTCTTCTGGAAATACATACTCCCCAGGATTATTTTGACAGGATTAGTCTTCCAGAATGATAAAGAAATTAAATGAAATGGCCCTGTGTGTGTAGGTAAATAAACTGAGGATAGTGTAGGATAGTTAACTACCAACCACCTCGACAGTAAAAAGGCAGAGGTACGTATTTACATTCTTGTGTGTGAGGAGTTCCATGGGGCCATAATCTTCTCCAAGTACTAATTGAATGGAAGTTAAATGGAATGAAAGAGAGGTTTCATGAGATGAGGGTAACAAATGGTGATTTCAGTGTAGGTCGACCGAGAGACTTCACTTAATTAAAGAACAAAGTTTTATATATACGAGAGGCTGAGGGTTCGCATATAATAATTTATATATGTGTAAGTGTAGTTTATACTAGGTGTGGGTTTGGACTTGGTTTGTAATATCTTTATATATGTAATGTCGCCTATATTGTAGGGCTCACAGAACAACTTTGGTGACTGCAGGTATCTCTGCATGTTCTTCAAAGAGATCGCAGAGTGGGGGACCTAAAAGGAAATAATGTAGTCAGTAGTTAGTTACTTCTTGTAAGTAAGGAATGGGGTAAACCAAAGAGACAATGATGATGATGATGATGAGGGCTATTACTTGGAAGAGTTCTTGGTTTTGGAACTTGGAACGAATAAGTTAGATTGAGGCACTACTCTCTCGTATGTGTGTGTGTGTGAGTGTGTTTCGAAGCCATTGCTTTTACATACATAGACATGGTATGGTATTCAGTCTTTCACCTAATTCATTCTATGGAAGGCATGAAAAAGATCTAAACTTGTGATACCATTAATTATTACATTTAAATGGATCCCTAATGTATGCATGGAATGATTGAGCATCATTGTATCCATCCGTTCATGATAATAGGTCATTTCGTGGCCGTGCCCTTAAAAAATTCGTTGGACGCCAGCTATTTTTCCCTAATTGCTGTCAATTTCGCTGGTTTTCGAAATCTCGGTTCGCAAGAACTTTGGGCAGCGAGGTTCGCAATTAAATATCAAATCGTCATACCAACTTTGGAAGATCTTTAGCAAAGAAAAGTGCCAGTCATTGCAAAGAGAAGAGAATGGCAAAGATTCCTCTTTCTTGCGGTGAAGCTCGAATAGAAGTTTTCCGTTTGTTTTGCCAAAAAACTTAAAAAAGTTGCTTTTTTGCGTTTCTTAGTTGAGATTCTCTGTGTGTGCTGCTGACAACTTTTCGAGTCTTTTGTTTATTCGAATCTGATTCGCTTATAGTCGCGTTTGTTCACATACTTCCCTTTAGTTTTTGTGCGGTGTAGGAAACGTCTGCGGGAAGAATGGCAAGTGAAGGAAAATCAGTTTGATTGCATAGTCGACTGTTGGACTGTCATGACTAGTGACAGCCCGACAGTCTTCTTCATGTCTTTATATTATCACACATAGTATAAATCTTTCCATTCTGTAAGCTGAGCTTTTTTTTCTTTCGGTATTTTCCTTAGATTTCTGACCAGTACTTGGAGATGAGTCCAATCAGTGCGGAAATGAATGGAGCAAACTTGAAGGAGATGGGGGGAGGTCGAGGTGGATCGAAAAATCTGATGTCTGAGGATTCTTCTACTTCTTTGGATACTTCGGACGAGCGGGGTGGAATATCAGATGGGGGTAACGATAGTGGACCTAGTTCAGGTCGAACTTTGAACTCTTCTACTCCGATTCAAGATGTAAGTATCGATGAGAACGAGTCAGAGCTACCCACGTCTTCTACAGGGAGTCATTACGGAGGGTCCGCAGGAGTCAATGGGGCCCCTAAATATGGAACCATGATACCGAATCGAGTCTTTGTTGGTGGAATTTCTCCCCAAACTACTGAACACGAGTTGGTATCTTTGTTCAGCCAGTTCGGGTCGGTGCGAGGAGCAAAGATTATCATGGATCGGGGAGGAATCTCCAAAGGTTATGGATTCATCACTTTTGAGACGGAAGAAGAAGCTAAGCGCTTGTATAATCCCGGACCCAACAGGGTGAGAAGTTAATTATGCTAATGAAATTGAATTGAGTTCTGTACAAGGTGGAAATTCAATTTAATATTTTTGGAATTATTCAGGAAATCGGGCCCATTTATCATCGGGATAGACGGCTCAACATTGCTCCTGCTGTGAAGAAGCAAGTTCTCCAGGTAGGTGAATCGTTTGAATAACCCAACTTTCCCCAAACTTTTGGAATTCACATACAACATGTAACTCTTCGCAATAATTCTCTTATTCTTTCGCTTGCGTCACATAGCCTATGATGCGTCCTGGACTTGGTCCTTACGCTGATGGTATATCTCCCGGACCACCCCCACCGTATTCTGCTGCTACTAATGGTGTCGGAACTACTGCAGCGACTCAAGCTCAAGCTGCTCAGGCAGCAGCTGCGGCTGCAGCAGCTGCAGCGTCATTCTTCTACACTCAAGGAGGATCTGGACATGGAGGAGGTGGCCACCACAATCAGCCTTTCTACTGTGCACCTGGAGGGTCTACTACGGATGCTTATTACAGTCAAACTGTGCAAGGTACTGGAAATACATCCCAAGCTGGATCTGCAGGTGGATATCATCACCACCAGAATGGTGCTTTGCATGCAACTCCGTTCTATTCTCCAAATGGACCGAATGGTACAGGAACAATCTACTTCCTCCAGCATCCTAACATCCCACCATATCAACAGGTAAGGTGAAAGTGAACAGGTGAAAGTGGATTTGCTACTTTTTTACGCTTCGTTTCCCTTCCAAACAAAATGGCCTGTGATGTATCTCTCTCAGGCTCTTCAAGACACTTGGGGGGCAGCTTCTACTCTGAATGGCGCTGGTGGATCGACTCTTCCCTGGCGATTCGTGAGTCCTGGATCTCTTCCACCAAATCCCTTCGGAGGACCGATGACTGCTGGACTTGGAGGCAGCGGTGGTGCTGGAACTCAATCTCTTGCTAACTCACCCCCACAAGGTCATGGATTTCTTCAAGACTACATCAGCCATGCTTCAGGAACATTCGGACCGTCGGATTTACTCTATTTCAATCCGACTGTGATCTCCTCTCCCCATTGAATCGACTCGATATACACATACTTACTCTTCGCGAAAAGTCTCAGTGAAAATTTGCATATCGTCAGGAAAACTAACTAAACTATAGAATTAGACAAACAACTCTCAGTAATTTGAACGATGAAATGATACCAGAAACTACAAAGTTACTTTTCGTATTTTCCATATTTTCCATTTAGCATTCACGTCAGTGAGAAGTTAGTTTAACCAATTGTACATTCATTTTCTATTCAAGTGTCAAGTTGTAGTTTTTTTTGTATTCAGTCGCAGTCATATATAAGTACAGGTATTATCTAGCACTGAGCTTTGAAATTTCCAAAAAACTTTGTACTTTTTTCTTATATCCGGTTTGAAAGCAAGTTTACTAGTTAACATTCTGGTCTGTATATCTATGAAATGATTGTAAATAGGAAATGTAAGACCCTCAAAGTAAATCGTCGACATAATCAAATCGATCATCGCCTCTTCTACTCAAGACCATAGGTTAATACAACAATACATAATGTGAACAAAAAAAGTGCGAGAGCTTGTGTGATTTATGTTCTTCATAAACCCAAAAAAATTTCCCACCCCCACAAGAAATTAAGTATGTCTACACTACTGTAATCGTAACAGTAATATTTAATGTTATATGTAACTGCTCCCCTCTCCTCTCTCTCTATATAACTAAGAATAAAGTTTACTGCCTAAAATAATTGCATTAGTTTTAGTGTTTGTTGTAAATACTATATTATAGAGTATATATCCAGTGAGTTTATAGCCGATAGTTTGATAGGATATATATATAGTACCTAAGAGAAGTAGTATATAATTCAACATGGAGAAAAACTAGCAATCTACACAATAAGTGAAAGGTCACGAAAGTGTGCACTCAAAATGAAGCGTCGTTTCACGGACCTCTCACCATCGCCAACTATATAGAAACCCTAAATTAATAAGCGTTGGGTATTCATCTCGAACAGCCAGGGGGGAAGACACTTCATTGTCATTGTTTCGGAACGTGATCATCATAAAACCTTTAGCTGTGTACCCTCTGTCAGTACCCTATGTACTTGTGCTTTTCCTTTTCCACGAGATATCGATCCATTTGTGTAAAGTGTGTATTGTGAAAAGTAGTGCTGTTGGTGGTGTGTGTCTATCTATATATGCTCATTTTGTACAAAGTCACACAAAACAAAGTCAAGGCAGAGAAGCAAATCTTTCGGAGGCACAAGAAGTCCCATTGCTGCTGCTTCCATCCCCAGCCCTAAAACGGACCTACTTGGCTCAAAGCCAGTGTAGGCATGTAAGACTTTTTTTACTTCTTCCCCGTCTTCTTCTTCGTCTTGTACAAGTCTTTAAGACGCAAGAAAAAAGTATCAGATTGAAAGAAGAGGGACTCGAGAAAGAACTTTAGTTAATAGTGAAGCGAAGCTGGGGATATATAAAAAGAAGTAGAAGGAAATATGACTAGGAGGTTCTAAAAATTGGAAGAGAGAAAGTACCGACGACTGAGAATGAGTTTAGAGGGTACATCGCATCACACACACATGTGAAAGATAGATACACAATATAGTTTAAGTATGTATATAGGATGAGGGAGAAAGAATTGTACATTCGCAGAAGACAAAAAAACTGTTTGTGTGTGAACAAATGTATTTGTATGTGTGTATGTGAGTGTGAGTATTATTTTGTAAAGACTTTGTCTGTGATGTGGTACGCTACCACAATATGTACGTACATAATAATATTCTTTAAACTTTTAGACATAAGATTATATAACATGTGTGCTGTGTACTTAAACAATTAAGAAGTAATGATATCGAGTCAGCAGTGTGTAGAAAGAATGGGCGGATGTGTCTGGTTGATTATATTGGGAGAGAAAGAAGTGCAACATTATTTCGTGAGAAACTACGCATAGTGAGGAAATGCAATAAGAATGCTAATCACTTTTGATAAGATGGTGCTTTAATTCTAAACTAGGGGTGATTATTATGCTAATTAAGTAAGTAAACAGGTGAGGTTGAGGCAAAATACTAATGATGTGGACTTAATTAAGGAAAATGAGAGTGAGGCAGAGAGGGTGTGGTGCTAGTTTCAAACACACACAACTCTCTCCTACTTATAGCAGTGTAGATAATCCTTTATCCTTCTAAAATGTAGACAGTGTAGATTATAGAGTGAAGCAAATGCAGCCGCAATCGCAAATGGACTTTAGAACTTATTACTATACTACGTACTATTCTGTCTCACTTTCTCCCAACTTTCATCCTTATATTCTGTAGAGCGAGTCGACGAGAAATAAAAGGGGAAAGGGTGCAGAGAGAAAGTAGGAAGGGCTCTCAATCTTTGTTGTCCGTAAGTCTGCACCATCATCTAAAGTAACTGTATGTGTATATATAATGATATGTGTAGTTATATACATTACTCACTTAACGTAGAAAAGGCTCTTGCACAAAACACACACACACACGGCTGGCTCGTATACAACAACATAAACTTGGTTCATAAGAGGGAGAGAGGGGGTAAGAAAGCTAAAATGTAATAATAATAAAAAGCAGCACACTCACATAACAAAGCATCGTAGGGAACCGGAAGGAAGTAAGCGATACATGTAAAGAAAGTGTAAGTTGCTTTGACCAAATAGGCTTATGTGAGTGTATATAGAGTCCTTGCCTTTTGTTCTTGTCTAAAAACAGCCTTTGTTTATGATTATCGGTCCATTAAAGTCTCCTCACACCATGAAAGAAATTACTTTGTGCCTTTAGGCTAACATCCAAAAATTGTAGTAGTGTGTGCGGCAGTAAAATTTGTTTCATTTCTTAAAGTTATTATGAATTGGGTATTGGCATTTGTTTTTTGTGGATATAGAGATCGCGTCTCATGTGTCAAAAGTGCTCTCGAAAAAATGAAAACAAAATACGTATCTCTAGAGTAAAAAAGATGTTGTGCTGGGAGAAATGTAAATGTAAAACAAATTCCAAAGAAGGAGTTTCTACTAGGCCGTAAAGGAGGACGTAGAAAGTAAGTGATATTATACAAAAGTGTCTATGTATAAAATGTAAGATAGAATGGGAGGAGAAACAGAGAGAGGAGATCTGATATTTGCTCATGAATAAATTATACTAAACATACTGGGCTAACTGGTCTCACGAGAGTTCTCATCTTTTTAATTCTTTTTTGGCCTCTGTATCGCGTAATCACAATCGAGAATACTGGCCATTTATAAGTAAGCCAAAAACTTTGTCAAGAGAGAGAGAGTCCTACTTTTGGCAGAGATTTTTTAGTATTCCGAACGGCGGAGGAGGGAGAAAGCTACTTCCTTCCTACTAAAGAAGAAAGTAAGTAAAAGGATCGAGACTGAGGAGAGAATGCACACTGCCTCGGATTTAATGTAGTGGAAGAACGGGCTTCACACAAATTCCATTCAACAGAGAAAGCTCAGAAGATCTCGCAGTCTAAACTAACACTCGACAAGCATGCTACTACACACTTACACTCAATCGTCTTTACAGAATTACAATTAACTGGGAAGAGAGATGGCCATGAAATCCAATTTTGGACAAAGAAAGTGAATGTTTCTAAGCGTGAGAGAAGCCGCCGCACTGGAACTAGTTGATAACTAACCCAATTTGAAATACATACCCTTGAAATCGTCCAGTTTATCTTTTTATCTTTATCAAGATATTATTGTATCGATGTATTTACAAACTTACCAAGTGGTGGATACACGAGGGAAGACATTGTGTCTAAAGCTGTAAGTAATATTTGAAATACTATGAACAAATCTAAATAATCAATCTTATCTGTGGGTTTAGCATGGGCCATAAGCACGGAACTCATGCATAAGATATCCAATGAAAAACTCACAACTACATTAAGACTGAAACAAAGCCATTTCATTTTGAATAACCTTTTTTATGATTTCCTTAACTGCGAGGAAATGCATTTCCTTCTTGTCTTAAGTAATGTAACGATCTTCTTGGAATGGAATAAGGGAATATATCGTTACTCAAGCAATAAAGGATATCCAGCGCAAGCTTTTTTATACTTTCATTTCCATTATTACAATACGTAGAGAGTACACAGAGAGTGTGTGTAGATTTGGATCAGGATGCAATAACCATACCCACCATCACCGTTTTATATCAAACGAAATCAAAAGCACGAGTGGAGAGTTGAGATTATCTAATATGTAACTTTTCTCAAAACGATGATGACTGTATGAATGAAATTACATGAGAAAGCGAAAGCAAAAGATGAAGTTTCTGAGATTATTGGAATTTTAGTTGAATGAGTAGATAACGCATATTCATCCATTTCGGTTTATTGCGTGTCTGAACAACTTCTGTTGCACATAAAGTCTGTGAAGTCTGTACTGGGACTACTACTGCTGAATTGTATTCATCAAGCACTACACATAAGGAAGGCTGTGCTTGTTGGAGAAAGTCGAAAGTCTCACTCACAGTCCCACACACACTCTGCAAAGGGCAAACTTTTTATTACCCTTGGTATTTAATGTTGCAGATGGTGATGTGATGTGATGGCCTCTGTTCGTTGGCATAAACGAAGCTGATCCTATGTTCAGAAGTAATTTGGAATACAATATGAAATGAGAAATGCTGTGTATGTGTACTTTTGTGTTAAACACTGAGTGAGTGTCAAGCAGCAAGGAGAGAGAGAGAAAGGAAGGAAGGAATTCTCTGATGGCAATGATGGTGGTTGTTGTATGGTGGTGGGTGCTTTCTCCCCAAAGTACTTTCCTCATACAAGAGGAAAGACTGAGTGTTTGGCACTCACTCCCACAAAGTTGGTCAAAGTTTTAGTAAGTAATAATGCTATCATCACATATACACACACCACCACCACCATCACCACTTCCACTTGGGTCTGTTCTCATATTTCATCCTACTTTCTCCATATACCCACTACTACTACTGTACTACTATGCGATCATCAGTGCTTTCTCCGGTGG
>Ga0194135_10002025_pt1 | contig 12249 bp, 3 predicted proteins | sample LitLau_LLRF_2013_FD_134024 | JGI IMG/M metagenome (GOLD analysis project Ga0194135, IMG submission 134024) | Freshwater sediment microbial communities in response to fracking from North America - Little Laurel Run_MetaG_LLRF_2013 (version 2) | ecosystem: Environmental > Aquatic > Freshwater >... | reverse complement strand
GCTGTATTAGTTCGGGACTAAAAAATAAGAATTAAAATCAGGCACATGCAAGAGTGATTTCCAGGAACTGCCAACACTGCAATAATCTGTCCCCTAGCATAAAATTTATTGCAAAACATGAACCCATCCATTGATATACTTAATTAAGCTAAGTAGATGAAGTTTGCATCCAGATCATTTTCGTTTCGTAACTTGTGAAGAGTCTTCTAACAATTCTAACTTCTAAGAGACAACATCAATTTTGTTTACGTATTCGATTTGCTAATTATTAATTTGCTATGTGCCTTAGCCAATTCCTTTTGTAGAACAAAATATTATATATGGGAGAAAACTCCTTATTGTTAGATCCTAATATAAGATTATCTCATCTCAGTGATCTCATGATGAACTTGAGTACGTCTCTGTCCTTATCCTAGAGATTTTCATGCACTATATTATATTGACGGATATCAGGATATTTATCTTTCTACTTTTATTTTATGCTACATCTGATTATGTAATAACATCAGCCATGCCATGAGACTTACTGAAACATCATCTCTACTCTATCTGTAGTATTCTGTTGTCCGTAGCTCTTGTAAGTTGTAAGTAATTATTAGGTGGTGGACGCCATGTTCATAGTCATGTGCTAATAAAACACAGTTAATAAAATTAGTAACATTGATACGGACTCGGAGACGACGCGTAACGTAGAATCTCAGATCATTAAGATTTGAAATACAATCAAACTTTTCTAGGAAGACATTTCAATGGTATGTGGTTCATTGAAATCAACTTAAGTCGTTGTGGTATAATGTACACTTGGGACAACTGTTATTTCTCTGGTTGAAACTAAATACTTCATGTATATTGTTATTGTTCCAGTTATTTATTTGTAGTAGTGGCTCTTTGACTTCATGATATTGCTTGTGTATAGATGTAAATTGATACACTACTATGATAACTGCTACTGCGAATTTTTAATCCACATTCAACTGACTGCATGTTAGATTGTTAGATTCAGAGTGCAACGCAGATTACCAATTACTAAAAAAATGAATGAAATTACTGTGTAACTCAGAAATGTTTGCTTAATTCCTTGTCGGGTGACAGATATTGTTACAATTCTTGACGATATTACTAGATACAAAAATATTGAATGACGTAATTAGTGAAGGAAGGTGCATGAGTGGAATACTCTTGCCGTACTCGTATATCGCAATTCGTAATGATATTCAAAACAAGTTTATGGAAAACCTCAAATAAAAAACCACCAAACCTACGTAATATTCATTCTACTAATCTGCGATTCTACTACAAGCATGTACTACTGTTTTACCAGTTGTGCTAGTGTTTTGTTCTCGTTGATGACGACAGTGTCATTATTTGCAACTATCTCTGTCTGTGTCTGATTTTCTACACGCTATCGATGCAAAAAACTGGAACGCGTTTATTTGCGTTCTTAGAAAGTTTACTTATAAACAGCATTTACGTTGATTTCTGTGTTTGAAGTTGTGTAACAGTTTTAATTTCGTAATATTTGTATTTTGCCAGTTTTCCCATATTCGTATTTTATCCTAGCCCACCAATGGAATGGTGTTTTATGCGAATCTTCGTGTGGAAATTCTAGCTCTCCACATATGTAGTAAATAAAATTAGGAGTGTAGACAGACTACTTAATTTTGTTGTAGAGGTTTACAAAGTTTCTAGTAGTGGTGTTGGTTGAGGTCAATCAAGTTCTTTCCATCAATGATTTCAGGAACATTTGACGAGGTTGTATACACAAAACAATGAGCCATTTGAACATGATACTATGACAGAGGGTCCCTGCGTATTTCTGACGGCTGTTTCAATTCTGTTTTGTGCAAACGCAGTGAAGACAATGTACACAATGAGAGTTAGTACTGGGAATGGTTTGTGACCGTAGTATGACGGATATGTGATACGTACCACATGCATTACATTCGTTCAAACTCTTCAAACTCTCAACAGACTCAAGCTTCATTGTAAGATTAACAGAAAGCAGATTTCGTCGAAAAACATTAGAATGCTGAGTTCCGTGAAGGCTTTAGTAGACCCAGACCCAAGAACTCTTACAAGTAAGGGAATGAGTTGTTGGGAGCATAATAGGATTCCTCGGAAAAAGGCTCTCTTGTTCGTTTCTATTTGATTCTGAAACTTCTATTTCATGTTTTCATTTTACATGGTGTACTTAATACATATTGTAGTTCTCTGTAATAATTTAGTGGGGCCTTTTGTTCATGTTTGCATGCTATTTTATTGAGCGCAACTGAATTTTTCTTGAGAATCGTCATCTGCTGATTCTTTTCGCACCTGTACAGTTTGCAGCTTGTATTCAGGTATAGAGTAATTTAAATATTTAAAACATTACGTTTTGTACAAAATAAACTGATCGTACAAAAGTAGGCAATGGAAGATGAACACTTTTGTATGCAAGTATAAACTAGACAAACTTGTTAAAAAGATCGACGTTTTTCACGTACTTTCTTCTTCGTTGAACATGACAGCCCAACTAGTAAAAAAAGTATTGACTTGTTTAAGGAAATGACACAATTGATATATTTAGCTGGAAAAGGTGTACTTTTAGATTCAATATCCTCTAACTCAACAATATGGTTTCATAGCGTAACGTGTGTTTGTAGTTTTTCATGGAATCGATCTAAAGTTAGAGTCAAGAGAGGAAGTGAATTATATGCCTCACCCATCCTCTTATTTGTTCGTGCAGTCATACACTCACCGTAATACCGTAGATATAGAATCAGACAACCTACTAAAAAAGTAAGCAGTTAATGAACTTCAATTATAATTGTTAGAATTAATAATTATAACTATATTGAATAGCTAGTCGGTACAATCGGGGTTACATTCTAGTCATTCTAGAATCCATTTGATTTGAAGTAGACTTCAATCTTAACTGTTAGGAAGTTGGCCTCAGGTAAAGCAAATCTATAGTGCAATATTATCTTTCTCAACTTCTAAGCGATTCTTAGAAATTCGAGAAATCTCTATCTTGGTTTGGAATTTTCAAGAAACTCATCATCATTATTGTTGGGGTTTGGATTAGTCAACGGAACTTAACTACAATACAAAGACTTATTCTGGTAATTACAGTAAGCTAGTTAAACCAAGTTTATTGAACACTAAAGCCTGTATCTGTGGTAAGCCGTTAGACTATTAAATAGTTACGTTGCGGTGGTTGGAGCTATGATTTTGAAGCTTAACATTGTTTTGGTTATCATAATTAAACTCAGTGCTACTCCATGATTCTAGGTATTAAAGTACTATCCTAAGCAAATAAGGCAATTGCATGACATAGTTGATGTATATTTCACAGTATGTCAATTGCATTATATTCAACGCAGAGTCTGGACAAATTTATTCACTTGTGCACTTGATTCTAAAGTTTGAACTTAAAGCTTTATAGGTTGTTTTTTTACGATATGTGAGAAAGGACATTTTTCTTGAGGTACCTCTGTGTCTGTACGAATAATCATATATGTACTACTGATTCTGAAGATTATTGCATATTTTTACGATGAATCGGATGAGTATGGTTTCGTTTGGAATTTTTGGGAAAGTAATAAAACGGCTGAATATTTTGTTGTGTATTATATTATAGGTCACCGAACAGAAAAATTTGAGCCCCTTACTGATTTGGATACCAAGAAAAGAATATATTTTTTTCTTTCCTGAAGCTACGAGTGTCGTTAGTCGTGCAAGTCTACCCTTCGTTGGTATCCAGTCTGAAAGCTAATGCAGCTAAAAGTTTTCTGGAACTGAGGAACTGACGACAAAGAAGTATATGGTAGCAGTGCCACTTCGAACTTACAAGAAAGCAGCAAAAAATTAAGTACGTGGAAAACAAGATTTGAATTTCTTAGAACTGTGAGCGTTCAACCTTCTGAAGTGTAATTTTTCGGACTACTTGGTCAAGTTTGTAATTTTGTCTTATATCTCAGTTCATATGTTAACTATTTCACTATGACCATCATTTGTTTTGAAGTATTAATACTATAGTTTGCAACTTTCTAAAGCTAAATACATGATAAGCAAATGAAATCTAATATCGATAATCTGAAATCTAATAATGTTTTATTACAAACAATGATCTGATGAATTATTCCTAAAACTTTGTGAAACAGGTTAAATCAAGAGTGGGGGATTATTTCAAACATGGAGGAATACCTAAAGCAAATGAAAAGTGAAGTAGATGAAATCGAATCAAACATTGGCTGGAATCATCTATACCAGGTAATATTTAATAAAATATTGCTTGGTGAACTGATCAAGTATTACAAATTATAAAAAAATAATTTTTATTGATTTTAATTTTCTACTTCATTTGTCGCCCATTATATTGCATCCCTGAATCTGAATTTTGTTTCTAAATACTTGTAGCACAATATTTCATTCCGTTCAACGTATAGAATCATTTGATTATTTGTTATTTGTTAGGGAAATATTAAGAGCCAAATGTATTCAACTTCTGAGTTTTAGCTTTGAGTTTCAACCTTAAACTTCGTTTGCGTACTAATCAAGTGGAGGATACTTCTTCCGTATGCTACTTTCAGGAAGACCTGGACTATATTTTGAAAGTTTAATTTAAACCGAGATCGAGTTATTGAAAGACTTGTGTAGTCTGTAGGTTTAAAACAAAACATTCAGAGTAATCAAGTGGAGGATTACTATTGTGATACTTCTTCCGTATGCTATTTTCAGAAAGAGCAAGAATATATTTTGAAATTTAAATCGAGATTGAGTTATGAGAAGACAAGACTTGTGTAGGTTTAAAATAAAACATTCAGAGTAATATAAATTTAAATCGACATACATGAATACCGATTCTTAGTAAATTTTGCATTCATATATTCGTTATAAATTGTAAATACTGTCAGCAGTATAAATTAAAGGACAGGGAACTTGGAACTAGAACCGTTGACTTTATTTTTTGAATTGAGTCACGTTTAATACAAATGTTTTAAGTAAAATTGTATTTATTGTATGTTATTTTAGATGATCAGAGCGCAGTCCATGACGTATGAAAATTACTGCAGCGAAGCAAAACTTCCTACAAACAAGCTGCTAAATCGGTACAGAGACGTAAGCCCGTTCGACCACACTAGAGTCCAATTAACGAAGGGCTCATGTAACTATATTAATGCAAGTCATGTGAAGGTGAGTCAACCAACGGGTACTGATGTCTTTTATAATTCTATGCTATGGAATTGAATTACATATGAACGCAAATAAGTTAGAGTTGTGAAGATTTTACGAGGTTGTAACCCCAGCATTATTTTATTTTATTCTTGTAGGTCGACAAAGCTGGTCGAAGCTATATCTTAACTCAGGGACCTTTACCTCAGACAGCCGGACATTTTTGGTTGATGGTGTGGGAACAAAAATCAAGAGCCATCCTGATGCTGAATAAAGTTATAGAAAAAAATCAGGTACACAAACTATAAGAAATACATTTTTGGAAATATGATCCCTTATCAATTTACATACCATTTACTTATATCTAGATAAAATGTCATCAGTACTGGCCTATCGGATCACAAGAAGGAGGTGATGATGTAATGGAGTTTTCGGACGTTGGAATCAAAGTCAGATTATTACATCAAAGAGATTCCCCACATTTTATTGTCAGAAATTTTAGGTTTGTTAATGTCTAAAATTTTTGAGATATTAACAATTAAGATTTGTAATAAGATTAATTTATTTTATCATTGATAAATTATCATGTAGTGTGGAGGACACCTCAACAAACACTTCAAGGGAAGTATTGCAGTTTCATTATACAACGTGGCCTGACTTTGGTGTCCCATCATCACCGAGAGCATTTCTTCATTTTCTGCAAGTAGTACGGGACAGTGGAGCTTTAGAAGCTACAGTTGGTCCTCCTGTTGTCCATTGTTCAGCTGGTATCGGTCGATCAGGAACTTTCTGTCTCGTAGATTCTTGTCTACTAATGGTAAGTAATAAGACGATAATGTTAATAACTCCAGCGTGTGGGGTTAGCTATTGCTCCCAGCAGGTTGCTAGTTAAAGAAATCACTTTGATGTTTCATTTGCTATTTTTAAGTAACCTATTATACGCTTATACAGCTACCATACTACTAAATTTGATCTACAGCAGTAACCATTTATGTATTATAAACGCTTGTGCTTATTCCGATTTCCGTATTGCTCTTTCCAGATGGAAAAGGGATCAAGAGTAAATGCAAGAGAATTGCTGCTAGAAATGAGAAAATTTCGAATGGGGCTTATCCAAACAGCTGATCAATTAAAATTTTCGTATCTCGCAATAGTAGAAGGAATCAGACAGCTTGCGGAGGTAAGAAATTACTTTTTCTCAATGTAGAGTTTTAGTAACTTTATCCATGCAAGATATTGAGGTAGATATTTAGCTGGAATTTTATTTGAATGATATTCATAAATTGTAATTACAGGGTAACAACCAATTCATGTCGGATGAAGAAAACGGCGGCATAAATCACGACCACGAAGAGGATAAACCGCGACCTCCGCCAAGAGTGGGATCTTTGCCACCTAAAACTCTTTCAAACGAAGATATAATAAAAAGAGATCAATATTTGAGGTTAATAGAAGGTAAGGTGTCGATATTTACTTACCACTTCACCTAGTAAGACCTTCATCCGGTATTTTTCATAACTATTCAACTTTTGAATTCTAGCTGCAAATCTTACCTCCATTCCATCCCGACCACTACCACCATCGCCACCATCGGACGGTGATGAGCGCACCGATTCTTCAGATTCTGATTCTGATTCAGATGAATTAATAGATGAAGGCGATGATACTAAATCTGAGAGCTTAAGTGAAGAGCTGCATGAGTCTGTAGATAGTTATTCCAATTTGATAAGAACAGCTCCTGATCCTGACGTATCCACCACCACCACTTCTAATGGAACCTCAAAGTAAGTAGTTATTTCATTTCCTCAATTTTAATTATATACTGCATGGTGCGTTGGTTAAAATAAAATGTTTCTGACAGATCGAACGGAGTTGAACTATCTAATAATAAAACTACAAACGTGGCTTCGGAACCTGCACCGTCAAATGAAGAGTCCAGTGATCTTAGAAACAGAAGAATTAAAAATGAAGCCCTCAGGGAAAAGCTTAAAGAAATGAAGGCCCATCAAAAGGAGTCAGAAGCTATGCGAGGATTATACAGGTCACTTCCTGGGAAATATTTGTTTTATTTTTTGGCCTGTGGCATTATAGGCGCTTGTTCTATCTATTACTACAATAAATCTAGTTAGGATGCGAATCTGCGTAAGTTATTCAAAAACTATTATTATCGTTTGTTCATACACGCAGCTCTATGAATATAGTGTCTATCATTACTTGTTTACTCTTTCTGTATGGAGGACAGTTGGATGTGTGACATGTTTTGTTCCTGTTGTATTCCATTAGAATAGTGAATGTCCGACATTATTTCCCGAATGGTTTCGGAGACCGTAAACTATTCAAGTAGTAATATTGTAGCCTTCCAATTGTAGCAACGAAGATGTATTTCTTCCCAAGGTTAAAGTTAAAACAGAGATTCACAATAAGGAAAGGCAAACATAGAATATTAAAAAAATATTCCGGTGTTAGAATTAGAAATGAAGACTGAAGACTAGATTGGCCAAGTGTTAAAAACTATCGGCGAATTTTAATCAAACTTTTTCAATTATTTTAATTGTTTGAATAGTGTTCAAAATTCAATGAAGACATAAAGAAGCTGTGAATTTCGTGATACAGAATTATGCGTAAAAATAAATAGAGAAGGTATCTCAGTAGTTTGAACTTTACAGTTTTGACGATTTTGCTATTGTTTTGTAACGATTTAATCTATTGCCAGTTATTAATCACATGATTTGCTGCATTGCATGTGGTGTCTCCCTTACTGCAATCAATTTTGTTTGATTAACCAGCAAAATATGTTTTGAGATCCACTTTCGTGGTACATGATGGCGAATGTTGAGGATTTTCAATGTCATCTCAACAAAATCCAACACTGATTTTCCTTTCTTTTTGACCAGTTTATGAAGAGCTACTCGAAAAGTAGTTACAGTTTATTGCCTAATTAATTCCATTAAGAACATTTATGCCAAACAGTCAAAAGGTTTTACGAGATAGATAACTTTGTCTTGATCTGTTTGAGCCATCTCCTCTTGAGCGTATTGATTTATATTGATTAGTTGTCTACACGTACTCCTGTCCAAAAAAATGCAGAATGGTTAAGTTTTCCTAATAGATAATAGCTAATATAGTTTGTAGGACGCTTATCACTAATATTTTGTGAGTATAAGGATGTATATACTTATGTATTTTAAGTGCAGCATATGATAAGAAGTGAATGTAAATATCACTTATTATTTGACAACAGAATGTCGTTGTACGTAATGGTTTTAAGAAACGCATTTAGAAAATCTAGAAGTATGAAAATATACTTACAATAATTAGTTAGATTAGTTCGTGTAATTTTATACTTTTAAGAAAAGACAAATATTCCACTAGGTTTTATTGCTAGCAACCAGCAAAATAACACTTAACTCAAATATGAACAAATATCACAACGCTCGTTCGATTAAAACCATATTTTTCCGTTTATATTTATCTTCTACTTTTTGTTAAGAATTGAATTTTCTTAGATTTCATTTTTTATGTTGTGTTCAGCTTCATTTAAGAAGCCAGAATACCGATTCAGAGTTGCACATAGCTTTCTGGTTGCTTTGTTTGGCCAATCACAGCAGCTAAATTCAAAGATTCAAACAGTAGTTTTTGAAGTTTACACGCTCATAGATCATATACGGTTTTAATCTAACAATTGACAATTGGATTGGTACATGTGATCATTTTCTACAAATTTAACCGCAAAAACTGCGTCTACTCTCTCTCTCTGTCTCTCTCGATATCATCTAGAATCAAAATCTGAACCTATAAGACTGAAAATGAAATCTTGATACAAAATCATGAGTGTGTCTTCGTATTTGTAAAAGATAGGAGTACAAACAATCATCTTTCCCTTTTTCCGTTCGTGTTTTTCTGTCTAGGCATCTATCTATGTAAATAATCTTACATGAAGTAGTAAAATAGTAACCGAAGTCCCCTGAACCTAATCTTAAGCTAATTCTCTCGGCTTCACTCACACTATCTACCTACAAGAACCTTCTAGTCGATACACATTGTTACTTCTGCATCTCTCCATGTATAAGTAGCTTGCCCGAAAGATTGAATCTGAATCTTAAGATCACTACTGCTCTCTCAGTGGACAGAACTTAAAAAGCTTATACCGGCTTTTGCGTAGAAATAATGTTCACTCAAAGCAAGAATGGAGACAAACGGTCTATTAACTTTGTTGAGGTAGCCTTAATTGTTTGAGACTTGAAACTAGAGATTTTAAACGGGAAAAGCCACGTAGTAGGAGTCTGACTCATCATTTAACCCTCTAGCCATAAAATAAATCGTATGATCAATGATCAATTTCTTCAAAGTACAATTTGTACACCTGTTCATTACTATGCAAATTCATTGATAAGAATTCCTTGATATAGATTCTAAAGAGATAGTTTTATGATGATGTAAGCCCTCACACCTGCAAAAACCATTGCTTTAGCTTGCAAACTAATAATTTAAGCATTTCAAATCTTATCTTCTGAGAGTATGCGAAACTCCGTCTGTATGCACGTATGAAAGTATCCTGTTGTTGTTCTCGTCTATATAATATTAAGAATTCTTTGGTAGTTTTCCAAAACCATCTTTTAATATTGATCTAATGACAGTCGAAGAAGAATGATGATGAGAAGGAAATCATATGGAATTGTGTGTGTTGAAGTATATTATAGTCAGTTGTAGTTGTAGTAGAGGTAGAGGTCAATGATTATTCGAGAGTATATTTCACATTGAGAAACCAATAATTACTTCTAACTGCTCTGCTACCAGTTTGTTCTTCTTCAGGCAGCTGCTTCATCTTTCATGTTCATCAGTCTTGGGAATTTTCCATACTCCAATTAATTCGGCCAACTAAATCTCTTCCGATTGATAATTGACCAAACTATTACAAAATACCCAAATGTTTCAACGATAGCAATGTTAGGTATTATGTATATTCATATCATCTAACTTAAAGCTGGAATTTTTTGTATAAAATAGGTCTGGCTAAATATATAGAGTGTATATACAGATTGTTAGTGATAGTTTACTATAATTGCTCTAAGGTTTCTTCTTATGCAAGCTTTTCAGTTTGAATATACTGTAGAGTCATATAATCCTAAGTCTCTCGTGCGTCTTTTTACTAGCTTATCTTCTTCGGTCCAGGTCCAAAGTATGTTTTAGTGTTTATGAGATGCAAATTAATTGTTTTTTGTGCATATTTAGATTAAGCACCTCGTAGTATAGTAATTATAGTCACAAGCAACTTCACAAATCACGAATATCGTATGACGTATATTAGATAATTAATTTTCGCTTAGATCTGCACATGTCCACAAGTTATGATTACATTTTCCCAAGTAGTTTGTAGCGCAAGAATATTATAGTAACCTACTGACCTGCTGCCTATCCCATACGCAGAACGATCGCCAAGCAGTCTGGCTCTGGAATAGTTTTATTTTATTAATTCCATGTCATGATATGAATGTTGTTTGAATGTATATCTCAGGGATTGTAATATTGTGTTATGAAAGTATTGACAAGTTACCGATTATTTTTAAGTATTAAAAGCAGTAAAAGCACTAAAAGTAATTATTATTGATCAGTAGTTGAGCTATACAGATAATATTTGATTTAATAACACACTAGGCTGATACGTATGAGCAGAGAATTCACATTCCTGTTTTGTCTGAATTACTGTGACTTACAAAATGCAATTGTTTAAGAATGTATAGAAGAACGAGCCATTCCGGAGACGTAAATCTCCATTTAAAATTAAGATAGGTAGTTCAGAAATTAAACAGACTAAGTACCACGAATGTACGGATACAAATGGACTGCTTAGTTGTAAGTCTAGATTGTGTAAAAATATCTAACTAAGCCATTCTGTTCTATTATATCACTTTTTTGAGCTGATGAATGTATAGACGAAGAAAAAAGGGTAGTATTTATTAAATACAAACTAGTTCCAATTTATTTTAGATTTTTAAAACGTAGTCTGATCATAGAAAGTATATAAAAATGTTGATAATGAATGATGATAAATATGAACCCGATAAGCAATAATAATAATCGTGATGTATAAACTTCTTAAAATGTTTGACTAATTTTTTATTCTTTTTATAAACTCCGTGAAGCTTGATTATAACTCATCAGCGTAATACTAACTTATTGGGTGTTGACTCAATTGTGTAGATCAGAAGCATGAAATCAACTAATGAGAACTAGATACTGAATTGACAGCATCTCCAAAACCGGTTGCGTCTTTTCATCTTTATAATAATAACTTGCATGTTAACACATCTTCTTAACACTACTTTGAAAGGAGTTTAACAAACTTTAAATCAAGGCACATCGTACTCGATTTCCCAAGTTCTTCTGAAGGACCGTCTTCAAACTATAAATTCTGACATCTGACAAGACATTTTACTATAATAAAGGCTTTTTGGTCGTCGGGTTTGGAGTTTTGGAGATTTGAGTTGAGATTTTGAGAATAGAACACATACAGGACAAGACTTCTCTTTGGTGTGAATCGGTGTGTGAATGTTTCCCCTATTTTTCGCATTAAATGTCTCAGAGAAAATATAAAAATCCCTGGTTAAAAAGAAACAGGGTGAAGTAGAACTGAGAGTGGGGTGTTCACAATCTGGTTTTGTTCCTGGTTTCAGATCTCCAAAGCCTAAGAGAAGAAGGGAGTCTCAAGATGATGATGAGGATGATGAGGAGGAGGTTGTTCAGGATGGCGAAGCTGAACAAAGTGATGCAAGAGATGTGGATAATCAAATTTTAAACCTTGAGCCTAAAGATTCTAATTAATATTAACATTTTATTAACTACTCACATAATTATTGTTTAGTGTAGAGTCACATTTGTAGGATGGTTTTTGTAGAATTTCGTTTGCTAGTTAATATATTTCGTAAATTAAAACGTCCTCGTTTTGGACATCATATAATTATTATAGACAATTACTGATCAGATCCTGTTACGAGTCCGATCTTTTGCAAAAACTTTCTTCAGCATCCACTAAAAAATCTCATGACAACTTACTACTTAGAGCTTAATATTCAAAATGCAAAATTAGGGACATAT
>Ga0194135_10002024_pt1 | contig 12256 bp, 9 predicted proteins | sample LitLau_LLRF_2013_FD_134024 | JGI IMG/M metagenome (GOLD analysis project Ga0194135, IMG submission 134024) | Freshwater sediment microbial communities in response to fracking from North America - Little Laurel Run_MetaG_LLRF_2013 (version 2) | ecosystem: Environmental > Aquatic > Freshwater >... | reverse complement strand
TTACTCCTTTCCACCCGAGTCTCACACAGACATATACGGACGGATCCACCTAAATACCTACTTTCTTTCCCTTTTGTGTCTCGAGTGCATTCTCATTGCAAATTGGATATTACTCTACATTCTTTTTTGTTTCTTCTGGCTCCTAATTCTGAGCACAATAATAAATTAATCAGAGATGTTTCGTGGAGTTGCAAAAGTGAAGAAAATACTTTTTGTGTTGCAAAATACATTTTGTGACGTGCCTGCAGTTTCAAAGCTGCACAAGAAAATATATTTAAGCTCGCAACTATTTCATGAAACTTGAAATACTCACCTCTCAAAAACACACAAAACAAAACTACAATGGATCAGGTCAAGGCTACTTCTGCTTTGTACATTTCCCTGTCAAAATATTTTATAAATTACTGACTAATTCTTTCTCTCTCCTCACTCCTTTTTTGTTTCCGTCAAAACTTTCTTTCAAGAATATTCTTTTTCTTTCAGCATGTGCACTTTTGACTTTGGTCTTATCAAGCTACTCAATTCAGGGCATGTAAAATTCCTCCGTATGTTCCGTATAAAACCTCTTTTCCTGTCAATTTTTATTTACTCTCGAGATACCATCGCAATTTTTACATAAACGCACAACCAGTAATTACCGGATTAGCGATCTACATTACTGTATACAATTCATGCACATGTTATATTTACAAAACTCTTTGAAATATATTCTTCGCTTTTTATTATTTCAATCCATAATAAACTTGAGGCCCATATTTTTACCACAAAAATTCCGTAACGACTTCAGCCATAAACTTATCTGCGAATAAACCCATTTCCATGTCTGAACCTTGCACACTGACGAGAGAGGAAACTCTACATAAATTATAAAAGCCTGCGTGTAACAGTTAACATGTAGAATACAGAGAGAGCCTGTCGTAAAAAGAAAACCTCCCAGCCGAAATAAATATCCATCTCAAAATATATTTAAGGTAACTTAAGTATGAATCGTGTACACACGTCCAGTGGTCATTTTTCTGAGGATGAAGAGGGCCCAAAAAATTCCAAAATTACTTTTCCACACTTTCTCACACGATGGGTGTCTGAGATAACGAAGAAAAAAGTGCTTCTCGCGAGTTTATAGTGTTGGTAGAACGCGGTCGGTAGGAGTGACTTCCTCTTTCACAGGAATTTCTGTCACAATTTCATTTCAAGTGGGAAGCAAACACGTCATAAAGAAGAAAGTTCTTTGCTTTCCTCCTTAATGTACTTGACTCTGTGGCATATGTTACACGCTATGTGCAATACTACTATATTCATCTAATGTATACACATCACTTCTAGGAGTAAGTTTTTTAAAATATATTAAGCTGCTGGTGGTGGTGGGGGGTGGGTGGAAAAGGTGAAAATAAGGAACCTATTTTCATTGTTCATGTCACAAGAACATGATTCACTTTCTCCGTGTCATTTAATCTTCAGGAATAATGGTTCATTCTCTGAGGAAATAATAACATAACGAGAGTAGTCATACAGAATAGTCTCAATTTTTTACCCTTTATTCTTCTTACATAGGCACACACTAACACACACCTAGTTGCAATGGTTATAACACCCCCTGTGTCAAAATTATGCTTTTAAATTACATAACCTCCAATGAGTATTTATTACTTGGTTTGCGTGAATAAACAGTTATTTATGACGAAGGTGTGTTTCTGAATATGAGCTACGGTACAACGTCCTATTTATTACTATTAAACCACACACACCAGTGTATAAACTCCAGAACTTAATAACGTGAGTCTTCATGTGTTTTTGTGTATAGCTGCTGTATATCCAGATACTCTATAGCAAATTTAGGGTTTGTATTTAGTGTAATATGCACACAAGCAAAGAGTTCAGTGAAAGCATTATGGCCCGTTTTTTTCTCCAATTTAGTTTTAATTAAGCCTTCGTAAATGATCAAATATCACGAGAGACTAATACATAGGCACATGGCTAACTGTAACTTCGTGTTAATCTACAGGTGAATAGCTTAATCACACTACTTGAAACTCTCACGTAGCTTTCCACCAATGGGAAATCTGATAAAGCCTTTGTAATTCTAAGCCTTTCTCTCTTTATCAATTATGTATTCGCTGAGAAGCCCTTCAGTGGTGCATTATTAACCTACATATAAAAATGTAATGTGTTTAATTAGAGCAACCTTAATGGAAGAAGTAGAGTGGAAGTTTCTGGAGTTGTAGAGATTCGCACAGAGAGATCTACGAAAGACGAAAAGAGGTTTTTAGCTTTCTTCCAACGCTCTTCCTGTTTTACCCTTGAACCTTGGAAGTTTTTTCGGATACTTTCTTCTGTGAGAGTGATTTATTACATTTCTTGTAATTAATTGGTGTTTCATTTTGAGACTACATGCACTCAATCTTGCACCTCATGGCTTTTCCTGCAGTACTTTTAGTTAAAACATCCTTAGCCTTGCGTGTAGTTAGATACAAAGACGACTAGGATGTAAGTTGTAAGTAAGACACATTGCATTTGACCTTTCCTTGCGAATCGCAATTATTTTTGTTGCTCATTCTACGACAACACTACATCTCTGTATGTAGCATGTGAATATAGCAAAAACTCCGACTTAAAAAGTTGAGAGCTTTTTGTACGGAAGACGAAAGATAGAAAGTCATAGAAAAAGTAGGATGCAGTCGTCGTAGTAGGGAAGTTGTGACTAGTTGAGGAGCAAAGTCGTTTTATCGCACCAAATGTGCGCGTTCACATGATAAGTAATGTATAAACTTTTTCGTGACCGAGTTGGACTGAAATGTCTATTATCCTCTGTCAGGTGTCGTGGTTCTGTTGATTAAGCGAAAGTGTGAAGTGTACTGCCATTACTATTTGAACTTTTCACAAAATTTCCCTGTGGGAAATTGATACCTTCACTCGTTCACTCTCCAAATCTCACAGCATAGAAGAGTTACTGTGCTCCTAATATTGTTCTCTTCACTTTCACTTCGCAATGATAATTTATTCATAAGCAACCCTGTCCCTAAACAAATCAGAGACGGTACGAACTCAACTGATATGGATCCAAAATGTAAACCAAAGCCACTTAACCTTTCCCAAAACAATTTTGGTGTAAAAAATAAATGTATTTTGTTCCAGGTGTCTCCTTGTTACGTAAAGTTTTCGAATATCTCGCTAAAAATAGTTCCAAACTTGCATCAAAGTTATATACGAGAAAGCAGCTGAAGGTCATATAGGTATATCAGCTTGAATACAGTGTGCCCCATCAGTCGCGTAACTAGATGCAACGACAGAACATTTGCATAGTTGCCTTCATAACATCGTAGGACTAAAAATGTCAACATAAGATTGCCAATATAAATTGGGTCAACATAGGATTGACAACATAGAGTGTGTAACGAGAAGCTTCGAAAGAACATTTACTTGCCTTCGTAAAGTCGCGTTAGTTATTGGACACCCTGTATATTAGTTTTGACCCTATATACCGTTTTGTTAGGCCAAGTTGGCCAGAAATATATGGCTCAAGTTCGTAACTTCAACTTGATAAACTGCTTCCTCACTTTTGTAGCAAGTAAAGCTCTTTCACACTTCATTCGTACTCCCTCTTTACGCAACTTCACCTCAGACTCACACATACGCTAACATTAAATTCTTCACACACGGAGCATTGGAACATGGAACTGGAAAGCTGGAACTTGATAGAACGACTTGTGTTTTAAGACCTACAATTTAACACCAAACAATTTTGGAGCAGAGCTTGACAGAGATGAATTTGATTTACTTTCTCCCACAGTCGTGAGTGTGTAAAGTTCAAGTCAACTCTCTTTCATCTTTGACGGATGTTTAATAATGAAGATTAAGTGACATGTGTACAACAACTTTGTATGTTTTATTTTTAACCCTTCAAATTATTACTCTACAAGGGAGTTAGAACTTGACGTTATACTGTTACCGCTTGTACCGCTTCCAAAACTTCAAACATTTCGAAGCATATTTGCGTCAGCACTAACCGCAAGCGAATTATGTACTCGTACACAGTGAGTTATATATATGAAGCAACTTCGAACGTTAGGAAAGTCAGGGACGCGAACAGTAGTAAGAACTGGAGTTCAAGAGTTAACCTTTACTTTTACTCTCATACGCTAGTTTACGCTGAGCAGTTAATTAAACTATATTTTGCGAGTGTGGGTGGTAGTTACTCCTACTACTTCGGTTGTGTAATATTAGATTACATGGTTTCTATATATACGACTCTTCAATTTATACGGGAGTGTGCAGTAGAGAGATCAGTAGCGATGGGGAGTGTGTAACATTTAATGAAAGTAAAGTCAGCTTGAACGAAAAAGACAAAGCGTAGGATTAGAAAGATATCTCTCTGCAAGTAACAACTTCTTCGCGTATCCTTCGCTCGTATTCTAATATTTGATTTACGGTTGCCTCAAACCTGTTTTTCTCATTTGGCGAGACATTCGACAGCTTACTTGATTGATCACTGATCTGATCAAAGACAAGGGAAAGAGAATTAAACCTCTGAAGCCTAGCAGCAGGAGCGTTTCGGATATTTCCAATATATCTATCTCTCTATGTAAGAACGTGTTTCGAGTTAAAATGTAACTTTCTCCTAAACTTTCCCCCAATACACACACAACCTACTTCTGCGTATCTATTTAGTCTCACAAGGCCAAGAGGCCTCTCTGTTCTTCCACCGAGGATAATAAATGTACATCCCATCTTTACCATTTCCTTCCCGTTCCTTACTGCTCCCATGGATTGCATATACATATATGTACACAGATACAAAAGATCGAGTCTCCCATAAGTCCTTGCGTTGTTAGAAGGATTAGAATTAACTTCTTGTACTACAGGGAACTGACTGAGCACAGTGAGCACAGTGCTGGTGGAAGAAGAGAAATCTCACATGAAATATACCGCAAAGAGAACGATGAGATTCAATTTTACTTTTTAGTACACAAACACACACACACACACACACCGTCTTCAAATCCTCCCTTGACCGATTTCTACGTAAGCTTTTTCATAACAATACAAGCTAAAAGTAAATCCATGTTGAATCTCCTTCCTTAAAGTTGTTTTGAAGTTTTCAAGTTAAATCTCAGTAGATTTCCCGAAACTAAAACAACTGAAAGAGAGAAATGAACTCAATAGCAATCCCTCAATAATAATCCACTCTGTCTCTGCCTTAACAATACATTTGTGCAAGACAAGACATGAGTATTGAAGAAACAAATCCAATTCCAGTGTATTCAGAAATAAACCTCCTCCTTTCCTGCTCTGCTTCTCCTAAAGATGAATACACTTACAAACTTCTCAATTTGAAATTCATCTCTTTTGAAACTCTTCTGGCAAATTCGGAATATATTCGGATAAACGAGATAATACGTTTCAAGTTTCAAGAGAGTTTTTGCTCATATTTTATCCAGATGAAACCATTCAGCAACTCAAAGCTCCGTGTATAACGCGTACATCAATTTCACTCATTTTTGATCCCGAGTTACTTTATTACTTGACGAGTGTGTATAGTTTGTTCCAATAATAATGGTTTTGTATACTGGCTTGAGGTCGGCGTGTGTATGATGATGATGAACGTAGCTGGGAGCAGTGCTGTTATCCTTTTTCCAAAATAGAACACTGCAGAGTCAATTTTTCACCACAGAAATCGCGAGACTTTAAATATAAAGTTCTTCTTGACATACCTAGACAATTTTTCAAACCCGACAGGTTCTCCATCTAACTAACCCTCGAGCAATGGCTTAAATGGTATCCAAAATACTTTCCTGTTATCAATGTCAGTTTTGGATGTGAAACGGAATACGGAGCCGTGGAACAAAGTCAGCCATCCATTATTCTACGTTGTTATCTCTAATAGCTTTTCTATTCTCTGGAAAGCGTAATGCGCTTTTGGATCTCATGTGCAGCACAACTCTCTCTCTCTCTATCCTTTGGAAATTTGCATTCCGCATTTCCATATACTTTAGTATCTCTCTGTTCTCTTCTTTACGAGTCGATTGCCAATGTTGCAGCGTACAAAACCTACACGAGAACAATTGTACCAATGTACAAAGCATGATGCCACACAAAACTCTCTCTAAGAACTCTATAATGCGGAAGGAAATACAAAGTAAACCAAAAGCAACTGAAGCGGATTCCCCGGAAAATCCGGATTTGGTTTTCATCTATATAATACTTTTTGAAAGATCTGCTTACACTGCTCTTGTGACAGGAAAGCTGGTAGTCTAAACTGCACCAGCCTCTAAGCACAGCTTATTTATTGTTCCCGATTTCTCAACCACGCTTATTCACCCTGTGTATGTGTGTGCAAGCAAATGCAATAAATTCATTCGATTCATTTGGTTCCGACAAGGCCACTCGAGGTTTTGATTTCACTTTAGTGATAATTCTGGCACAATCTTTAAACTCAATACACATACAGGCTGAACTTTCCTAAATAAATATGCACATATGACCAAGGTTGCATTGCGAATTATTTTTGAGTGTGCGAAATTCTTAACTTTCATTTTGCTTTTAGCTTTCAACTACGCCGGAGTTTTGTAATTGAAGACTTTTATTCCATCGTGAAAGATTTAGCGAACCTTCTACAAAGAGTGTTTCATTGCTTTGTCACGATTAATTAAAAGTTGAGGACATCCAACATGAGTAGACAAAAGTCTAGCAACCACATGAAACCTGTGCTCTGTGTGCAAGTTCTTTTATCCGGCGTGAAACTCTCCTTTGATTTCACACAAATTAGTTCTTGTCACATCTGAGACTTTAGTGTGATTACTTTGGGGAGACTCGCATCATCCTCAAAGTTGAATCTTCTTTTGGATTTGGATGGTGCGTGTGTGCGCCCGTCATTAGTTCTTTCATGCTTTCCTTTGCATCATTCTTCTCCCAATATTATACAAGAAGAATACAAGGAGACCACTTTGTACAACCAGTAAGTACCAGTAGTGTAAGTCTTTCCCGTTCACCTACTCACGAGAAAAAACTTGGAACCCCAAACCTCAAAACTACATCACGATGATGAGGATGATATGACATCTTGTATAGCTTTTTGTATGCGCCATGTAAAATACGACACTGAACATTGAAAAACTTTGAGAGGAGACCAATCTTGAATTTTAAAGGGTTTACTTTTCACAATGTATATTATTGTGTGCCAAGTCTGTGCTTTCTCCCTTTTCAAAATTGAAACCACAGAACTTGACAACTCCACTTTTTCTTCTTCAACCAGAACCAAAAGAAGAATTAAACTCAAACCTTCACTGTACTTTACTCCTTTTCACAATGGAATGCAGCACCCTCTTCTCTTTGCCTCTTCTTATAAATAAAATCTATCCAACTAAAAACTAAACTCTGTGTAAATGCATTTGATAGAACTATATACAAGTCTATCTATATACGTGTTGACTATACTTGGTTTTTATCTCACCAAGAGACCTTTTGATTCAAGTTTTTTACACACACACCGATCTTCTAGTTAGGTTAGAATACTTTCCATCCATCGTGAAGACTACAAACGCACAGCTCTCTCTCTCTCTCCTTTTATCTTTGTTCCAAAGTATTAGACCCAAAATCCAATCCAGACTCATAAAGTTTTCTTTACTTTCGTTCTTTTTATTTCCTCCCTTCTTCAACATTTCGTGCAGACAGTTAGCAAAGGATTTCTACTTCCTTTCTTTATCACATTTCACCGAAAGAAAATTGAACTTGCTGCTGGTGATGCTGCCGCTGCATGATTCTTCTGGTGTTCAATGTATGTGTGTGTGTATTTTGTCGCCTAAATTCATCCCTTCTCTCTCCCATTCTTTTGTCTACTTCAAAAAACTTTCATCATCGCGTGTGGAATGGAATTGCATTCATCTTCAACCTAAATGTTAGTTATTACAAGAGTGCCCAAATAATACACGACGATGGTCATGATGGTGATGCGTTTCCTTTCGTCGGATGTAAAATGTAAAAAGAATGAAAAGTAGAATTAACAAATGGGCTCAAAGACGGAAAGGGAAGCTTTTTTCTCTATTCTCTAACTAAAATTACATTAATCACTTATATAAATGTTGTTAGTATTTCATCACATGTCACCTGAATGCATTCTTCCTCCTGTGAGCCAGCTTATCGTATTAAATCTGTAAGCCCGGTGTAACGAGTAAGGTAAACTCAAACCAATTATTAGACACACACACACACACAACTAACAACGAAGGTTATCGCATGGACTTTAGTGATTAAGCATTTCAACCTTCCACACTCACACAAAGACACAAATTGTCTCTCATCACACAATTCTGCACACATTTGTGTACACTTTCCATCTAAACCGTGACAAACTACTTTCTCTCTCATGGTTTATTCATTTATTCCACAGCTTCAACACAGAACACGTCGAGTACTAGAGTCCTTTAAAAATTCACGATTACTCAAAAAATTAATAGTGATTGTCATGCACCCTTCCGCACATTAATTACGGAGTTCCACGAAAGTTTTCAGCTGCAAACCTACAGGGAGGAAGTACTAGTGCGTTCGTATGAGCGCTAAGTATCTAAAGTGCATATGCAGTGTAATTCAGCAATTTCTAAAACTCTTAAAAGTACTTTCTACTTTTATAAACTTAATACTTTCCGTTCATTTGAGAGGAAGATAATTATGCCGTGTATGAGAGTTTGTGTGGGTGTTTCTGGCTCTTGTTATTCAGTAGAATAATAAATACTTTCCACAATTCCCTATAAGGCTGTCAATTGTGGTTTACTTATATATTTGACATGACGTGTATAGTGCTCTCCTATCATCATGCTCAATTACCGTCGCTTATTTGCATTTCATTTCCGAGGTTTTTTCAGAAACTTCACTGCACACGGATAATGACTAAACTTTCTCTTCGGCAGAAAGAAAAATGCTTAAATTACATTGCGCCTTTAAGGGCAATTCAAACTCTCTTAGAGTTAATTTATTCATTTACCAAGTGAGGGAAAGCCTCTCTCTCGTATTTTTCCGGTTTTCCCTATCCACTTCAAACGGAAACTTCTTCAGAGTTTAGAGAGAATTCCCTTTCTCTGTGTTTGCTGCTGTTTGAGTGCATACATTCACCCTGATTGGCACAAAACACAAACTCAAGTCTGGCTTGTTTTATTTCTTCAAGCAGTGCGTTAGATTGTGTGGACAACTTTTTGATAGAGAAAGGAACTACCCTCGGAGAAAATATGTCAGGAAATCAAACTGATGTATCGTGTTATGCTCTTAAACATACACCACACATCTATATGAAACCTTAAGCTATGAATACATGAAGGCATACACATGTTAAGTATTTCCTTAGCTCCATAATATATGCCTATGGCAAGTTGTTAAGCAAGTTTGGCTAAGAAATCAAGTGGAAATGCGATACCCTTTTGTGTATTCATGTTTGTCTTTCATTTTCTTCAAGTCTTGACAACTTCTCGATAGATCACACGAGGGGAAACTTATTCCCCACATGACTGGAGCTCAAATATTCTCATAGGGCTTTTTGTGTGTTTCGTTAAGCAAAAAAAATGCTGCTGTGCATAGTAATAAATAATAGTCTATGAACTTACACACAATCTCAGCCACTCGGCACTTAATAGAAAGCAGAATGAAATCAAGTTCACAGAGTAAACTTCACATTCTCCACGAAGAAGCAAAGGTGAAAGCTTTAATGTTCTTTTCCCATTGTGTGCTGATTATGACTGTTTGGGGAATCATTATTGGAGGAGTGGGGCCTTCTCAACAAACTCCGCATTCTCTATACCATATATATATAATATATACAGAGTCTCTCAACTTTCAAGAACTAACTGCACTCATAATTCTCAGAAGGAAGGTGACAGAATAGCCTATAGGTACAACACACATATGCAATAATCTACACACGCAGAATACATTCTAACACACTTAAATCTAAAACCTTTCTCTCTCAATCTCTTCACTTGTAAGATGGGAACTGTGGGCGTTACTCCAGATGAAATTTAATCGAAAAGCTGAACTTTATTACTTCTATCGTCGTCGACATAGTTATCGTGTGGATGGGAACTCCAAAGAGTACAGGAATACACACTGTGCAAGGGATTTAGAGGGAATGTCTCTCTCTCCGTACTTTTATATACTCTCCATACTTTTGTAGGTACTTGAGAAATCTCCAAAATAAGTATAAGAAGGGATTCGGTTTGAATCAGCCCAAAGGAACAATCTTGTTGGTGGCTGGTGGTTCATCTTCTTCTGTTGTGGCTTGTGGCATCATTAAAGATTTACTTTTAATGCAAGCCATATCGGTGAAAGTAAATAAGAATAAGAACCTATATACGGAGAATATGCGGTAGCTCATACATTTTTTAGTACTAAGCTGAAAGCTGTGTACAATCCTTCTTTCATCGTGTATACTGTAAGTGTATAATGCACGAAGTAGAAGAGGCAAGGACTTGAGAAACTATGAGAGCGATTTCATATAATAAAATGCCTTTACCTGCCATTAAAAGCTCAGGGAATTTATGGGAATTTCAATAGTTTTTCCGTCTTTCTTCGCCCATCACCATCATCATCATCACACAACCCAAACTGACACTAACGGCTAATCTTAAGTGAGAAAGGGGAAAGAAGCCAAGAATAGCCTTCTTATTCACGCGGTCTTTGTGGTCTCGGTGAAAGCTGGGGAGATTTATGGTTTTGTATTATAATGCACGTTCAGCCAAAGAGGCGATCAATGTCTCTCTCTTCGCTTATGTGCTCGTCGTCTTGAACAGATTTTAATGATGGCGACAATAACCTCTTCCAGATGCCATCTCATCATCTCCATATACTATATTGTATGTACATATATATTTGTATATTATATAGAGCTCAGACTCAGACTGCATTTCTACATCTACGAGTCTCTTATTGTATCTTCGTCTCTTGTTCCTTGGACGGATGATCTCCGTACCCAACATTAAGCCTTAAGGAGCCCATGGCTCCAAAAGACTTATATGATCTTTAGTAGAGAAAGAAAGTAGGCTGGCATCACTTGTAATCAGTAAACCTTCTCTTTTATTCTGCGGATTATTATGGGTGAATGGTTATACCTCCAGAACATACAAGAAGTGTCTTCAAGCATTAAGCACAGTTCCTTCCTAGTAAGATTGTGCTGGTTGTGCCTATTACTATCTCATTTGCGGAACTTTTTTGATTCATTTGCAATCTACACACACACACACAGAGTGAAGGTAGAGGTGACTGGAGGAAGACCCTTTCAGCTGTGACACTGTTCCTACTGTGAGAAAACAAAGTTGCATAGGAATAGAAAGTCAATAAATACGCGTCTCGTTAAGGATGAATCGAAAGCCAATATTACGTGCATCCTGAGTCCAATCAGATTATTCAAGGTGATCCCTCCCGGGTTTTGGATGGATTTCGTTCGTGGGGAAAGCAAAAGCAATCTGGAAGTCGTTAAGGAACTTGTCCATAAATCTCTTCTCAGCGATCGCTTGCACCGCATAAAATGTTCGACTGTGTTATCGCACCATTACCAACTCTCTCTTACTCCTCCCCCTATCGCCCTAAACAATGAGATGGTGATGAGCAAAACACTCGATCTCCTTTACTTGTACAGTTGGTCTTGAGCTTAACTCTTTCATTCGTTTGCAATGTTTGCATTGAGTCGTAATAGTGGCTTTCACCGACAACCTGCATTACAAAATAAATCCAAAATGACTATAAGCAGAAAGCGAACACTTAAGCAAGCACTTCTAGCTCGTAATGCCGATTTCGGTTCAATTGGTTGTTAATTCAAACTCCAATCTAGAACAATGCACAGTGTTAACTGTACTATTAAAATAATCCAGCACTGTTTTTAACAACACAAACTGGGTTAAAATCCTGATTTCCACTTACTTTCTACGTGACATTGCTATGCAATTAATTAATAGTCGTTACAAAGCTGATGTAGTAAACTTTGTTGACCAAGTTTCGAAATGGGTTTTGGGCACACTTACCTCTACAGCCTAAGTACTTTATTTATAAGTCAGTGACTCTGCTGTAGTGAGCCAATGCAGATAAGTGATTGGAAAGGGTGGAAACGGCAAAGGGACAAAAGTGGTATAAAAGTAGGCCATGAGATTTTACCACTCGCATTTGGTTACCTGATGACACGAGTCAGCATAAAATATCTCCCAATCGGGCTATTATGATGTAATGGGTCATAACTTCCGAGTAAAACCGCACGAGACTCCCATTTTAGTTAGCCATCTCCACT